>Ga0265298_10001232_pt1 | contig 37871 bp, 18 predicted proteins | sample AusTroGonzalo_MG_3_FD_193486 | JGI IMG/M metagenome (GOLD analysis project Ga0265298, IMG submission 193486) | Bovine rumen microbial communities from tropical cattle in Woodstock, Queensland, Australia - Gonzalo_01 | ecosystem: Host-associated > Mammals > Digestive system > Stomach > Rumen ...
CTTGAACAACCTGCTTTGGGTATGGGATGCCAACGCCCCGCGCGTGAAGGAGAACGACGACGCCCTGGCGTACGAACTCTTCTACCCCGGCAACGAATATGTGGATGTACTGGCGGCCGATATTTACGGCTGGGATTACAAACAGTCACATCACGATGAACTGGTGGAATTGGGCGGCGGCAAGCCCATCGCCATGGGCGAACTGGGCCAGCTGCCCAAGAGTCTCGACACCTTCGAGCAGCAGCCGCAATGGACCTGGTTCATGGTATGGGGCTATTTTATCGGCGGACACCGGGGTACGGAAGACCATCTGAACCTGGTCCGTAGCATCTACGACTCTCCCCGCATCCTCACGCTGGACGAAATCTCATTCGAGAACGGCAAGCACAAGGTGAAATAGGTTTATCGGCCTTTTCTTAAGCGGTTGATTGCGTGCTCCAGACTTTCTGTGGGCTCGATGATGTTATAATCTTTCCAGAAATCCGGATCCAGGAACTCCAGGGCTTTGTCGTTCAGATAATCCCTTTGAGTGAAGCGTTCCTTGCGGGGAATGGGCGTGGCTTCCGGACGGACATCGGTGACCACAAGCTCGTTCACACTGGTATAATGGGTACGGAAAAGCCGCTTGCGCCAGTCGCAGGTAAAGCGCATGGTGGAGCGGAAGTATTCCAGGCGGGTTTTGCCGTCCTGCAGGTGATAGTTCAGCACGATGGTGGCCTCTTCCGGGAAGAAACGCAGGCCTATGGGTTTGCTCACCAGGATGGCCTTGATGGCTTTGTTCCTGTCGCTCATATCCAGGGAGGCCTCTATCCGGGTGAAGGTGAGGAGTTCGCGGTCTATGTACAGCTTGCTCTTAAAGAGGGCGTATTCGGTTGAATAGGCGGGCGTTAGGGTAATCACGAACTGCAGACGGTCGCCGATATAGCTGGGCGACTCCATCCGGAATTCGTACAGCGGCCAGTCGTCTTCGCTGAACAGGATGCTGGGATTCTTTACGACATCGTGGGTGATGGCCTGCGTGGGACCGCCCATGGTCTTGATGCTCAGGGTGTCCGATTTGCGCTGGCTCACCAGCAGGCGGCTCTTCTCCAGGGCGGCGGCATCGCGGTAAGTGGTACCATCGAAAGTATGCTTATACACTCTGGCCACGGCTTCGGCCACATAGGTGTAACGGTTACGTTTGCGCACAGTTTCCCGGTAGAAGCACTCCAGGAGTTCCGGTTCCGTGCAATAGGTATCCCAGGTCCGTTCCAGAGCAGCTTTCACGATGGAACGAGGGTCTCCGCTAATAATGGATGCCTCCAGCAGTTGCAGATTCTCCCGCTGCAGGCGCACGGTCATTGACTCGCCCGGCTTCTGGCGCAATGTCTTGAATCCCAGATAGGAGAACTCGATAACCGGGATGGAACGGTCGCTTTTCAAGGTAAAATAGCCGTCCGCATTGGTTACCGTGGCCTGGTGCCGGCCCGGAATGGACACGTGCACAGACTCCAGCGGCTTCCCGGTATAGGCATCCACCACCGTTCCACTGGCCGAATATCCCAGCCGAACGGTATCTGCCTTGGGAGGCATTTGGGTGGCTGTCTGAGCGGCCACGGGCAACGTGGCCAGGAGTAGCAATATGATTGTGAGCAACTTACGCATACGCTACAAATATACATATTTTTTTATTATCTTTGCACTCTCAAACGGAGGTGTGGCCGAGTGGTCGATGGCGGCAGTCTTGAAAACTGTTGTACCGCAAGGTACCGGGGGTTCGAATCCCTCCGCCTCCGCTAATATGCCTTGCAGAATGCACTGCAAGGCATATTTCGTAAATCGTGTGACAAAAAATGGGACAATATTTGTCTTTTAGTTGCAGGAAACTACATTTAACTTCACATGGCTTTTTCCCCGCTTGAATAACACAAATTGAGCGGAGATGAAGAAGTTAATCTCGTCCGAGTAATCCTTGTAGTGCCCGGTAATCTGCTCCCAGAAAATGTTCCGGCGTCAATTCGTTTTGCTCGGAAAGGACCTGCTCTTCCACGATGGACCAGTGGAAGCAAGCCTGTTCTTCGCCCGACTCGCTCATGTGGACAAGTGGCACCGGTTTGTAAACCGGTTCTGTGCATGCTACAAGTGCCCGCCAGCTCCTTGCCGCCTTTTGCAGGTATCCTAAGGATTCAGACAAGCATCCCTTGTCACCGGTACGCTGGTACAATCTGTAATGGATGGCAGAGCGGAGTTTATCGGCATAGTATCTCCCGAGGTATGACCAGGCCTTGATGTCGGTCACTTCATACAACAGATCCGTATTCCCGGAAGGATCGATGTCTTTGACTCCGCCCAAGGCCGATTGGCATAAACAGTCCAGCGAATCAGCCAGATGTGCCGGGGAGATCTTGCCGACAGATTCGGAAAAGCCATTGTCAATGAATTGATCGATGCTCATGTAGGACGGGTCCATCGGAGTTTTGTTCACCAAATCCTCCAAGGAAATCAATTTCATGATCCGCCTCCCGTCTTTTTTCTCCTCCAGTGTAAGCATACCTTCCGTGTAAAGCGTAAAGTCCCATGTGGCATTTTGATAAGAGCCTACGATGAGCGGGACCGCACTTGCCGATTTTTGCGCACGGAACAACGATTCGCCACGGGACGGGAAGCGACGTTCGAATTCATCGATGAATACTTCATCAGGTGTGCAGGGATCGAAAAGGAGGCGTCCGGTCTGCATATAATACATCCACTGACGGTCAAATGCATAACGGCAGCCCGATCCGGCAACCGATGTAATATAGTCTTTCGCAGGGATATAGCATTCCGAACCGATAAAGTAACCACTGACGTAGGGATGGACATTCGTCGTAAAGTGTTCCCTCAGGAAGTCGGTATTCCCCCACCTCAGCATGAAGAAATCCTCGTTCCGCATCATCCAAGCCAGGTTGAACCTGTCGGAGGGGGGATTCCAGTACGTATCATTGAGCTTCCCTCCATGCACTTTCTCGAGCGTCGGAGAGGAGTAGGCATGGGACCAGTTGAATTTCAGTTCGATCGTAACCGGGGCGTCGAAACAGGACAATGTATCCAAAGCGGTCCTGGTCAGTATCTCCACTTCCGTCGACGTGGAGCCGTCACTTCCCGTACCGGCAGAAAGGGGGACCCTGTATATGAATTTGGCTTTTCTGGAAGATTTCCTCATGCCGCCAATGAAAGCATCCATAATCCAATCCTGCCTTTCCTGCGGAGTCATCCCGCCCATTCCTTCGCCCAGTGTTATTCCGAGTCCCGTGAGGTCGGGGTATTCGTCCAGCGTGGTCTTCACCGCTTCCCGGGTATAGTCCTTGACAATTTCCGATGTGTCTCCCGGGGAGAAATAACTGTCCGAGATGCAGTATTCCGCGACATGGCGGGCTTTCGAGAATTCCGGAGAGACAAAGATATTCCAGTTGACCAGGTATGTTTCAATGCCCCGGTCTTTCGCCATCCGGAAAATGGACGACCACATTCGATGCCAATCGGCCAATTCCTCATCCGTGAAGGGACACGCCTCGGGATATTGGGCTGTCCTGACCAGATAACTGAAAGGATGCAGACTCCATAATGTCAGCACATTGAATCTGTTATCCGCCATCATGTCGAGGAAAGCCTTCCAATAAAGCGTATCCCGGCATGTTTCATCGTGAAGACTCAGTGCCTCACTGTTTCGATAGGAATCCCAAGGCAGGTTATGCTTGATGGCCCTGAATGAAAGGGCAGGATGTTCGTACTTGTCCCCGATTGTCCTTTTCCCTTGCCTCAAGGCATCGCGTATGTCAAGCAGCGCATACATGACCCCCACATCGTCACCCGCCGTGATCCGGGTGTGCCGCCCTTTATTTTTGATCGAGAATGTCTCTTTCCCCATCGAAGAATCAATCTTCGCTGTCAGAATCATGTCGGCCCTGTGCCCGGTGAGGGTGATGAGGTTGGAGTCGGCAAGGGCTTCCAACATGCCCATCCCATGGTTGACCCGGGGAGAATCCATGTCCATGTCAATCTTGACAGAGACTGTTTGCCTGTCGCCGACTATTGTCGTGTGGCAGGCAAACAGAAAAAGGCAAACGGCAAGGTATCCGGGAAGATGACGGAAATTCTTTCCATTCATTGTTTAATCATTTTTTGAAAATCCATATCGTTCACTACCTTCGACATACTGCGCGAAAGGTCTGCCGGCCCGTTAAGTAACTGCCATCGTTCATATGGAATTAGTCGTCTAGATGGTAGATGGTAATTTCGATTTGCAGAACGCTTGTGTCACACCGGCAGTAGAACCCGACTCATTGAAGGAATCCACCCGGAAGAAGTAAGTCTGGCCCGCGCTGAAAAGACCCAGTTCCACCTCGGTCTCCAGTGTCTGGCAGGTATTGAACAACTCCTCCGGCTCCGTTCCCCAATGGAGGACATAGCCTTGGGCATTTGCCGCCGGTTGCCAGGCAAGGTGTATCCGGCGCTCGTCCGCTCCCCTGTCTATCACGAATTCATCAACAGGATCCGGGGCCTCCCCTTTCACAAGACCAAAGACTCGAAGATCATACACGGACAGTTTACCGGTAAGGCTCGATGTGCCCGTCAGCCGGATGTACCGGGCCTTGACGGGTCTTTTCAATACAAGCAATTCGTGCGGATTGTCCACGTCATTCTGCGTTTTGTCAAAGATCGTCTTCCATTTTTTCCCGTCTCTGGAAGTTTCTACCACATAGCGGTATGGTGTTTTGGGACGAGTCGCATCGTAATAGCCGAAGTCCTCGTCGGCAAAATTGGTTTGGATGGCATGGATACGGCAGGTTTTTCCCAGATCGACGGAGATCCACTCTCCTGGATTCCCGGAAGCGGCGCTCCACCAAGTCTTGATACTGTTATCCGCGGCGAAACGGGCCGGATGGTTCTCCTTTTCCGAGGATGCATTGACCGCTTTGCCGATGGAAAGGTCCATCCACCCGGTCCAGGGAGCCTGCTTCAAGAAATCGACAGGCCCATCCGGCAGAATATACGGATAATCAGACCATTCTGTCATCGCGTATGGATGTTCCTTGGGCGTCATCACCATCGGAAAAAAACCGATGCGGCGCTCAAAATTCATTCGCTGGCTGATAACGGTCGATGCCACATGCCACCAATTGCCATATTTGTCCCTGAACGTATCACCGTGCCCTGCACCTGTCATCCAGCCTCCTGGCTTGACGCAGATGGGAGAATAATCGGCGTGCTCGAAGGGACCCAAAGGGTTGTCTCCCACATAAAGCCCGTCACCATAGGAGTCAAACTCAGTCCCTGGCGCTGCGTACTGGAGATAGTATCTACCGTCATATTTGAAAACACTGGGGCCTTCGTTGTAACCGGGTTTCGGAATCTCATTCTTGTCTCCGGGCTGTTCCCAGCCGAATTCCGCTTCGCGGTGTGTAATAAGCCTAACCTCTTTTCCGACAGGGGCGAAGCTCCGGGAGGGATCCAGCTCGATGCCCATGATGTCATCGACATCGCTGCACCCCCAGTACAAATAAACGCGCCCGTCGTCATCCAGGAACAAATCCGGATCGTGTCCGGTGCGCAAAGGCTCATCCGGATATAAAACAAGCTGGTCCGTGACCATTTCCCAGGAAGATCCGTCTTCAGGCGTCGATGTCTTGTAGAGATGGTTGATGTCGGACACCATCCAGTACAATTCATCCTTATACACCATGGCAGTAGGGGCATAAAGGTCAATGGGAAGGGCATCGCAAGGGATGTAGTCCCAATGCTGCATATCCTCCGATCTCCAATAGCCCTTGGATTTGGAGGGGAAGAGATAATATCGGCCCTTATAGATTTCAACGACAGGATCAGCCGCCTCCCGGGCGTCAGCCGAACCTTCATTCCGCCGTTTCAACTCGTTCAGTGCGATCTCTTTCTGTTCTTCCGTCATACTTGCAAGGATATGCGGTGGAATGTCCCATGCCAGCGATGCTTTTGTCACCTCTGGATGGAAGGCATAGTTCAAGTCGATAGGGTTCGTGACAATCCGGGATGTATCCGGAGTTGGGGTGCAGGCTGCAACAAGAAGAAGCAGAAGCAAGCGAGGAGCTATTGATTTCATAATTCATAGAGTCTCACCCGGTACAACGTTGCTTCCCCTTCCGGGAAAACCAGGTCGGCATAGATTTCGTCCCCATTCAGTCGATGGGCGCGTTCACGGCCGGCGTCATCGAAATCGACGAGATCGACAGACAGATAGGCGAGCCTGGACCCGGGCTTGGAGAACCGGACCCAGCCGTTTCCGAGGCCACCAGCTACCAAAAACTCATTCTTCCCGGTCCGGAGAACGAGAATGCCCAGAGGAGCTGCTTCGAACGTCCTGCCTTCCACTTCTGTCCCAATGAAATCCAACATGTTGGCGTAGGGAGACAGAATGCTCGCGGTCACTTCGATGCCACTCATCTCGATGGTGGCTTCCGGTTTTGAGCTGTCGACAAAAAGGCCGTTGACGTTTGAGGATTCCCGGCAGCGGAGAATCTCAGGCATCAGGTGATCCAGGAGCCCATAAACGCTTGGATAGGAGGTATCCCCTACCGGAACTGACAGCCCTGCGCCCCCATCCACTCCAAAAGGAGAATACCCTATCAAGGAGTATTTTCCAAACGCATACAGTGCCCGTGAAGCCCCTTCGGAAGATCCCTGCGTCTCCGGAATAAAGAGCGGATTTCCACCGAAAGCATGCGTCTCCAACACCCAGTCGAAAGTGTCAACCGCATAGATGTCTGGCGCATAGAAGTCAATGGCTGGGGCGGCGGCTTTCCAGATATCGTAAAGATGCGGTTGGGCGGCGCCCGAAGGATACAGACCTGGTTCTTCCTGACCCTCTTGTTTCAGCCAGTCGTTCACATACATGGGAAGATCATATTCCTTCTTTCCAGCATTGGCGATATAGCCCACATAGGACGCATAGTTCCATGCATTGAAGATTTCATCCGTCAAATAAGGAAATGTGTCTTTCCAGGGGCCTGTGGCCGGAGCACTGGGGCCGAAAACATCTTCCCAGCTCCCCTTCATTTTCTTTCCGTTCGATTCCCAGGAGCTGAGAAGGGTGGGGTGAAGATTCTTTTCGTTTTTCTTCAGATAGGAAAGGAGTTTTGACGGCACTCCCCCTTCGAAGGCTTTCTGTGCCATGGGGCTGAAATCCCTGGAGGCCCTGTCTCCTTCCCGTCGGGTATCACGAAGCGTTCCGATTTCGTTCTCCACCTGAACGAGAATAACCGTATGATCATCTTCGTCAATCTCCTTAAGGTGTCTCATCATGGCGGCAAACGCCTTAGCATCGGCCTTCATTGTATTCTCTCCCAGGGTAGATACAGCATTGAGCTTATAGCCCAGTTTCGTTTGCGCAAGCGGGAAACGCCTCTGATCCAACTTTACCCATGATGGGACATAGGTCGATGTCCCGTTTTTCCAACTTCCGAACCAGATGAGAACGACCTTTAGATTGTTCTCACGGGCGCCCCGGACGATGGCATCCAGCAGCGAGAAATCGAAACTTCCTTCCTCCGGTTCGCACAATTCCCACGAAACGGGCGCGATGACCGTATTCAGGTTCATCATAGCCATCTTCTCCCAAAGCCCTTCCATTTTGTGAAGGCTTCCGGTAGAGGAGTTATGCAGTTCCCCTGCAAGCATCACAAAGGGTTTCCCATCCGCTATCAATTGCCCGTTTTCCAAATGGGGCATACGATTTTGGGCGAACGCCGCCCACGGAAGCAAAAGAACGAGTAGAAGGAGTGTATTTTTCATGGAGGTTATTCGTACTTACAGAGTTTGACAGGACCGATGAGTCCGCTGGGAATCAGCGGAGAATCGGGGCCATAGAACGGGATGACCGTGTATGTATGCTTTTCGGCGCCCGGTTGGGCATCGCCGACGAGGCGGTTGGCCCAGAGATTGACCACCTTCACCGTGAGGCTGTGTTTCCCTGGTTTGAGGGGAGCCACATATTCCAGCTTGTAGGGGGCCTTCCACAGGAAACCGACGTTTTCCCCGTCAATGAGGACTTCGGCCATCTGACCCACTTCTCCCAAGTCGATGACAAGACCTCCAGTCTTCTCTTTCTTGCTGATGGTAAAGGTGTTGCTGTAGATTGACGTTCCGGAGAAGTATTTCACGGCGGGGGCGTCGGATTCCGTAAGTGAAAATAGGCGGTCAAGGACAAGGGGCTGTTCCGGAGCACCGACGCCATCGAATTCCACTGTCCAGGGTCCGTCCAGGACGACTTCGCCTCTATAGACAGGAACCTGGTAAGGGACTTCCGTATAGTCCGGGTCAAAGACTAGGAACAGTGCCTGACCATCTTCCAGATGGAGATTCCGGCCGTCCCAGACGCCAGGGAGCGTGCGGCCCGTTTCCGGATCCAGCACCTGGCAGGGGCCGTTCCCGTTTCGGAAACGGATGGTGGCCGATACCTGCCCGGTACCGAAATTCCTGACCCAATAGATATGCTTTTTTCCGTCTACCCTGTGCACGAACCGGAGCGGTGCCTCACAGACCACATCCATATCCGGTTGGACTCCTGCAGCCGCCAAGGCTTGTTTCAGACTGCTGGTATGGACATTCTGCCTGCCGGCATACCAGATGTCGGTGACAAGTCGGTCGAATTCAGCCGCATCGTCCAGCAGGCCGGCGGGCTTCATGGGAGGGCGTCCGCATAAGACAGCTCCGCCGCGAACCAGTTCGTCCAGTTTACGGAGTACAGCCAGGCTCATCGGCTTATTCTCATCATCCAGGACAATCACCTTGTAGGTCATGCCCGAATCGGTGACAAGAGTGCTGTCATAGACCTTGAGAAGATTCAACAGAGCGTGCGGACTCAGGAAATCGTAAGTATAGCCTTCCGGGACATTGGGTAGTCCGTTCCCATAGAGGCCGACGATATTCGTATCTTCGCCATAGTACCAGAGAATATCGGCAACGTGTCGGCCCTGACGGAGCATATAGCAACTCCTGGAGAGATAATCCGTCCAATAACGGGCATATTCCGCCCATGTCTCATGACGGCTGAACCATTGTCCGAAAATCATCAGGCCAAGACCCGGTTTCAGGTCATCGGAAGGCTGATGGGGGCTCTCGTGGATGATGAAGCGGTTCAGGCCGTTCGCCAGGGCGAGATCGGCCGTTGCTTTCAGGTTTCCCGGATAGTACCCATAGGCGTTCCCTCCGATTCCGTTGGCCGTGAATGATTCGGCGGCAACTGTCTTTTGCCCATACAGATGAGCGACTGAGGCGGATTCGCGGATATCGGCTTCAGCAGTGGTGGTAGCACCGGTCCAAATGGCCGACATGGGTACGGCGGCGCTACGCTTGAGGTCCATTCCGTCCCCCACATACAGGCGGCCTCCCTCATGGGATTCCGTGTACCGGCCCTTCATGCCGTACTCCGCAACTATATTATTGATCCTGTCGTAGTTTTCGGCAAAGAGTTCCCCCAGAGTCGCCCTCCAGTCGAAGAGGAACCGCTCGCTTTCCCTGTCGTTTCCGATGATTTCCCCGGTCAATACCGGCAGCCAGGAACGAAGGTCATAACCTCGACGGGAGCGGAACTGTTCTTCCATTTTCGGAGTCCAGGTCATCTGTTGCGCCTCATAACTGTCTGTCAGGATGTACTGGATACCCCTTTCTCCCATCAGTCCACCGGCCGCATCCCTGTACAGGTCCAGATAGGTCTTGAAATAGCGGGTCCAGGCGTCCGGATCCAGTTTGTCCACTTCGAGGCCGGTTGCCTCATCCGGAGCCGGATGATTCATTTTTCCGGTCAGGGTGGTGCCGAAACGATAGATCCTCCATTTCCCGGCCGGTGCCTTCCATTCCAAGGTTCCATCATGAACAAGTCCAGTTAAGTCAAGGACCTCTTCAACCGTGGCGGGAGCCGTCGGGGTCGGATGTAGGAACAAATCGTTTGGTGCTGTAAAACCGGCTTTTTCTTCGGCATGATTCACCCTGGTCATACCGTGCAGGATGAATTCATGGATCCGTGTGCCGGTGGGCTGGACGACCGGAACGCCGAATGCAGCATAGCTCATATCGGCAACGGGATTAATGACCATCAGGCGGAATTGGCGTGCGGTCGTTTCCGGAATATCCAACGTCAATTGCGAAACGCCGCAGGAAGGGATGCGGCAGACCTCTGACCAGGACAGTCCATCCTGGCTGCAGAGCAGGTAGTTCCCATAAGACGGAATTGACGCAAAATCATCCCGGACCTCTCCCCCGGCCAACGTCAGGGCACGGACTGTCGTCGGCTCGGCAAAGGAATACTGGATCCAGGAATGGGTCCCGTCGGAATTCAGAGGAAGTTCCGCGCCATCCGCCAAATCACCGTTTGACAGCATCTCGACGGTGAAATCGCCACCTGATGACAATACCCTTGCTCCCATATCCAGCATAGAGTGATAAGACTCGGAAAGGCGGACGGCGATGACTGCGATGTCCTCATACCATTTGGGCATGGCGTCGAAAACGGCCGCATAAGTGCCTGCGTCCTGATTCTGGAATCTCCCAATGGTCTTGTACGGCTCAGGAAGGACAATCTTTTGTGCTTTCTTCCCGCCGCCCGTAATCTCCATCGTCCTCCAGGTCAGTTTTTTCATGGCGTCTTCGGGCATGACCCAGGGACCGCCCGTCGAGCTCCAGCCGGGAGCGGAAGCGATTCCCACCTCCATATCCAGGGAATCGGCCAAATGGATGGCATACGAAAAGGCATCCTTCCAATCGTCCTGCAAGTACATCACCCGTTCCTGGACCGGTTGCACCATCTGCATCATGGCTCCACCGGCGTCGAACTGCTGGAAACCGGCGATGCCGGAGCGATGCATCCATTCCAAATCGGCCTTGATGCCATCCTTGGAAATGTTCCCGTCAATCCAGTGCCACCAGACAAGGGGACGCGACTCTTTCGGCGGATTCACAAAATCGGAGGGAACCTCCTGTGCATAGGACATCCCGCACAGGAGGCTTCCCGCCATCAGTAAAAGGATATGGAGTTTCCGCATATTATTGCAATTTCATGGCATCTACGATGGGCATGATCCATTCTCCGGTCTTTTCGTCCCGAATCATGAAGGGTTCGCGATAGCCCCACAGATGGGAACTGAAGCCTCTCTTTTCAGATTCTTCCCGCATGAATCCGATGTAACGTATGCGCGATTCCTGATCGGCCGTGTTAATTGCGCCATATTCGCCCATGTTCAGCGGCCTGCCGTTATGATCGCTCCACTGCTTGCAGTAATCAAGGTCACTGATAATCGGCGCTTTTTCTTCATCCGTCCCGTTCCAGGAGACGTTCGTGCTGTTTTCCGCCATCGCGTAAGCCAGGCCCTGGTGGGTGAACAGGTGCGGCAGATAGTAATGGAATTCTACGATCAGGTTCCAGTCGTCCTTGGGCAGTTCAAGGTAGTTCAACGTCCAGTGCTGTCCAAGATTAGGAGTAGCAACGATCAGCGTGCGGCCGGGATTGGACTTGCGGATGGTCTTCACCAGGCGGGCGATCACCTCGTTCCACTTGTCGGCGCCCATCTCCATGTTCGGCTCATTGAGCAGGTCGAAGAAGAGGGTCTCGTCCGAGTAATCCTTGTAGTGCTCGGCAATCTGCTCCCAGAAACTGTTCAGCCGTTCATAATTGTCTTCCAGGGAAATCCGTTCGTCGCCATGGCTCATATTGATATACGGGTAATAATGCTGGTCGATGGAGACGGCAAGTCCATTCCTCAGGCATTCGTCCACGATATGGTCCACCTTGGCGAAGAACTTGGGGTCGATGGTGTAGGGGTACTCGAAGCTGGCATGCTTGGCCCAGCAGACATCCAGCCGGATGCTCCTGAACCCCACGGCGGCGATGGAACGGATTTCGTCATCGGCAAGGGGTGCGTCCCGCTCGTAGCCGGGATGCTTGTTCCCATCCACCACGGCGTTGAGGTTGATGCCCGCGCCCAGGCGCTTGTTGCGCGCAAAGGCCAGGGCCGCTTCGGCGGGAATCTCCACTTTCGGGTTCAACTCTCCTTCCAGCGAGGATTTGTCCCGGGTCAGCTGGAAATACGTATTGGTGTAGGAGGAAGGGTCCGGGCCAATGGTTTTGGGCCGTTCCAGATGCCCCGGAGCTCCGAAATTGAGGTTCAGCTCCAAGCTTCCGTCCGGGTTGAAGCGGTACAGTCCGGCCGCTCCCATGCCATTGGTGGTCTGGGGCAAATCGACCGTCATGGCCGATTCGTCCCAGACATACGTCCCCTGGATATTGTAATTGGAGTTGGATTCGCTGGTGATGGAGAAGGATCCGTCTTCACCGAAGGACATGGTGATGAGGGCCTTGTCGCGAAGGCCATACCATTCTCCCGTGAGCGTCTGTCCCTTTCCACAGGCGGAAAGAAGAAGCAAAGCGATTACTGCCAAAATACTATGCTTGATATTCATTGCTTTATTCGTTTACAGGTTGGAACACCCAGAAGGTGCACATGGTCCAGTCGTGCAGGTCGTCTCCTTCAGCGCAAGGGGCACCGATGACCAGCTTATCGGCCTCGCAGGATACGACGATGTATTCGGTGGGCGTGTAGGAAGGCTGCTGCGTATTGATGTCGAAGGCGATGCCGGCGAGGAGGGGTATACTGCAGGACAGCGTGCCGATGTGCCAGGGATGCTCATCCGGAAAGTCGTAGGTAAAAGTCCCTTCTCGTTCGGTGGGAGTGACCGACATGCTGCCATCCACATTGAAAGTGATGGTTCCGGCCTCCTCGCCCGTCATGCCGAAGTAGCTGGTAAAGTAGGCAAGGTTTCCGTCGATGGGCCACTGGTTCACCGTCTCCTGGTAGCCGCCCACACCGTAGTATCCGCTTTCGACAAACTTCCAGGTCTTGGTCCCGTCTTCGCCCACCAGGTTCTTCACCACCTGGGGAAGTCCCGCAGTCGGGGAATCCGCAACGGCCTTGAATACCCAGAAGGTGCACATGGTCCAGTCGTGCAGGTCATCGCCCGGTGCGCAAGGGGCGCCCAGGACCAACTTGTCCGGTTCGCAGGACACGATGAAGTATTCGGTAGGGGTATAGGAAGGCTGCTGGGCGTTGATGTCAAAGGCAATACCGCCCACGATGGGGATGCTGGTGGTGAGCGTTCCCACATGCCAGCCATGCTCATCGGGGAAGTCATAACTGAACGTGCCTTCACGCCCGGTAGGGGCGACGCTCATTTCACCCAGGACGTTCAGGGTCATGGAGCCGCTTTCTTCACCTGTCATGCCAAAGTAGCCGGTAAAGTAACCCAGATAGGCATCCAGCGGCCACTGGTTGATAGTTTCCTGGTATCCGCCTACGCCGTAATAGCTCTCGCCGGCGAAAACCCAAGTCTTTTCGCCATGTTCTCCAACCAGATTCAGCACAATCTGCGGAAGATCATAGTCTTTGACCACAACGGTGCCCAGGTCGATGGTTTCCATGCTGCCGTCGGCCTTGGTGATGGTGGCCGAGATGGGATACTCACCGGCACCGGGCATTTTCATGATGCCGGTGTTGGTATTGAGAGTGGCCGTGCCGCAGGTCCAGTCGGTCAGCACCGGGTTGGTGTTCCAGACAGTGACGATGTTCTTTTCGTTGCTGAACCCTATGAGGGAAGCATCGAAGGTGGATCCGAAGTGGTCCGGAGCTCCTTCAGTGCCGATACAAAGCCTCTTGGCGATGGCGGCAGGAATGGTGGAAATGGTATCTACCTGGACGGTAAGGTCTTTCTCTACATATTTCCCGCCGCCAAGCGCACCCTTGAAATGGATGGTCTGCGCCCCGGTCCGGGTGGCCTTAAGGATGTCATAGGCCCGGGTGGAAGTAACTCCGCCCATGGTCCACTGGGACAGGATGGGAGAATGGTTTTCCACTACAATCTCGTTGCCGTTTTTCCCGTCAACGGTCTTTACGATAGTCGAAATTTCGAGCTCGTTGGCCGTGAGGGAGGCTGTGTGCATCTCCATACGGCTTTCGAGGGGTGTACAGGCAAGGTTCACAAGAAGCGGAAGGACAATGCCCAGAGTCAGTATCTTTTTCATACGCTGTGTCTATTCAAAATTCCATGTTGTGTACAGATAGTCTTCGCCATCCTTCCAGCCCGGATTCTGCGTAAGCACACCGGCGGAAAGGCGGATCTGTGAAGCCGGGATGGGGAAGAAGCCCCCTTCCGTTGCCGTATAACGGGTGGCATAACGTCCATCACGCATCACGACATCGATCCCCTGGTTGTTCATGGCACGGCCATTCTGGCCGCCGAGGGCCTTTTCGGCAATATGCCAGCGGCGGATGTCATTCCAACGGACACCCTCGAAGCAAAGCTCGTGGCGGCGCTCCTTCTGCAGCGCTTCCAGACTGTAACCCACAGGGGCGAGGCCTGCGCGGGCACGAACGCGGTTCATGCCGGCGGCATCCTCCTTCAGCTCGCTCTGCATGAGCAGCACGTCGGCGAAGCGGATGAGAATCAGATCCTGGAAATGGGCGCCCCAGTTGGTGATGCCGTAGTTATTGGCCTGGTCGAATTCCGGATAGGCGGCCCAGAAGATGCTGTTCACCCAGGAACCCTGGCGGTCGTAAGCGGCCTGCGCCAGTACCGGGAGGGTCTTTTTGGACCAATAACCGCAGTCTTCCCATTGGCCGGAAATGTTACCGGGGTCATAGTCGGTGAGTTCCTCGGCCACGGAAAGGATGGAAGCTCTCATGCGAAGGTCGCCAGGTTCCTCGGCGCTCCAGTCTTCCCAGAGACCGGAATTCACCGTACCGGCACCGTTTCCATTGCCCCAGGGGAAGGTGTTGCCTGTCCCGTTGGTACCACCCATCCCGAAGAAAGGAATGTAGAAATTGCTGTATCCTTCCTGTCCGGGATAGTAGTAACCGCAGTAATTCATGTATTTGACGGCAAACACTTCCTCCTTGTTGCTGTTCCCGGCCCAAAGAAGAGGCTGTCCGTCCACGCCCGTAACGCCGGCCGTATAGGCATAATCGTTCACGGTGTATTCATTGGTGTAGGGCCAGAGGTTCCGGTAGTCGCCCACCAGGTCGTGGCCGGAATTGTTGACGCAATCATCCACCCAGGCGATGACTTCCTGCTTGCTCACCGCGCCGCCTTCCGCCAGGGGGAGGCTGTCTTTCCCGTAGAAACCGGTATAGAACAGGAACGCACGGGCCATCAGCGCTTCGGCCGCCCAGCGGGTGGCATGGCCGCTTTCCACGTAGGCGTTATACGCTTTGTCGGACATCAGGCCGATGGCCTGTTTGAGGTCGGAAGCGATTTGTCCGAAGAGGACATCGGGCTCCACCTGCGGGGAGTTGGAATCCTGTGTGGTGGAGAGCATCAGCGGTACCCGGCCGAAGAGGCTGCCCATCTCGTAGTAATTGAGGGCACGCATGAAATAGGATTCGCCCAACAGCTGGTTGTACTTATCCCGGTCAGAGGCTGTTTTCTCCATTAACTGAAGGCCTTCAATGGCGCTGTTGGCCAGATAGATGCCCTGGTAATACTGCTCCCAGGAGAAATCAAATTCGGTCTCACCGCCCACCTGCAGGTGATCGAAAGCCTGGCCCACGTTACCGCCGAAACGGTCATCCGATGCAATTTCGGCTACGAAGTACCAGGTGCCGGCCGCAGGTCTGGAACTCATGTGGTTCATGTTGGAATAGATGGATGTCACCATCATCTCGGCTTCCTCGAAAGTAGCGGGGAAATTGGCTGTGTTGGACGCGGTATAACTGGCGGTATCCAGCATTTTTTCGCAGGAGGCCAGGCTCATTGCCGCAAAAAGAACCGCAAATAAGGTATTGTAAGTTTTCATGTTATTCCTCCTCCTTTAGAATTTGATATTGAGACCCACCAGATAGGTCCTGGCCAGCGGATAGGAACCCAGGTCCACGCCGGTCACCCAGCTGTTGCCACCGCCATAAAGGTTGTTGCCGCCAAAACCTACTTCCGGATCCAGACCCGGGTACTTGGTGAAGGTGTACAGGTTCTGGGCCGACACATACAGACGCAGCTGCTGGAAGGGAAGACGCTTGAAAAGATGCTTGAGGTCGTAGCCGAGGCTCAGATTCTGGACGCGGAGGAAATCACCGTTTTCGATGATGGTGTCGGTAATGCTCTTCCCGCCTGTCGAGCCTGTTCCCAGCCGGGGGAAACGGTTGGACGTTCCTTCACCCGTCCAATGGTCAAATACATCGGTGGTGTAGGAGCGGTATCCGTACACAATCTGATGGCCGAAAGCGCCGTTCAGGGTAAAGGCGAAGTCCAAACCCTTCCACGCAATGTTCCCGCTCACACCCAGACGGAAATCCGGGTGCGGATTGCCGATCATCGTCTTGTCCTGATCGTCAATGATGCCGTCCTTGTGGTAATCGACAATCTTCAGGTCACCGGGTTGCGGCGAAGGCTGTGCCACACCATTTCCGGCGGCAATCCATTCATCGATTTCCTTCTGGTTCTGAAAAACACCGGCTGTCTGGAATCCCCAGAAGTAGCCGATGGGATAGCCCACCTGCGCCCGGTAGAATTCCGATCCGCCGTGGTCCAGCACCTCGGCGTCACCGTGGATGATGCCTTCTTCATTGGCAATACGGGTAACCACGTTCTTGTTGTAAGAGAAATTCACGTTGAGACCGTAGTGGAAGTCCTGGTTCACATGGTCGTTCCAGCCCAGGGAAAGCTCCACGCCCTCGTTTCGCACGTCACCCCCGTTTATATAAGGGGCACCGGTGCCGGAAGTGGCCAGTACGGGAGCCGGGACCAGCCAGTCGCGTGTATATTTCACATAATAGTCTGCAGCCAGGGACAGGCGGCTCTGGAAGAAGCGGGCATCCAAGCCCAGGTCAAACTGTTCGGAGGTCTCCCAGGTCACGTCCGGATTGGCCAGCGTGGTGGCATAGGCGCCCACCGGTTTGGTAGCGGTGGTGGAGAGGATGGTCTGGCCAAAATTATAGGTATGAGAAGGGTCGAAGGACACCGGCGAAATGTACTGGAAATTGCTGATGGACTGGTTGCCGTTGCGGCCCCAGCTGAAACGCATTTTCAGAAAGCTGAGCCAGTTCTTGGCGCCTTCCATGAAGGATTCCTCGCTGATGACCCAACCCACGGAAGCCGAAGGGAAGAGACCCCAGCGGTGGCCGCAGGCGAAGTTGGAGGACCCGTCGGCGCGGAGAATCACCGTAGCCATGTATTTGTCGGCATAGCTGTAATTGGCACGTCCGAAGAAGGACAGGAGGGCCCATTCCGGCCAGGGAGAGCCGCTAATCTCTGTAGAAGTCAGGGAGTTGGCGGTATTGGTAATCCAGGCGTGGGCCATGTCGCCCTGCATGGTGGGGAGTTGGCTGCCGTCGGGAGCGGAGTTGCTCACGCCCATGCTTTCACCCACGGATGTCTTCTCGAAGGACTGTCCCAGGAGGGCGTCAAAACTATGCTTCCCTTTCTTAGGCATGGTGAACAGCAGGGTGTTTTCAAACGAGATGCGATGTCCCAGGGAAGCACTCTGGCTCACCCGGTAAGCGTCGCTGGCGGAGTTGCCTGCCGCATAGTAAGGAACCGTGAGGCTGCGGGAAGAGCCGGCTGTCATCCGGTAGCTGAAGGCTCCGCGATATTTCAGGAACGGCCAGGGCATGATCTCGGCATAGGCCGTGGCATTCAGCCCGTAGTTCCGGCTCAGGTTGTTTCCGTGGGCCGATTTCATCACCAGCACCGGATTGGCTTCATTGGTGGAATAGACCCAGCCGTCCCGCTCCTTGTCATTCCGGTCGTAGAGCTCTCCGGCATCGTTGTACATGGGCAGGAGCGGAGAGGCAGTGATGGCGCTACGCACATCGTTGTAGTCGCGCATCAACTGGCCGATACCGGTTTTGTTGCTATAGTAGAAAGTCAGGTTCTCACCGAACTTGATCACATCCCTGTCGCCGGAGCGGAGAATGACATGGTCGGAATTCAGGCGGGCGGTGTAACGGTTATAGTAAGAGGCAACGGGCTTTCCCAGAATACCGTTCTGGTCTGTATAAGAGAATCCGGCCGAGAATTTGGAACGGTCCGTACCGCCGGCAATATTAACAGCGTGGTTCTGGGTGGGTGCATTCTGTACACGGATGGCCTCCAACCAGTCGGTTCCGGTCCAGCCCTCCTGCAGGCGTTTCCAGGTTTTGGCACCCAGGCGTCCTTCCCAGTCAATGGCGGGATTGCCATCCTGGAAAGCACGTTCATCGGCCAGGGCCATCACTTCCTGCGCGTTCAGGGTGGCAGGACGCTTGTACAGGTTCTGCCAGCCGAAATACATGTCATAGCTCACCTGCATCTTGCCTTCTTTACCCTGCTTGGTGGTAACCAGGATAACGCCGTTGGCGGCACGGGCGCCATAGATAGCGGCCGATGCGGCATCTTTCAGGACGTCGATGGTCTCGATATCCGAAGGGTTCAGGGTGTTGATATCGCCCCCGGCCACGCCGTCTATTACATAGAGCGGTTCTGAATCGCCGATGGTACCCAGACCGCGGATGTTCACTTTGAACCCCTCACCGGGCTGTCCGTTGGTGGCGGTGATGCTCACGCCGGGAGTCTGGCTCTGAAGAGCACCCAGGGCGCTGACGGTATTCAACGCAGTGAGGTCTTCACCCTTCACCTGCACCGTGGAACCGGTGACCAGTTTCTTTTTCTGGACACCGTAACCCACAACAACTACTTCGTCCAGCAGGTCGCTGTCTTCGGCCAGGGTGACGTTCATGACGGCCGCGGCAGGAAGTTCCTGACTGGCAAAGCCGATGGAAGAGAAGACCAGGATGGAACCTTCGGGAACAGAAATCTCGAAGTTACCGTCAAAGTCCGTAATGGTTCCGTTGGAAGGGTTCGTTTTTTGGACAATTCCGGCCCCGATGAGAGGTTCTCCGGACGTGTCCACTACCGTTCCCTTCACCTTGACCTGTGCCAAGGCGGCGAGTCCCTGAAGCAGCAGCAGCGCTGTCAGGGCAACTCTCAAGAATGCATGGTGTTTATACATATGTGATTAATAAATAGTGATTTAGTCAACAGTTAGTTTCAAGGTCTGGACATGCTTGCTGTCGGGTCCGGCCATGATTTCAAAGTCACCGGGTTCGAGGACATATTCCAGCTCGTGATTATAGTATTTCAGGTCTTCGGCAGTAATGTCAAAGCGCACCGTCCGGCTTTCCCCGGCCTTCAGGCTGATTTTCCGGAAGCCCTTCAGTTCCTTCACGGGACGGGTGGAGGTGGCGTAGATGTCCCGGATGTAAAGCTGGACAACCTCCTCCCCTTCCCTGCTGCCGGTATTTGTCACGGTGACGCTGGCCGTCACTTCTCCGTCCACGGGCATGTGGTCAGCACTCAGCGAAAAGTCACTATACTCGAATGAAGTATAGCTGAGGCCATAGCCGAAGGGATAGAGCGGGCCGTTCTCCACGTCCATGTAATTGCTGCGGGTAGGGAAATAGAAATCGTCGTCACCCCAAGGGCGGCCGGTATTCTTGTGATTATAAGAATAGGGCAGCTGGCCGATGCTGCGCGGGAAACTCATGGTGAGCTTGCCGGAAGGATTCACATCCCCAAAAACCACGTCGGCGACGGCGTGACCGCCTTGGATGCCCGGGAACCAGACATTCAGGATGGCATCGGCTTTCTGCGCAACTCCGGTGAGCACCAGCGGACGGCCGGTCACCAGAAGCAGCACCACCGGCTTTCCGGTGGCCGCAAGGGCCTCCAGCAGCCGCTGCTGCGGTTCGGGGATAATGGGATGGGCGCGGGAGGAGCCCTCACCGTTCATGTTGAAGTTTTCGCCCAGGACGGCCAGGACGACATCGGCCTTGTCGGCCGCTGCAAGGGCTTCCTGCAGCATTTCTTCCTCACTGCGGGCGTGGATGGTGGAGGGGTCGATATTGGTGCGGTTGAGGCCCATCTCCCGGGTTTCCAGCACTACTTCCAGATTCCGGTTTTCCACCAGCCAGCTACCGGGAGCATAGGCCACAGGATGCCCGAGGGCCTTTTCGATACCCTCGCGGATGGAGACGGAAGGGACACTCTTGGAATAGCCGCTCCAGCTTCCTACCATGTCATTGGCGCGGTCGGCCATGGGACCGATCAAGGCGATGCGGGTGTCCTTGTTCAGCGGTAGCAGGGCATTCTCATTTTTCAGGAGAACGAATGTCTCCGTCGCCGCCTCACGGGTCTGCTGCACAAAGTCGGCTTTCCCCAGCGTCTCTCGGGATCGATTCTCATCGCAGTAACGGTAAGGATCGTCAAACAGTCCCAATTTGTATTTGGCTTCCAGGATGCGCCGGCAGGCCCTGTCAATCTGCTCCATGCTGACCAGCCCCTTCTCCAGGGCCGTTTCCAGCTGGCGCACATAGTTGAAGCTCATCATGTCCATGTCAATGCCGGCATCAAGAGCCCGGGCCCCCACCGTGAGGGCATCCCCGATACCATGATTGGTGCACTCCTGGATAGCCTGGTAGTCCGTAACTACGAAGCCATCAAAGCCCCACTGCTTGCGGAGTATATCGTCCATCAGATACTTGTTGACAGTGGCAGGCTGACCTTCGAATTCGTTGAAGGAAGACATGAAAGACCCGGCGCCCTGCTCCACGGCGGCCTGGTATGGATACATATACTCGTTAAAGGCCCGCTGGCGGCTCATATCCACCGTATTGTAGTCTCGGCCGGCCTCTGCGCCGCCATAGAGCGCATAATGTTTCACACAGGCCATCACGTTGTCGTGACGTCGCATGTCATTGTCCCGGCCTTGGTAGCCGCGGACCATGGCTTTGGCGATTTCTCCGCCCAGGTAAGGATCCTCACCGGCCCCTTCCGCCACACGCCCCCAGCGGGCGTCATGGGCGATATCGACCATCGGGGAGAACACCCAATGCACACCATCCGCAGAGGCCTCCTGGGCAGCCGTACGGGCACTGCGCTCGATCATGTCCATATTCCACGACGAGGCCATGGCCAGCGGAATCGGGAAGGAAAGGTCATAACCATGGATGACGTCGAAACCGAAGATGAGGGGAATGTGCAAGCGTGATTTCTGGATAGCTATCTGCTGCAGGGCCTTGATCTTCTTGACATCATTGAACCCGAAGAAACCGCCGAGCGTCCCTTCCGTAATCATCACATAGGTGGAATCCCCCTCTTCACCAAAACTCTCACCGGACACGAAATCGCCGCCGACTACCACATTCAGCTGGCCGATTTTCTCCTGCAGGGTCATCCGGGACATGAGTTCATCCAGATAAGCATTCATCTCTCTTTCCCTGACAAAGGCCGCGTCTATGAAATCGGCCTTCCCCGACTCATCGGAGAAAGAATACGTGCAGCCTTCCAGACGATATTCCATGGTCTGGCCCCAGGAATGCAGCGTTTCCGGCTTACCGGAGCCGCAAATGGCACCCCGGACAAGGTCCTTGACATCCTTGGCTCGGAAGGAACCTCCGGCAAAACAATGCTCGATGGCCGTTTCCTTGACACCGCTCAAAGCGCCGATCATGGCATACTGGCTGCTGAATTCCCCGGCGATTCCGCCAACACGGAGGTTTTGAACTCCTTCCGCATCGATGTTTACATACGACTGTGAATCCGCGACTTTCCCATAACGCTCGCTGCCGATAAGGCCGCCCACGCTGATATCTCCTTTCCCATTGTCACCGCTCAAGCGGATGGTTCCATAGGACTGACAATCACGTATTTCTGTAGCTCCGGCCTGGAGACCTCCGATAAAACTGCGTAGCCCGCCTTCAGCCTTGCCTCGGTCGTACACAATCTCAATGTCCATATCGGAAACGCAGTCCTGCGTCATGCAATAGGGTTCTCCGGTAAAACCACCTACATAGAGTTCACCTCCACCGTTATCAGCCATCAGCACCTTGATGGAGCCATTGACGGCACAACGAGAGATGGTTCCGTTCCAGGTGCCGCCGGAGAGGCCCGTCGCCGATACGAAAGCACCCGTATCGTTCCGCACTTCCAGGTCGATTTCAGCATGGTTCACGCGGACATTCTCTACCAGACACTGCCTTCCGGAGTCCTCCTTCATCACGCCCACGAGCGGAGCGACATAAGGGTTTTCGCCCTTCAGCACAATCCGGGGCGATTCCAGGATCAGATCGTGGATTTCGCCATTGGCCATGGTGCCGAACAGCGCTTTCTTAGCCTGGTCCAGCCGGGTGATGGAAAGGTTCTTGATGGCGTGTCCGTTGCCGTCCAGACGCCCTTTGAAGGCTGTGCTCCACCATTCTCCGTCTGCAAATTCATAATCGGCCTCATAGGTGCCGATCGGATTCCAGTCTTCGTAGGAGGACAGGTCGATATCATTGTCCAGGACATACCATCCCTGCAGGTCATTGCGAATGGCGTCCAAGTCCCTGGCATCCCGGATATGGACCGGCTTAGCCCAGCGGGCATAGAGGGTCATGGAGGAAGTGACCGCCATGGAATCTACGGCCGGCTGCATCCATCCGGAAGACTTCGTTCCAAAGAGCCACTCCCGCGTACAAGCATTGTCGGTATACCAGCCGGCGAAGCGGTATCCGGGACGTTCCGGAAGGGGTTTATCCTGTAATTTAAGTGCGTTGTTTTGTTTAAGAGTGAGGCTCTCTGGCGCCTTTTCGCGTGTCTTGTAGTTCAAGTTGAACCTGACGGTGACTTCCTGCGCAGACACCGCTGCGCAGGAAAGCATCGTCAGACCCATGATAACCAACCTATTAACCAATTTGTTCATAATATCTTATTCTTCAGGGATATTCGGGGTGTTCCAGATATAGGACTCTACGCAATGGATGGGAAGAGTTTGATCTCCGACCATGATGTCAAAATCTCCTTCTTCCAGCATCCAGCGGCCATCCATGTTTACGAAGGCCAGGTCAGAGGCCGGGATGTCGAAATGCACGGTCTTCGTCTCTCCTGGCTTCAGGTCAATCTTTTCGAATGCCCGGAGACGGCGGTTGTCCGGCATGACACTGGCGTAGATGTCCGAGGAGAAAAGCATCACGACTTCCTTCCCGGACCGTTCTCCGGTATTCCTCACGTCAACGGAGATATGGAGGACATCGTCCTTGGAGAATTCTGTCTTGTCGACGGCCAGATTCCCGTACTGGAAAGTCGTATAGCTCAGCCCTTCTCCGAACCACCAGAGCTGATATGTCTTGGCGTCATAATCATAGACTCCGCTCATTACCTCCCTTCGTTCGCAAGCCTTGTAATCATATTTGACCAGGGCGTTTGTATGGGCGGAATAGGTGTAAGGAAGGCGGCCGCTGAAGTTTTCGTCTCCCGAAAGGAGTTCAGCCAGGGCATCTCCGCCGTAATTGCCGGGCAGCATCGTATGGATGATGGCTTTTGCCTCTTTCACGATGTCATAAATGATGCGGCCGCGTCCTTCGTTCAGGACCAGGATGACCGGTTTTCCCGTCGCCTCCAGTGCTTTGACCAAATCCAGTTGGTTCCGCGACAGGGAAATGTCTGCGATGTTGCCCGTCGTCTCGGCATAAGAGTTTTCGCCGATGCAGGCGACGATGCAATCGGCCCAGACCGCAGCCTTCACGGCCTCGTTGATGCGCGGTTCCTTCTCTTTATCCCAGGCGGCGCCGAAGTCATAGGATACGCCTTCCACCAACCGTACGTTCTGCGCCCCGAACTTGTTCTGCAAGGCTTCGAAAATGGTATTGTATTTCTCCGTGAAGCGCTCTTGCCCCGCTCCCTGCCAAGTATAGCTCCAGCCACCGTTCAGCGTACGCATGGAGTTGGCATTGGGGCCGGTGACCAGTATCCGGCTCCCTTGGCGGAGCGGAAGGATACCGTCCTCGTTCTTGAGCAGGACTTCGGATTCCAATGCCGCCTGATAAGCTTTCCGTGCGAATGCTTCAGATCCGATTTCCGGATAATCCTGCATTTGCGTTATCGGCTGATCCAACAATCCCAGCCGCATTTTCAGACGGAGAACCCGCCTGACGGCATCGTCGATCCGGTGCATGGAGACCTTGCCTTCCTCCACCAATTCCTTAAGCAGCGGTCCGTAGGAATATTCAGACGGAACCATCAGGACATCCACGCCGGCATTGACAGCCATCATCACCGCCTCTTTCTTGGTTTCGGCGATATGGTCGCGAACCCGGAGATTCTCCAGGTCGCCCCAGTCGGTGATGATCACGCCGTCCCAATCCAGGTCCTCCTTGAGCCAGCCCGTCAGGAATCGCTTGTTGGCAACACCGTTCATCCCGTTCACGATGGAAGAATTCGTCATGGTTGTGAGCGCCCCGGCCCGGAAGCCTTTCAAAAACGGAGCGAACTGCCTCTCCCGCAGTTCCATGTCACTGATGGTCGTCGGGGTCCGGTCAAGTCCGTTGTCCGGAATCCCGTAGGCGAAGAAATGCTTGAGGGTCGCCGCTACGTGCTGATTGTCGATGTCGTTTAGATCCGTTCCCTGCATTCCTTCTATCACGGCCTTTCCCATTTCGCCGGCAAGGAAAGCATCTTCACCGAATCCTTCATACTGCCGGGTCCAGGCTTGATGACGTCCGAGGTCCATGACTGGGCCATAAACCCAAGAAACTCCGCACGCGCGAGTCTCATAGGCCGTAATCTCTCCCATCGAACGGGCTAGATCCCGATTGAAGGTAGCGGCCATGTTTATGGCCGAAGGGAACAGGGTGCCGCCTTCGGTATATGTCGTCCCATGCATCTGGTCCAGCGCATATACGCATGGGATGCCCAGTTCAGCCAGAGATTTCTCCTGAATCTTGCGGATCAGTTCATTCCAGACTTCCGGCCGCTGTGCGCACATCATCGGCGGATTCAAGATGCTCCCCACCTTGTACTTCCCGATCAGGGAGTCCAGTGCAGCCTCGTCCAATTGAAAATCTCCACGGGCGGCGATGTCCAGGGAAAGGTCATAGATCTTATGGGCCCGGTCCATGTCGATATTCGTCAGGTCCAGGACCATGTCGGCGGCCTTGTACTTCTTCTCCAATCCAAAATGCCGGATGACGGCATCCAGGTCGGCTTCCGGCATCAAAGCCAGCTTTTCAGTCGTATAAGAGGTGTCCTTCGCCGTGATCAGGCTAACTTCCAAAGCAGTCATCTGACCAATTTTCTCTTCCAGGGTCAGGGTTTGAAGAATCCGCTCCACCTGTTTCTCCATCTGTGCAGGTGCATGGGATACGGACCGGTTCGAGCAGGAAGTCGCCCAAAGCAGGGTTGCGAGGGTTATGAGTCGAAATGCTTTCATATCGTGGTTCTGTTTCCGGTTGCAAGTTTAACGGAAGTTAAAGAACCGGTCAACAGGCAGGGACAGAACACAAAAAATCCGGGACAGATGCCCGGATTTGGGATGAAATGATAGGTGCTGGGATGAAAATAATCAGCGTCGTGTGATGCTTATTTCCTGCATGGGGGCATCCAATTCGAAGAGCCGGTGGGCCTGCCACTTCCCTGCTTTCTTGAGCCGATAGCCGGACGTGGCCTTCACATCGCTGACAGAAGTGCCGAAAGAAAGCGTATAAGTCCCGGAAGGAGCTTCCCAAGAGGACGTTTCCTCATTGTAGGAGGCCAGGCAATAGTTTTCCACTTTCATCGTCACGACCTGGCTCTCTCCCGGCTTCAGTTCCCGCGTCTTGGCAAAAGCCTTCAGTTCGCAGGCCGGTTTCTCCAGGCCGCCCAGAGGCGCCGTAACGTAAAGTTGCACGACTTCCTTTCCAGCCATCCGTCCCGTATTGGTTACCGTTATGGAAGCCTCGAAACCATCTGCAACAGCCTTGACCACGGGTTTTGAAAAAGAGAACGTGGTATAGCTGAGGCCATATCCGAAGGGATAGGATACGGGCTGGTCGACCGTATTGAAGTAACGGTATCCCACCCAGATTCCCTCTTCATAGTTGGTGTATTCCACATTCCGGACAGGTTCATGCTCCCTGCTCCGCATCAGCCTGAAAGCATTCTGGTCGAAATCATACGGATAGTTCCTGGAAGAAGGATGATCCATATAATCCACCGGGAAGGTCATCGGCAGCTTTCCTGAAGGGTTGACTTTCCCGGTGAGGATATCCGCAACCGCATTTGCACCTTCCTGGCCGGGCGACCAGGGCAGCAGGATCGCATCGACACTCCCCTTCCAGGAAACGGTCTCGATGACACCGCCGATGTTCAGGACCACCACCACCTTCTTGCCAGCGGCGTGGAACTGGGTGACGATGTTCCTGAGAAGTGTACGCTCCGTTTCGGTAAGGTCGAAGTCATCCGGAATCCGGCGGTCATTCTCTTCACCGGCGTTGCGGCCAAGGACGTAGATGGCGATATCATTTTCCCTGGCTTCGCGGGCGATGGCCTCCTGGGACACCTCCACTTCAGGGATCTTGGGCTTTCCGTAACCGAAGGAGCCGTCGGGAATCACCGTGAGAGCCTTGGTGGCCTCGTATGTCGCGATTTGGCTGCGATAGTAGTCCATGAGGTTCTTGTCCACCTCGAAACCGGCGTTTTCAAGAGCTTCCTGCATATTCACCACATAGGCGCGGTGCACATGGCCGGAGCCGGTGCCGCCCGCCACGAAATCAAGCGAAGTGATGCCATATAGAGCCACCTTCTTCACCCCCTTGAGCGGTAGCGTATTGTCTGCGTTTTTCAGCAGGATGGAAGACTCGGCCGCCATCTGGCGCGCCACTTCGGCATGGGCTTTCAGATCCGGCTTGTCAGAATACTCGTAGCCGTTGAAAGCAGGGGTTTTCACGATGTATTCCAACATATTGCGCACATTGCGATCCAGGTCTTCCATGGCCAGTGACCCGTCCTGTACTCCGGCCACAAGACGGTCGATCTGGGACTGGGCGCCCGGATCCATCAGGTCATTGCCGGCCCATGCAGACTTCACGGTACCTGCGTTGTTCCACCAGTCGGTAAGGACCAGACCGCGGAACCCCCATTCATCACGAAGCAGGGTCGTGAGCAGGTCCTTCCGCTGCTGGGCATAGGTCCCGTTAATGATGTTGTAGGAACTCATTACGGTCCAGGGCTTCGCCTCTTTCACCGCAATCTCGAATCCTTTCAGGTAGATTTCCCGGAGGGTGCGTTCCGAGATGCGGGCGTTGTTGCCGGTGCGGTTGTTTTCCTGGCTATTGGCGGCGAAATGCTTGATGGAGGTTCCCACACCATTGTTTTGGACCCCGCGCACATAGGCTGCCGCAATCTTCCCGGTGAGCAGCGGATCCTCCGAGAAATACTCGAAGTTACGGCCGCAAAGGGGGTTGCGCTGGATGTTCATGCCGGGACCGAGTAGCACGTCCACGCCATACTCGTGGACCTCCTCTCCGACGGCCTTTCCCATCAGTTCAACCATTTCGGTGTTCCAGGAACTGGCAATGAGCGTGCCCACCGGGAAACCGGTGGCATAATAGGTCTGGTCTTTCCCGGGGCGTTTCGGGTCGATCCGGACGCCGGCAGGACCGTCGGCCAGGACTGTCCCCGGAATGCCAAAACGTTCCATGGGGCGGGTGGTTCCGGCAGCTCCGGGCACCTTGGCTTCCATTCCATAAGGAGTTCCGTCCGGTAAGAACAGATGTCCGCTTCCCACGAGGATCGTGGCTTTCTCTTCCAGGGTCATCGCCTGGATGACTTCATCGATGTTGTCTTTTGTCAGCTTCGGCTGGGCGAAGAGAGGCGACAGTGCCGTCAGTGCGACTGCGGTTGATAGGATAACTCTTTTCATCATATTTTGAAGGATTATTCATTCCATAGATCCGGGATGGGATCGAATCCACGCGCATTCCGAGCCCGCTCGGAAACGGGTTCCAGCAAGCCGGAATGGACCTCGTACAACCTGGCGGCCGTTTCTGAGGCGGCGTCAGTCATTTCACGATAAGGACGGTCCGTAACATCCACCAGACCGCAGTTGAAGTTCTCGCCGTCAAAGCGGCCGCTCATGTCCTGGTCGCTCCACTGGAAATATCCGGTGCCGACGATGGCAGGATGCGAGTAGGCTTGCTCCGTATAATACCGATAGGCCACTCCCCGCTGCTGCTGGTCTTCCACCTGCCACAGTGCCTGGGCAAGGCCCCGGTCCACGGTTCCGAAGTGGTATTCTCCGATCATCATCGGCAGGTCCATGACCGCCATGGCATCGTCCAGCATCTTCCGGTCCGGCGCTTCCTCATAACAGTTGAAACTGAAAACGTCGAAGTTCTGTGCACAAATCCGCAACAGATCCTCATCGACGTCATTCGGCTTTCCGAAGCGGATGCCCAGATTCAGATGATGGGAATCATACTTGCGGTAGAGGCGACCTACATCCTCCAGGAAGGTTTCAAAGCAATCGTGGATAAACTGGATGCGATGGGCATCCGTATCGCCTTCCCGCCCGAGGTATTGTTTGAGGACCCTTTGGATGGGACGTTCCGGGCCACCAAGAATCAACTCGCAAAGCCGGACTTCTTGTTTCAGCCAGGCCGGTTCATTCGCGATGAAGTATCCGACCAACCACGGATTCTCCAGGTTTGGAGCCACCGTTTCACGGATGCTGTTTTCAAGCGAAGACAGATAATCGGGGCGAAAGATATCGCACAGCCCCATCAAGTCGTTCTCCATTCCCAGATCGCGGAGGGAAAGAAGGTAGGCCTTTCTGTTCATGCCGATAACCTCCCGGCTGGACCAGTTGGCGATGGTGTTGAATCCCCATTTCTCCATCCTCGTAATGACCATCTCACAGGCTTTCTCCTGAAAATCCTCTCCATAACGGCGATATAGGTTCCATCGGCTCATGGACAGGGCGCCAATTTTCTCCAGCACTTCTCCGGACGGGACTTCGCTGTACATGGAAGGTCGCTTCTCATAGTCGCGGATATTTCCGCCAGCCCCGTAATTGACACAATCGACACCGACGGCCAGGAAGAGATACCCTTCCGGATCGACGAGCCACCATCGTCCGTCGATTTTTTCTGTACGGAAATAACCGGTTGCACGAACCTGTTTTTGGGTATAGCCGCCGAACTTGGCATAATGGTATTTGTCAGAGAGAAACACTTCATCTTCCTCCAGTCGCCATGAGGCCTCGAGGTCGGCAAGGCTGTGGGCCTTGCCTGTCCACTCCATCAAATTGGACTGTCCGAACGCGTCAAAGGCCGGTTTGTCTTCAAGATATTCGTCCCCTGGATCCTCGACAGCCAGTTCGACAGTACGGATTTCGATGGTTGGCCTGCCGATGGCGCGACGCAGCCTGACGCCGATGGAATCCACGCCATGGAGCGGTCCGCGTTTCCCCCCTTCCAGGTTCATCCAAGCCGTATAGCGGGGATGGTTGAAGGTGGCGGCCATGTCGTGCGCCGGATCCGGAAGGTCTGTGAAGTACTTCAGCGGAATGGCTACCCGGTTCCAGGCGCCGGGCACATAGGACATCACCCGGATGTCATTGTAGCCGGAATCCGTGGTAAAGCCCAGATATAGCCTTTGGGGTGTAGATATCTTGTACTCGAGTACCAAATAATTGAATGCGTCCCAGTCTGTCGGCAAGTCCGGATTGATTACCTTCAGGGAGAACTTGGTTCCGGACACTTCTTTGGTGGGATCGAATGTGAACTCCCAGGTTTTAGGGCCGCAACCGGCCGACAGCAACATAACGGCAGCAAGCAGTAGGATCGTCTTTTTCATCAGATATCCATTTCATAGAGTGTTGTACGGGCGGCGATATACAGTTTGTCGCCGGAAACGATGATGGACCCCGGCCTTTCGGGAACGGCTACGGTCTCAAGGAGCTTTCCTCCCTGGTCATAGACGTGGATATTTCCTTCAGCCACAAAGACTTTCTTGCCATCCGAAGTGGCACTGAACTCTCCATAGGAAGAGAAGGACTCGGGAGCGGAAAGGGTCGCATCCGTCATGACCTGCTGGGACATCACCCGGTGATTGTATTCATCGCTGGTAAATATCTTTTGACCGGGAATTCCTTCCAACAGAGAGGAGCTTCGCAGCAAATCATAATACTCGGGAATGACCGTCTTGCCGTCCAAGGCGACAAAACAGGAGTCCGGGACATAGGTGCAGACCGCCTCGAAATCGTTCAAGTCTCTCCACCGGTGGGAGGGATAGTATGCCTTTGAAACAGAACCGATTCCCTTCATGCCCTTCTTGGGAAGCGGCGTCACGCTTTCTTCCGGATGCTCCGGGTCGATGGAATACACCCGCGGCTCGAAGCCGGTATTCCCCCACCAGCTGAACGTACTGCCTGCGGCATCCGGAAGGTCTTTGGCAGGACCTTCGCCGGCATATCCCGGCTGCGGTACATACTTGATGCAGACAAGGAGACGGTCTTCGGTATCGCAGCCGAGGGAGAGGACCTGCCAGGGCAGGTCTGCCACCAGGCTCACATGGCGGGTTTGGGGATCCCATTGGTAGATCCGCCTCATCCGCTGTTCGCTGAAATAGACATTCCCGCGGGAATCCCGAGCCATTCCTTCAAGGAACTCGAAACCACCGACGAGCTTGCGGACCCGTCCGGTCTCCTGCGCTTTTTTCTCCTTTCCCGTTATCGTAAGTCTGGTAAACTCCCAGGGCATTACTTCCAGGCCGCTGTCCATATCTTTCATCGTAACATCGGTGGTATAGCGCATCTGTGTGAAATTGTGGACATTATAGAAATCAATATCCCGGCAACCCCAGGAACGGATGGCCGTCCGGAGCGGGGTCTCGATCCAGATCACGCGGAAAAGATAGAGGTTGGCGAACATCAGATGGCTGCATTCCTGCATGTCGATCGGCTGCACGTCACCGCTTTCCAGCAGTTCTTCTTCCAACTGTAGCGCGTAGAAATTCCAATTGTGTACGTTTTTGAGCCGGACCTCATTGCGGACATGGTGTTCGACAGAGACTTCGTACAGCGTGCCGGGTGTATCGGTATCACTGATATACAGGCCGTTGGCAGAGAAGGCCGACGGGGTCCAGATATTCTTGAAAACACCGCCTCCCCCCTGGGTGATCCAGAGGGACCAGTGCTGGTTATCATAGGCCTTGTTCCGGGCGGAATAGGTAACAGGATTGGCCGACGTGCTCACTCCGTCAGGAATACGGACTCGTCCTGTCCTGCGCCCCAAGCTGCGGCCTATGATGCTGTGCCCGCCATAGAAACGGACGTCGTTCATGTATGAATCGGCACCTGCCTGCCACTTGCAGCCGACAGCCCTGTAATTATAGGATCCCGTATCCAGGCCGATACCGTTGACAATGTTGTTACCACCCATAGGAGTCTCGAGGACAGGTACCGGACTGCCGAATCCACTGAAAGCAGGAGTACTGTCGTCAATGAAAATCTGGGTGGAGGCCGGATTCAATCCGATGAGAACGGTATTCGGTCTCAAAACGAGAGACTGACTTACCTTGTACCATCCCTGGGGGAAATACAGGACCCGATGTGAATTGAGGGCTTTACGAAGGGCTTCCGTATCATCCGTTCGTCCGTCCCCGACAACGCCCAGACTCCGGACATTCACCCATTCCTCTACAGAGGGAAGATCAGGGATGTCAGTTGCCGGATGTTCCGGGGTGTACTTCAAGGATTCCATCTCACAGCGCGTCCTGAATCCGGGAAGGCTCGCCATGTTGTCCAGATGCAAGCCGGCTGTCAATTCCGTCACCCGATAGATATGGGACGGGGCCGCAAACTGTTTTCCGGAATCGCGGAATCCGGCAAAAACGGGGACTTTCGAACAGATGACATTCCGGACACTGAGCTGGTTCGGGCTGAACTGTTCCCGACTCTCCAGGATGCCGTACTCCGAGATGTTCTCGAACCGGCAGTCTTCCATATAAATCTTGTCGGAACGGTCCGGCTGCAGTTCGATGCCGACAGGAGATTTGCGGAACTCGGCCCGGCGAATGACCCAGCCTCCCTCTTCCGTCAGAATACAGGCGCGGCGCTGACCTTCGAAAAGAACATCCAGCATGGTCATCTGCCAGCTCGGAGAAGTGCGCGTGGTATAGATACCAACTTCACCGCCATAGAACTTGACGTCCTGGATTTCATTTCCTACATCGAAGATGCCGGCCTTCCCGTCACCGATCTCGATGTTGCAATGGGTGATGAAACTATGCTGGGCGTAGTGCGTACGAAGCGCCACGGCCGAAGGATTCCCCTTGCCGATGACAATGTCGATATTGGACAAAGCGCTGTAGAAGGTGCTGGAATTGGCATCCTGCACATTATCCGGATCGCTCACCACAGAATGGGTGAACCAGAACAGGTACTTTGCTTTTCCTTTGTCATCCGGATAGTCTGCACGGAAGCCGGGTGCGTTGTCCGCCAAACGGAAGACAGGCCGAGACTTCCCATAGCCGATCAAACGGATGCCGCCGGGAATATAAACCGTGCGGGTGAAGGAATACTCCCCTTCCTGGACGAAGACAATTCCGTAGCCGTACGTGCTCTTCAGCCGATTGACGATTTCCTGCAACTTTTCTCCCGTGTCGGGTTTTCCGTCGGGCTCCAGATATACAGCCGCTTCGTCTTGCGGGGCTTGGTGGAATACAGACAACCCGGGATGAGGGTGGGAAGAATGACGTTTTGCCTGGAGTTGCCATGGCAGGATGGCGAGCAGGACAAGGATTCCGAAATGCGTCAGGAAACGGGACATGGAAGTGTTATTTGGTTTTTCTTGACGCAATATTATAAAGTTCATCAATCCCGGTCAACAGGCAGGGACAGAACACAAAAAATCCGGGACAGACGCCCGGATTTGGGATGAAATGACCGTGTTTGGGACGAAAAGACTATCCCTGTTGCAGCAACCTTGAGAAACTCTCGGCGTAGGTCTTGGACACAGGAACGGTTCCCTCGATCACGGAGAAATGGGCCTCTCCCTTCCCGGACTGGGACTCGTAATACGCCACATTGCGGATATTCACGACAAACGCCCTGTGACAACGGACAATCTCCGGAAACTGAGCTGTCGCCTCCTCAAACTGTTTGATAGTCATCCGCAGGGAAAAAATATCATGCTCCTCTCCGAACAAATGGATCTTCAGATAATTCGCATCCGATTCGGCATACAGGAAACGGTTGATGTCCAAATCGATGGCGCTGCTCTTTGTCCCACCCTGCAATCGGATTATCTTTTGGGGAGTGACGGCTCCCGCTGAATCCTCAGATTCTTTTTTCAGATTCGCCAGTGAAGTGTTGACAATGATTTCCCGCTCGTTGCTAGCTCCAAGGAACATGATGATATATACGATCACCACTGCGATCAAGGAGTATTTTACAAGAAGCCATACCATCTCGCCATTAAACGCACCTGATGGCGTTACAAAAAAGTCAATGGGTTGATGGCCATAGGCCAGAGGAGCGTAAATCAATGCGGCAACCATGGCAAATGCCAACGTCAGCAAGGGGGTATAAAGCCGTTTGATAGAAAGGATCGGTCCTTCGTTCCATCGATTCTTGAAAGTAAGGTAATATACCGGTAGCACGGCCAGGAAACTGATTATTCCGTATCCCAGCGATATCAATGGCGTCTGCTCGGGAATATGCTTCCCGAAAAGGCCCAATACGGCCAGGACCAACAACGCCATAACGGCAGAATTCTTGAGCGCCAACTGTAAACTACGCTTATGGATTTTCATGAAAAGAAATGAATTGTTCCTAACAAAGATAGCCAGAATTCACGCGTTTACGTCCGATTTATATCCCAGTTATATGATTTATATCCCAAAATGGAAGATAAAGCTATCGATTCTGGAAATCATCCTGTAGTTCATGCATCTTTCCGAGCAGCTGGTAAAACAATTGGGAGAACTATAGCAAAAAGTAATGATGCTTCAGCCAGTAAGCATACACGGGGTCTTGAAAAGAATAAACGCCTGCAATGCTGTCCAGAATGTCCTTTTCAACGAGCGCTTTTCTCGCACGGGAAATCATCGTTGGAGATGAGAGCTTGTATTTGTCCATAACGGCCTTTGATGTGAGGTTCTTCTCACCTGCGGACATGGCGCGGAGGAGACACAGTTGCTGGTTGGTAAGCGTCTGGGTCATCGTGTCAAACATCAGGCTGAGCTGTGCCGTAATCGTGGAATGGGCTTCATCAACGGCATCAAGTGTAGCAACCTTATCGGTGCGCAGCCATACTTGCTGGGCAAGCTGCTGGACATAGTACGGATGATTCTGGACGCGCACGACTATCTCCTCACAAACGTTATCAGCGATGGATTTGCCCGTCCTTTCAAACGTATCTTTGATGAATTTGATCCAGTCCGGAGTCTTGATTTTTTCCAGAAACATGATGTCACCGAACTTGTAAAAAGGCATAGAATAATCCGTGAACACTTCAAGCATCATGTGTCGCTTGCTGCCATACAAGCAATAAGCCACATTCTCGTGTTGCTGGAAATGAGAACGAAGTCTTTTCTGGAACGCGAGCGAATCGTCAAATGTGGCTATGTTCTGGAATTCATCAATACAGACGACGATGCGCAGTCTTTTCTCTCCAGCGATTTTCTCTGCAAGGTCCAGGATCTCGTCGGGACTCCTTCGGAGTTCTTCCATATTGAGTTCTACCGTAAGTTCGCTCATCGGGTCGCCACCGAAGGACACTTTGGGGACGAAGCGGGACAGGAACCGGGTCGCGTTCGCGACAGCTTCCTCCCATTTGGTCGCAGTGGATTTAATGACGCTTTGGGCCAATGCCGTGTAGAACTGCTCTTCCGAACGCACATTGAAGAGGTCGACCCGGCACACCCTCAAGTCACTGTCTTCCTCCATGGCAATGGCGGCAGCCTTGAAAACCAGGGAACTCTTCCCCCATCGCCTGGGAGATATAAGGATGGTATTGATAAGAGACTTGAAGTTGGTCACGAGATGCTCCGTCTCTTCTTTTCTGTCCGTGAAGTTGTCTTCCTTGGCAAGCCTGCCGAATACGAACGGGGTTTTCATAAGGCATCGATTGTTTGCGCAAAAATAATAACAATATTTGATATATCAAAAGATGATATATCGAAAGATGTAAGCATGAGGGTCCATTTTGTATTCGTCCTCCTGGTCTTGCTTATAACAGTCTATTTCACTTGTGCGAACAGATTTGGAAAGAGGAGGTATTTACTCACTAGAAACAAAGACTCCTATTCAACCCTATAAACAGCCTCGGGAACTATGAAATTGCCGAGAAAGCCAACCAAGATAGAAAGGATGTGGTCTACCTTAAAATGGATACACGAATGGAATTGGCTGGGGGTACAAGGATTTATGTTGACCCTGCTCCTAATGCCATACACTTGTGGAGAAAGATGAAGAAAGATGCCGAGAAGAGACACACCAAATACACAATTCACCACAATAGTAACTCTTTTTGGGGCTATTTGCTAAACAAAGTTGGAATATTATCAAAAATATCCTACCTTTGCACTAATACTATAGTATTACTTTTATGAATGCTTTATATCACGGTTCAAGTCAAATCATCCGTATTCCTACTTACGGAAAAGGAAACCCGAACAATGACTACGGGCTGGGATTCTATTGCACGCGCGAACCTGAATTAGCAAAGGAATGGGCGTGCGCCGAAGATGAAGATGGATTCGCGAACCAATATATGCTGGCAACGGAGGATTTGACCTGCCTTCATCTTAACGGCAAGGGGTATCATATCCTGAACTGGCTGGCCATCCTGTTAGAGAACAGGAGATTTGATCTCTCCTCTCCTGTTTCGGTGCGGGGTCGTCAGTACATTCTGGACACCTTCCTGCCGGACTACAAGGAATACGATTTAATTGAAGGATACCGGGCCGATGATTCCTATTTCTCCTTTTCCAGGGCATTCCTCGCCAATGGGATTACCCTTGAACAGCTCCGCCGGGCAATGCGGTTGGGTAAATTAGGAGAACAAGTCGTGCTGCGGACGAAGGCGGCATTCGATGCAATTTCCTTCATCGAGGCCATCCCGGTGGATGCGTCCGTCTACCATATCCGTAGGTTGTCCCGCGACAGAAATGCAAGGGAAGACTTCAAGAAAATGCTCACCGAGACGCCGACTGGCGAAGAGATCTATATATCAACCATCATCAACGAAAAATGGACCAACGATGACCCGCGCCTATGACATCGCCTATCTGGATGACGCCATGACCTCCCTCGGGGCCATGCTGGACTATGCCGTCAACACCTGCGGCGAAGACCTCTCCCTATTCTATGCACGCTTCCTCGGAAGCGGCATCGCGAATTCCTTCTCCCGGGCCAATCCCAAATACCTCGCGGGGATGTCCGGCATAGAGCTGGCTACGCTGGTCGCGGCTCGCACAGGCGAAGCGCTTCCGGAAAAGGATGCACTCATCGACATCGGCAGTCCAGAGTATTGGACCGGATGGACACTGGCATACCTGTCCTGGTATCTCAATATCGACTTCGGAACGATGCAGTCCCGGGGCCTGACAATCCAGTCCCTTCGCGAGAGGTATACCGTCCTGCATGAGGCGGATTTATCAAAGGCGATACAGTTCGCCATCAAACGGCTTGGAAAGATATCCGGCGGAGAACTTCTCAAACGTGCCCGAAAGAACGCCAGGCTAACACAACAACAGCTCTCCGACATTACGGGAATTCCCATCACGGTCATCCGTTCATACGAACAGAATCAACGCTCCCTGAAGAATGCAGAAACTGAAAATGTCTTGAATATCTGTCGAGTGCTTGGATGCCGGATCGACGATATCCGGACTTATTCCTGACAAAACAAACATTACTTGGATTCCTCCTCCTCCGCTAATCAAATGAGAACGGCATCGCAGCACAGCTGCGGTGCTTTTTTGATGGCCTGGCCGTCGAAAGCCCGCTTTCGTAAGGTCAGGGCAGCGAAAAAAGCACAAAGGCCACGATGTGGCCATGATGCCGTTCCCTCATTTGATTTAAGCCTCCCCCACGAGGGATAGCGCAAGCCGGCCCCGCCGGCGCCGCGGAATCCCTCCCATCGGCCCTCCCCTTGCGGAAGGTTGGTTTTTATCCTACCAACCTTCCGCACTGATTATCGGCCACAGTGCCCTACAATGCATTTTTATTGCGGAAGGTCGGCACCCCAAAAACCAACCTTCCGCAACTCACCTACCAACCTTCCGCACATACTACACAAAAGAGGAAAACGGCGTCGATTTTTCACCCGTTTTTTCGTATCTTTCGGAGCGAAACCAGCTCTTCCCGCCATGAAACGTCTTATCCTGCTTCTTTCCCTGATGCCCCTGTTTATGGGCTGCACCCGGACCATCTGCGTGATGACCTACAATGTGGGCGCATTCTGCAAGTACAAGGAAAACAGCATCCCGGATGTTGCAGCCGCGGTCAGGGCCGCCGGGGCCGATATCGTGTCCCTCAACGAGCTGGACAGTTGCAACCGGCGCCACGGAACGTATCAGCTGGAGGACTTCGCCAAGGCAATGGGAGGATGGGATTTCGCTTTCGCATCGGCCTTCCCTTACGCCGGCGGAGCATACGGAAACGGGATAGCTTCACGGGACAAGATTATCGGCCGATATAACATCGCCCTTCCCAAGGGGAACGGTTCAGAGCCCAGAAGTGCCGCCGTTGTGGAAACAAAGGACTATGTGTTTGCCTCCACCCATCTGGATCATCGCTCCGAGATCGCAGCAACAGCGCAGGCGGAAGTCATCAACGCCTGGTTCACAGAACATTTTGAAGGTTGCCGAAAACCCGTTCTCCTGTGCGGAGACATGAACGCCGAGCCTGCATCCCCCGTCATTGCAGCCCTTTCCCGCTGCTGGGAGGTTCTCTCGCCGACCGACCCCACAAGCCCCTGTGTACCACACACCTCCGACGAGCACGCAGAAAAAGGCCCTACCACTTGCATCGACTACATCCTGCGCCTGCGCAGGGCCGCTCC
>Ga0265298_10001233_pt1 | contig 37847 bp, 27 predicted proteins | sample AusTroGonzalo_MG_3_FD_193486 | JGI IMG/M metagenome (GOLD analysis project Ga0265298, IMG submission 193486) | Bovine rumen microbial communities from tropical cattle in Woodstock, Queensland, Australia - Gonzalo_01 | ecosystem: Host-associated > Mammals > Digestive system > Stomach > Rumen ...
GTCATCCAATTTGCCGTAGGACGCTTCATCGGACATTTCTTCGGGCGCGCGCAAGAGGCTGGTCAGGCTTTGGGCCAAAAGAATACGGCATTCGCTATCTGGCTGGGTATTACATACTTGAATCCGCTGTCGAGCGTAGGGCCTGGTTGCTATATATTATGGCAGAATATCATCAACTCCGTTGAGATTTGGCAGGAACGTAAAAAAAAATTGGATAATTGTGATTGACTTTCAAAAGATTTTCTTATCTTTGCAATTGAAAAACAATTATTCTTTATGCCGAAATTTGTAAGACTTGAATCTAGTATATTCCTGATAGCGCTTGTGGTTGTGTTGGCTGCATGCCAGCAAAACATGCGAACAGCCGAATATAAGGCAGGACATGCTGATAGCTTGATCTTCGACGCGGGTGCTGTGAAGGACTATGAGCGTATGCTGGCACTTGTCGACAGTTTTGAGCAGAACGGCAGCATATCGACTATCGGGGCCAACCGATGGAGGGGCGTTGTCGCCTACAGACAGGGACAGTATCGCACAGCCGAGGCTTACTATAAGCGTGTACTTGATGGGCATATTCAGACATCGGAAGACTCGCTGGCCTATGTGAAGTCGGCTCGCCGCCTGTCTGAACTGTTGCTGGTGAAGGGTGATTATGAGGGTTCGCTGCGCATTGCAATGCCTGCTGTTCAGAAATTGCAGGAATCGGGCTATGGTTCGGATATCGACTATGCTATCCTTCTTAATAATATAGGTTGCTGCCAGTTGCACTTGGGTCACGATTCTGAGGCGCAGGAGAGTTTTAATTCAGCTAGTGAGCGCTATGCCAACAGATGGTCTACGGATAGCACCGGTCGTGGACTCCAGGAGGCTGTCATCGGCTCTGTCTATACCAGTATGACCTACATCAATACCCGTCGCTTTGAAGGGTCTATCTACTGGATAGACCGCACGGAGATGCTGCTGGAGAAATACAGTAAGATGCCTGATGCTCGCTTTGAGTATTTCGACGAATATAAAGGAAGAATAGCCATTATGAGGGCTGTGGCGATGCAGGGCCTGAATAGGACTGATGAGGCTGCAAAGGCATATAAGGCGTTCTTGCAAACAAACTTCTCGAAAACCAGTTTGGGCAGGATTCATTCTAATGACTATCTGATGGCTGCTGGTCGCTATACGGAGGCTGCAGACAACTATCGCTATCTGGATCGAATGTTGGGCGAAGTGGGCATGACGGAGTCGCTGGATATTATCCAACTCTATATGCTGCCTAAGTTGCGTGCCAACGCACAAGCCTTGCGTAAAGATTCTGCCATGGCCATGGGATTGAAACTCTGCGATGCCTTGGATAGTGCCATCGTGAAACGTAAAAATGATGATACGGCAGAGTTGGCCATCATCTATGAGACTCAACAAAAGGAAGCGCAGATAGCAAGACAGCAGGCTTACTTGGCTCGTCAACGACTCTATGGTTCATTAATCGCGTTGGCATTGGTGGTGGTGTTCTTCTCCATCTTCATGTATTTCCGCCTTCGTGCGGCGAAACGTTTGAAACAGGCTCATCAGCACTTGGAGGAGGCTCACCAGGAACTGCAGTTGGCTTACGACCAATTGGAGGAGACTACAGCTGCAAAGGAGAGAATTGAGAGTGAGTTGCGCATTGCGCGTGATATCCAAATGTCGATGGTGCCACAGCAGGCTCCAGCTCGTGAAGGATTGGATCTTGATGCATCAATGACTACTGCCAAGGAGGTGGGGGGCGACTTGTATGGCTATCTGATGGAGGGTGACCTGCTTTACTTCTGTGTGGGCGACGTGAGTGGTAAGGGCGTGCCTGCATCATTGTTCATGGCACAGGCCACACGACTCTTCCGTACGATGGCTTCGCAGCGAATGATGCCTGCCGAAATTGCCACGCGTATGAATGCAGCGCTGACTGAAAATAATGATCAGGGCATGTTCGTGACGATGTTCTTGGGGTTGGTAGACCTGAAGACGGGAAAGTTGCAGTTCTGTAACGCTGGTCATAATCCTCCCACCATCACAGATGAGTTTATGAAGATTGGTGATGGGAAATCGCACAATGTTCATTTCTTGGATGTAAAGGCTAATGCTCCTATTGGCTTATGGCCTGATCTGGAGTTCGAGGGTGAGGAGATAGAAAACATTAAGGGACATCCTATGGTGTTCTATACTGATGGTCTGACGGAGGCAGAGAATATGAAGCAAGAGCAGTTTGGCGAAGAGCGCCTGATAAAACTCCTAAGCACGAATCATTTCGATTGTGGTAAGGATGTGAATAAATTCCTGCTGGAGGAAGTCGAGAAATTCCGTGGTGGAGCTGAGGTGAATGACGACCTGACGCTGCTTTGCTTGAGTGTTATTTAATACGGTTTATACATGACCAGTCAGTAGGCTGGTCATTTTCTTTGCTGCATTGCGTGGCGCATTCTCTTTGCCAAGGCGTGCCCAAACCTCATCATAGCCTTTCAGCATCTCCTCTCGCTTAGGACCAAAGAGGATAACTTCCAGTTCGTACTCAATATTCTCGAGGGTGAAGGAGTCAGCAACGAGTTCACGTACTACTTCTTTGTCTGCAATAAGATTAACTAGTGAGATGTATTTTACTTTGAGAACTTTTTTCCTGAGCCAGCCAATGAGTTGGGGGAGGGGTGTCTCATAGCAAACCACTTGTGGTACGCGGAATAAGGCAGTTTCTAGGGTGGCAGTACCGCTTGTTACTAATGCTGCGTGGGCGTTGGCAAGGAGATCGTATGTCTGGTTTTTCACCAATCGCACACCTGTGTCCTTGATAAATAGGTCGTAATATGATTCGTCAATACCTGGAGCACCGGCCAAAACCAGTTCGTAGTCTTTCTCGAATTTCTTGGCAGCACGGATCATCGTGGGCAGGTTGTCCTTGATTTCCTGTTTGCGACTACCGGCAAGAAGGGCGATGATGGGTTTGGGGTTTTCTCTTGCCCCCTGCTCTTTGCTCCTCGCTCCAAGAAATTCCTTCACTTCGTCGGCGGTAGGGTTACCCACATAATGGATGGGGTAGTGGTGCTTGCCTTCGAAGAACTCGACCTCGAAGGGAAGAATGGAAAAGAGCTCGTCCACATCGCGTTTGATATTCTTGATGCGATACTCTTTCCATGCCCATATCTTGGGTGAGATGTAGTAGTAGACCGGAATCTGGGTGTTCTTCTTGACAAACTTCGCAATGTCAAGGTTGAAGCCTGGATAGTCAACGAGAATGACAACATCGGGCTGCCATGCCACGATGTCGCGCTTGGCCTGCTTCATGTTACGAAGGATGGTGGGCAGGTGGAGCAATACAGGTACAAAACCCATATACGCCAACTCGCGATAGTGCTTCACCATGGTTCCGCCAGCAGACAGCATCTGGTCGCCGCCATAGAAACGGAAGTCTGCCTCGGGGTCTTGCTCCTTGAGGGCCATCATCAATCGCGAGGCGTGCAAATCGCCTGAGGCCTCGCCAGCTATCAGGTAATACTTCATGTGTGGATTGTTTGATTATTCCCAGTTGTCTTTCTGATTCAGAAACTCATAGTCCGTGACATCCATGCGGGTGGGGGTGATGGCTACATAGCCGTGTTCCAATGCCCAGCGATCGGTGTCTTGTTGTTCTGGCTCCTCGTTGCGATAGTGTCCCACCATCCACCAATAGTCGTAACCACGTGGGTGATGGCATTGGATGGTCTCGTTGTACCATGAACCATAGGCCATACGGCATACCTTTACTCCCTGAAATGACTCACCCTTGGGGAAGTTGATATTCAAACAAGTACCTTTGGGCAGTCCTTCGTGCAATACTTTCTCGGTGAATCTACGGATATATGGGCGAAGGGGCTCGAAGTCGGCATCATCGCTATAGTCGCATAAGGAATAAGCTACTGAGGGGATAAACTTCATACATCCCTCCATTGTAACACCCATTGTTCCACTATAGTGCGTGTTTACTGATGCATTGTCGCCATGATTGATGCCTCCAATAACCATCTGGGGACGTCGTGTGCAGATGTTGGCAAGCGCCATCTTGACACAATCAACAGGCGTGCCATTACACGACCAAATCTCTACGCCTTCTCTTTTCTCCTGACAAGTCAGTCTGAGTGGGGTGGTTGCCGAGAATGCACACGAAAAGCCTGAGCGGGCTGAGTCGGGAGCGCAAACAATGATGTCTGCAATATCGTGCAACATATCTATCAGACTCTGAATGCCTTTGGCTTGGAAGCCGTCGTCATTGGATATTAAGATAAGAGGTCTTTCTGTCATTCTTTCTGTTTTTGTGTGCAAAGTTACTTATTTTCTTCGAAATACCCAAAAAACTAAAATATTTAAAATAAATGCAGTGAAACACCTTTGTTTCACGGAAAATTAGTATCTTTGCAGCCTATTATCTAATAAGGAGAAAGATAGAAATGGGAAAAATAATCGCATTAGCAAATCAGAAAGGCGGCGTTGGTAAAACGACAACAACCATTAATCTGGCTGCATCGCTGGCCACGCTGGAGAAGAGTGTGCTGGTGGTGGATGCTGATCCACAGGCCAATGCATCGAGTGGACTGGGTGTTGACCTCAAGGAGGTGGATTGCTCGCTCTATGAGTGCATCATCAACCATACGGATGTGCGAGAAGCAATCTATACTACTGATATCGAAGGCCTGGATATCATTCCCAGTCACATTGACTTAGTAGGAGCCGAGATTGAGATGCTGAATCTGGATAACCGCGAGAAAGTCATTAAGAAGTTGCTGGACCCAATCCGCAATGAGTATGATTATATTTTGATTGACTGCTCGCCTTCGCTGGGACTTATCACGGTGAACTCTCTGACAGCTGCCGATTCTGTGATTATTCCTGTGCAGTGTGAGTATTTCGCATTGGAGGGAATCTCAAAACTGCTTAATACCATTAAGATTATTAAGTCAAAGTTGAATCCGAAACTTGAGATTGAAGGCTTCCTGTTGACGATGTATGATTCACGCCTGCGTCTGGCAAATCAGATTTACGACGAGGTGAAACGTCATTTTCAGGAGTTGGTGTTCAAGACAGTGATTCAGCGTAATGTGAAACTCTCTGAGAGTCCTTCTCATGGTTTGCCCGTCATCCTCTATGATGCAGACTCAACAGGTAGTAAGAATCATTTGGCATTAGCAAAAGAAATAATCAGCAAGACAAAGTAACCTCAACTATGGCAGTAAGAAAGAAATTTGATAAGAGTGTGCTGGGCCGTGGCCTTGACGATATCGGTAATGGTCGTGGACTGGATGCACTGATAGATACAAGTGATGTGTTGACTCAAGGTTCGTCAAACCTCAACGAGATTCCCATAGACCAGATTGAACCCAATCCTGATCAGCCTCGTCGTGAATTTGATGAGGAAGCTATGCAGGAACTGGCCACGAGTATTCAGAATATGGGTATTATTGCTCCTATCACTCTGCGTCAGGTGGCACCTGATCACTATCAGATTATCGCTGGTGAGCGTCGTTGGAGAGCATCTCAGATGGCAGGCTTGCAGACGATTCCGGCCTACATTCGCACGGCTAATGATGAGAGTGTGATGGAATTGGCGCTGGTTGAGAATATCCAGCGTGAAGACCTGAATGCCATCGAAATCGCTCTGGCGTATGAGCATCTGGCAGAGACCAGCGGTATGACCCAGGAAAAAATCTCAGAGCGTGTGGGCAAGAGTCGTACGGCTGTGACAAACTATATGCGTTTGTTGAAGTTGCCTGCTCAGATTCAGATGGCTCTGAAGAACCGTGAGATTGATATGGGGCATGCCCGTGCCTTGTTGTCATTGGATTCTCCTTCGATGCAGCTCAAGCTGTTCCGCGATGTGCTGAAGAATCAGTATTCGGTGCGTAAAGTGGAAGAGATGGTGCAGGCATTGAAGAGTGGCGAGGATGTTCAGTCTGCACGAAAGCGTATTACGACAAACACCCCGTTGGCTGCTCATCTGACAGAGAAAAGAGATTCTCTGACTCGATATCTGCATACGAAGGTGCAGATGACTTGCACTGCCAAAGGAAGCGGAAAGATTAGCATCGCCTTTGCTAATGAAGATGAGCTGAACCGCATCATGGCATTGTTGGAAAAGTAAAGAATGTACATGAAGAATAGGTGTGTGGATATAGAATTTGGAAGATGGATGAAGAGATTCTGCTCTCTTTACCTTTTCATCCTATTGCCTTTTTCTGTTTCCGCACAGAACGAAGTTCCTGATTCTATCGTGCAGGCCATCGACTCCATGTATCAAGCAATGGCGGTAGATACCGTCGCTATCAGCGATAGTATTGAGAGTATGAAGTCTGTGGTCGTTGTGGAGACGCCTAAAATATTGAAGGAAGAACGTGATTGGAACTCATGGCGTCCAGATCCCCAGCGTGCCCTTTGGCTGGCATTGGTAATACCTGGCGGTGGTCAGATATATAATCGAAAGTACTGGAAACTGCCTATTGTCTATGGTGGCTTTGTGGGATGTGTCTATGCTATGATGTGGAATAACATGATGTATCACGACTATTCACAAGCCTATCTGGATATCATGGATAATGATCCAACGACAGCTAGCTATAATAAGTTCCTACACCTAGGAAAACAAATCGATGATTCGAACAAAGATCGCTATAAGCAGGTGTTTAAAAGCCGAAAAGATAAGTATCGCCGTTGGCGTGACCTGAGTTTCTTCTGCTTGATTGGTGTCTATGCAGTATCGGTAATTGATGCTTATGTTGATGCAGAGTTGTCGGCTTTTGATATTTCCAAAGACCTGAGTCTGAAGGTAAGACCGACGGTGATAGGAAATAATTCTTCTATGAATCCGCTGTATGCCACGTCTCTGGGTGTGAATTGCAGCATAAACTTCTAAATAAGAAATATGAGTATTAACATAGTGACCATAGCAAAACAGATGACTAAGAGTTTCTTGCTCTTGGGCACGATGATGTGTGTGCCTTCTGTGTTGCAGGCCCAGATTACAGTGTTGGACGAGGATGCTGACGATGATGAGATAGAGGTCGTGGGTGATGATGGCGTGGAGGAGATTGAATTCCCTGAGTCCATGACCTACAACTTGGATAGTCTGATGAATCAATATATGTCAAAGACCTATTTGACACCAGACAACGATTGTCAGATGAAGAATGAGAATCCGACATTTACGAAGGAGGTGTATATCGATCGTTTGCATCGTATGCCTACCATCATGGAGATGCCCTATAATGAAGTCGTGCAGTCGTGCATCGATCGTTATACTGGTCGTCTGCGTCGTTCTGTGAGTTTCTTCCTTGGAGCAGCCAACTTCTACATGCCTATCTTTGAAGAGGCTTTGGAGACGTATCAGATGCCTTTGGAACTGAAATATCTGCCTGTCATAGAGTCGGCATTGAACCCCACAGCAGTGTCGCGTGTTGGTGCTACTGGCTTGTGGCAGTTTATGATTACCACAGGTAAGGCCTATGGATTGGAAGTCAATTCGCTGGTTGATGAACGTAGGGATCCCGTTAAGGCTTCATATGCTGCTGCTCGTTATCTGCGCGATCTCTATCGCATCTTTAATGATTGGAATCTGGTGATTGCTGCATATAACTGTGGACCGGAGAATATTAACAAGGCTATTCGTCGCTCGGGTGGTGAGACTGACTATTGGAAGATATATCCTTATCTGCCTAGGGAAACGCGTGGCTATGTTCCTGCATTCATTGCTGCTAACTATGTGATGAACTACTATTGCGAGCACAATATTTGTCCAATGAATAGTCAACTGCCAGCCAAGACTGATACTGTGGTGGTGAACCAGAATGTGAACTTCAGTCAGTTGGTAAATGTCTGTGGCTTTGACTTGCAGATGCTTCGCTCGCTGAATCCTGAATATCGAAGAGATATTGTGCCTGGTGCTACAAAACCATCTGCCATTCGTTTGCCGGTACAGGATGTGGCTCGTTTCATAGATCTTCAGGACTCAGTCTTTGCAGTCAATAGTGCAACAGATAAGCGTGTGATGGTAGAGGTTGAAGAGGATGTCGTGAAACCAGCAAAGGCGGAAAAACGTTCTACGGCAGGTGCTAAATGGCATACTGTGAAACGTGGTGATACTATAGGCGGATTGGCAAAGAAGTATAAGACAAAGGCCTCGGCAATCAGGAAACTTAATGGATTGCGTAATAATAATATCCGTGCTGGACAGAAACTGAGGATACGCTAGTATATATAAATAATGTGTAGGGAGGAATAACTATGGATGATGAGCAGATGCGACTTGAAGCAGTGGACGATAAGTTGATTAATGATGCGTTTGAGAAACTGATAAATGATTATCTTAATTCGCGCCATCGTAAAAAAGTAGACCTGATAACGAAGGCATTTAACTTTGCTCGTCAGGCTCACAAAGGTGTGCGTCGCTTGTCTGGTGAACCTTATATTATGCACCCTATTGCAGTGGCACAAATTGTGTGCTCTGAGATAGGACTTGGTTCTACTAGTATTTGTGCGGCTCTGCTTCACGATGTCGTGGAGGACACCGATTATACCGTAGAAGATATTGAGAATATGTTTGGTCCGAAGATTGCTCAGATTGTCGACGGACTAACGAAAATCAGTGGTGGCATCTTTGGTGAACAGGCATCGGCGCAGGCAGAGAACTTCAAGAAGTTGCTGCTCACCATGAGCGAGGATATCCGCGTTATTCTGATTAAGATTGCGGATCGCTTGCACAACATGCGTACGCTGGATTCGCAACCTGCCAATAAACAATATAAGATTGCAGGAGAGACACTTTATCTGTATGCACCCGTTGCCCATCGTCTTGGTCTCTATAAGATTAAGTCTGAGCTTGAGAACCTGAGCTTCAAGTTTGAACATCCTGAGGAATATGCCTTCATCGAGAAGAAACTGGAAGAAACCCGTGTGTCACGTCATGAGTCGTTCGACCAGTTTATTGCGCCAATCAAGGATGTGTTGCTTAAGATGGGCATCCAATACGAGATTCGTGAGCGTATCAAGACACCTTATTCTATATGGAATAAGATGCAGAATAAGCATGTGACCTTCGATGAAATATACGATATCTTAGCTGTACGCATCATCTTTACACCTAAAGTCCGTGAGGAGGAAATCAATGAGTGCTTCAATATTTATGTGGCACTGACGAAGATATATAAGAGTCATCCAGATCGTACGCGTGACTGGCTGAGCCACCCCAAGGCTAATGGCTATCAGGCATTGCATGTGACGCTGATGTCGAAGCAGGGACATTGGATTGAAGTGCAGATTCGTTCGGATCGCATGAATGAGATTGCTGAACAGGGTCTGGCTGCTCATTGGAAATACAAGGATGGTACTGAGGGCGAGATTACCGAGGATGAGAATGAGTTGAATGAATGGTTGCGCACCATCAAGGAAATATTGGATGATCCTCAGCCTGATGCAATGGATTTCCTTGATGCAATTAAACTGAATCTCTTCGCTAGTGAGATATTTGTTTTTACACCGAAGGGTGAGATTAAGACGATGCCTGCTGATTGTACAGTGCTTGACTTCGCTTTCTCTATCCATACCTTCTTGGGCTCGCATTGCATTGGCGCTAAGGTTAATCATAAGCTTGTGCCTATGAGTCATAGGCTGAAAAGTGGTGATCAGGTGGAGATTCTTACTTCCAAGTCGCATCATGTTCAGCCTTCATGGATTAATTTTGTCTCAACAGCTAAGGCAAAAGCAAAAATTCAGGCTATTCTGCGCCGTTCGAGTCGTGAGATACAAAAGAAGGGTGAAGAGAAACTGCATGTATGGCTTGCAAAGAATGGTTTTGAACCCACCTTGTCTGTGATTGATCGTTTGGTGAAATTCCACGATGTGTCTCGTCGTGAGTCGCTGTTTCAAGCCATAGGTGACAATATTATCATCTTGGGTGAAAAGGATGTTGATGAGTTAAAGGGAAGAAATGCTAAGAAACCCGACACAGGTGGCGGCTGGCGTAAGTTTGTACCATTTGTCAAGTCTAAGAAACAAGAAGAAGAGACAAGGCCGGAACTTTTCGTGGTATCAAAGGACTTTAATCGTAAAAAGCCCATCTATATTAACGAGGATAATATTCGTCAGTATATATTTGCGGATTGTTGTCACCCCATTCCAGGTGATGATACATTGGGGTATATTGACAATAACAACTGTATTGAATTGCATAAGCGTACCTGTTTGGTGGCCAATAAGTTGAAGGCAAGCTATGGCAACCGCATCCTCGATGTGAAATGGGATATGCACAAGAAGTTGTTCTTTGATGCTACTATTCGCTTGGCAGGTATTGATAGACGAGGATTGGTAAACGAGGTTACGCGTGTAATATCTAATCAGCTGAGTGTGGATATCCGAAAGTTGACCTTTACAACAGAGGACGGCATCTTTGACGGAACTATCGATTTGCGTGTCCATGATCGTGATGATGTGCGTGAGATTATCGATAGTCTGAAAGAGGTCGATGATTTGAAGGAAATCTCGCAAATCATGTGATTTTTGCCATACAATAAGATGACTATGGACTATAAGAAAGTTTTTGATACGATGGTGACTGAGACAGCAAAGTATATCTCAGATCATCGTCTGAAAACAATGGTGTTAGGCCTCTCTGGAGGTATTGATTCTACTATTACGGCAGCTGTCTGTCATGAGGTGGTAAATCGTTATCCGGAAATGGGCCTGAAGTTCATTGGTGTGAGCATGCCTTGTTCCACAAATTCCGTGGAGGAAAACAATTCCGCTAGCCAAGCAATGAAGGCTTTTTGTACTGAGTTTTGGGTGGAGAATTTGCAGGCGCAATACTTGTTGATGAAGGCCACCTGTGAGCAGCACTATCCGTCGACGCCTCTTTCTCAGGGTAATATCAAGGCTCGTCTTCGTATGATTTATCTTTATAATCTTGCCTCAGTGACAGGTGGCATTGTGATGGATACCGACAATCTTACTGAGCATTATCTGGGTTTTTGGACCATTCATGGCGATGTGGCTGACTATAATCCCATTGGTGGCCTATGGAAACACGAAGTATATGCTCTGTGTAAGTATCTGTTTACGGAGGTGTTTACCGATATGGGCGATGCGCGTTACCAAGCATTGAAGGCTGCCTACGACATTATGCCTACTGATGGCAATGGTGTGTCGGCAGGTGGTGATATGGCACAAATTGCTCCAGGACATACTTATGAGGAGGTAGATGATATCTTGAATAGTTATATCAGTACAACTGGTCTGCCTGAGGTTCAAGCTGCAACAATCGAACGTTTGAATGCTGCTTATGGTGCAGAAACGGTGGAACGAGTACTGAACAGGCATCGTAATTCGGAGTTCAAAAGAAAGAGGTTGCCTATTGCGATTGAACGAAATCTCTACGAATAATATGATTAAGGCCTTTAGTGCCTCGCGAGGCGTTAAAGGCCTTAAAAAGTTGTTGTATTATCAGTTATTGTAATCCGTCTAGCTGTTTTTTGAGCGCCTGTAAATCATCGCGTACAGCCATCAATTTATTCAGGACTTCTGCTTTGCGGTCGGCACCGTCGCGGTTGGCATTGATAATCTTTTTAGCAGCTGCTAACTTGAAACCGCGTACTTTCACCAAGTTGTGAATCAACTTGATTTGTTCAATATCCTTTTCGGTATATTGACGCACTTTGTTTGGACCTGATGTTTTCGGCTTCAGATAAGGAAACTCCGTTTCCCAGAAACGTAGTGTACTCTCATTGAGGTCGAACAATTCAGCCACCTCCTTGATGGAATAATAGAGTTTCAAGTTTTTATTCAGATTCAGTGCCATAAATCATCTTCATTTGAGTGCAAAGATACGAAATTATTCTTAATTCGTCATCGTTTATTCGCAATTATTTTGTAATTTTGCACCCAAATTGTAAAAAAGTTAAGAAACAATGATGACCGCTAAAGAGATTCGCGACTCGTTCAAGAAGTTTTTTGAGTCGAAACAGCATGCCATTGTGCCTTCTGCACCGATGGTGATTAAGGATGACCCCACGCTGATGTTCACCAACGCGGGTATGAACCAGTGGAAAGATATCATTTTGGGTACTCGTGATCCAGAGCCTCGTCGTCGTGCAGATACACAAAAATGTTTGCGCGTCAGTGGCAAGCATAATGATTTGGAAGAAGTAGGTCATGATACCTACCACCACACTATGTTCGAGATGTTGGGTAACTGGTCTTTCGGTGACTACTTTAAGGAAGGTGCTATCGATATGGCATGGGAGTATCTGGTTGATGTATTGAAACTGAACCCAGAGGATCTCTATGTAACGGTTTTCGAAGGCTCACCTGAAGAAAATATCCCTCGCGATGACGAGGCAGCTAAGTATTGGGCAAAACACGTACCTGCTGATCACATTATCAACGGTAATAAGCACGATAACTTCTGGGAAATGGGTGATACAGGTCCATGTGGTCCTTGTTCAGAGATTCATGTCGATAGCCGCACCCCAGAGCAGCGCAAGGCTTCTGGTAAGTCTGGTCGTGAGTTGGTGAACCAAGATGATCCTCAGGTTATTGAGATTTGGAACATTGTGTTCATGCAGTTCAATCGCAAGGCCGATGGTTCACTCGAGCCTCTGTCCATGAATGTTATCGATACTGGTATGGGCTTCGAGCGTTTGGTTCGTATGATGCAGGGCAAACACTCTAACTATGATACTGATGTGTTCCAGCCTATCATCAAAGCTGAGCAGCAGATTACTGGCTTGAAATATACCACCTTCGAGGAAGAGGTTGAAAGCCCCATCACCAAGGAACAGGACGACATCAACGTGGCTATGCGTGTTTGTGCAGACCACCTTCGTGCCGTAGCCTTTTCTATTGCTGATGGTCAGTTACCCTCAAATGCTAAGGCTGGTTACGTGATTCGTCGTATCCTGCGCCGTGCCGTACGTTACGCTTATACCTTCCTCGGTCAGAAAGAGGCCTTCCTTTACAAGCTCCTGCCTACCCTCACAGAGGAGATGGGCGATGCCTTCCCTGAGTTGAAGGCTCAGCAGACCCTCATCGCCAAGGTGATGAAGGAAGAGGAGGATTCTTTCCTGCGCACATTGGATAAGGGTATCTCTATGCTCGACAAGGCTATGGAGCAACTCAAGGCTGAGGGTAAGACCGAGCTCGACGGTGTTCAGGTTTTCCGTCTATTCGACACCTACGGATTCCCCCTCGACCTCACCGAGCTTATCTGCCGTGAGAACGGATTCACCGTTAATGAGGAGCAATTTAATGCCGAGATGCAGAAGCAGAAGGATCGTGCCCGTAATGCCGCAGCTGTAGAGAACAGTGATTGGGTGGAGTTGCAGGCAGGTGAGCAGCAGTTCGTTGGCTATGACTATACCGAGTACGAGTGCCGCATCTTGCGCTATCGTAAAGTTACTCAGAAGAAGAACGAATTCTACGAGTTGGTACTTGATACCACACCTTTCTATGGTGAGATGGGTGGCCAGGTAGGCGATCAGGGCGTGCTCGTTAATGAAAACGAAACCATCGAGATTATCGATACCAAGCGCGAGAACAACCAGAGCGTGCATATCGTGAAGCAGTTGCCTAAGGATCCTGCGGCTCAGTTCATGGCTTGTGTAGATACCGATAAGCGTAATGCCAGCGCTGCTAACCACACCGCTACTCACTTGCTCGACTATGCCTTGAAGCAGGTTTTGGGCGATCACGTTGAACAGAAGGGTTCTTTCGTAAGCCACGACACGCTGCGTTTTGACTTCTCTCACTTCGAGAAGGTTACCGACGAGCAGATTCGTGAGGTAGAGCGTATGGTGAACGATATGATTCGTCAGGACATCCATATCGATGAGCGTCGTGATGTACCCTTCGAAGAAGCTAAGGAGCTCGGTGCTATCGCCCTCTTCGGCGAGAAGTATGGCGACAAGGTGCGTGTGGTTCGCTTCGGACCTTCATGCGAGTTCTGCGGTGGTGTTCACGCCAGCAGTACTGGTCGTATTGGTATGTTCAAGATTCTCTCTGAGAGTTCTGTAGCTGCCGGTATCCGTCGTATCGAGGCCAAGACAGGTGGTGAGTGCGAGGAACTGCTCTATCAGCTGGAGGACACCCTCAAGGCAGTGAAGTCGTTCTTCAATAACGCTAAGGACCTGCAAGGCGTCATCAAGAAGTATATTGATGAGCACGATGCCATGAAGAAAGAGATTGAAGGCTTCCAGGCACAGGCTGTAGAGCGTGCTGCTAAGCAGTTGGTTGAGAAAGCCCGCGAGGTTAACGGCGTGAAGGTTATCGCCAGCGTGATGCCTATGTCGCCTGCCGCTGCCAAGGATTTGGCCTTCAAGATTCGTGCTGCTGTCGATGGCTCATTACTCTGTGTACTGGGGACCCATGCAGACAACAAGCCCCAGCTTTCTATCATGATGAGCGATGATATGGTGAGCGATCACGGACTGAATGCTGGTCAGATGGTTCGTGAGGCTGCTAAACTCATCCAGGGCGGTGGTGGTGGACAGCCCCACTTCGCTCAGGCTGGTGGTAAGAATGTTGATGGTCTTAGCGCTGCGGTCGATAAGGTTATTGAATTAGCAAACTTATAATCATAAAAAAAGGAGGTTCAAAAACCTCCTTTTTTTATTTATCATATGCGTGTGCAGGATAGTCAATGGTGTAATGCAAACCACGACTTTCTTTGCGCTCCAGTGCGAAGCGAGTGATGAGGTATCCCACGTTGATCATATTGCGCAGCTCGCAGATGTCCTTCGTTGCTTTTACGCGCTTGAACAGGTTTTCTGTTTCTTCGTAGAGTGTGTCGAGACGCACCCAGGCACGATGCAGACGCAGGTCAGAACGGACGATGCCCACATAGTTGGACATAATCTCGCCAACCTCTTTAACACTTTGGGTGATAAGTACCTTCTCTTCGTTGGTCAGCGTACCCTCATCATTCCATTCGGGCACTTTCTCGTTGAAATCATATAGATCTACATGATCCAATGAGTGCTTGGCAGCTGCATCGGCATAAACCACAGCCTCAATAAGCGAGTTAGATGCCAATCGGTTACCACCATGCAAGCCTGTGCACGAGCATTCGCCGATGGCATAAAGGCGTTCGATGCTTGAACAACCGTTCAAATCAACTTTGATACCACCGCACATATAGTGAGCTGCAGGACGAACAGGGATATAATCAGTTGTGATATCGATACCCATACTAAGGCACTTCTGATAGATATTGGGGAAGTGCTTGCGAGTCTCAGCAGGGTCTTTATGGGTGACGTCCAGACAGACGTGATCCAAACCGTGAATCTTCATCTCCTTGTCGATGGCGCGTGCCACGATGTCACGTGGAGCCAGTGACAGACGCTCGTCGTACTTCTCCATGAAACTCTCGCCGTTGGGCAGGCGCAGAATGCCGCCGTAGCCACGCATCGCCTCTGTGATGAGGAATGCCGGATGCGTTTCACCAGGAGAATATAGGGCGGTGGGGTGAAATTGCACGAACTCCATATCCTGCACCGTACCCTTGGCGCGATACACCATTGCTTCGCCATCGCCGGTAGCAATGACGGGGTTTGTGGTAGTTTGGTACACAGCACCACAACCTCCTGTACACATCAGGGTGACTTTCGACAGATAGGTGTCCACCTTTTCTGTATCAGGGTTCAGTACGTAGGCACCATAGCAGTTGATGTAAGGTGTGCGACGCGTCACTTTGGCTCCCAAGTGATGCTGAGTGATAATCTCTACGGCGAAGTGGTTCTCCTTGATGTCAATGTTGGGATCCTGTCGCACAGCCTCCATCAGTCCGCGCTGTATCTCTGCGCCGGTATCGTCAGCATGGTGCAGAATGCGAAACTCGGAGTGTCCGCCTTCGCGATGGAGGTCAAAGGTGCCATCAGACTTCTTGTCGAAGTTGACACCCCATTGTACCAACTCCTTAATCTGCTCAGGGGCGTTTCTCACCACTTGTTCCACAGCAGCACGGTCACTGATATAGTCACCCGCGATCATCGTGTCTTCTATGTGTTTTTCAAAATCGTCGACGGCCAAATTGGTCACCGATGCCACACCGCCTTGCGCAAACGATGTGTTGGCCTCGTCGAGCGAGGTCTTACAGATGAGGCATACTTTGCCTTTCTTGGCACGTGCCACTTTCAGTGCGTAGCTCATGCCGGCTACGCCTGCTCCAATAATAAGGAAGTCGTACTTGTAGACCATAATTGCTTGTTTTCGGGTGCAAAGTTACGAAAAAATATTAATATCGGTGGGCATTTGCTATTTATTTTGTATCTTTGCAATCAAATTAAACAAGCGGGAATGATGATGAAAAGATTGATTTTTGGGGTATTGTTAATAGTGTCTAGTTGCAGTCTAATGGCTCAGGATGACACGCTGGCGATGAATGGTAATGCCCATGATTCGTTGGGATGTCAATTACCTTGGCCCTTGTGCATGCAGGGCAGACTCGACTCATTGATGCAAGATCCTTTACTGGACTATTCGCAGGTCGGACTTATGGTGTGGGATCTGACTGACGATAAATCCCTTTTTTCATTTAATCATCGGCAGCTACTTCGCCCAGCTTCAACAATGAAGCTATTAACTGCTATTACTGCCTTGGATCAGTTGGGAGGCAATTATCAGTTCCGCACCTCTTTGTATTATACGGGTGAGATTGTTGGGCGCACATTAGTGGGTGACCTTTATTGCGTTGGTGGTATGGATCCTGCTTTTGAAGACGATGATATGTGGCATTTTGCTCATGCATTGAAAGAACTGGATATTGATACACTCTGTGGACGTATCGTGAGTGATGTGACGATAAAGGACACCCTGAAATGGGGCGAAGGTTGGTGTTGGGACGATGACAACCCTACTTTGTCACCATTGTTAGTTAATCGTAAGGCAAACTTTGCTGAGCGGCTGATAACGGCCTTGCAGGATGTTGATGTCGCGTTGGTTGATGTGGCGTTTTCTAAAGGTAAAACTCCCTCAGATGCAAAACTGGTGAGTGAACGTAAGCGTTCTATTGACCAGATTCTACAACGTATGATGAAGGATAGTGACAACCTCTATGCTGAGTCGGTATTCTATCAAACTGCTGCCAGTACACGTCGGCCTGCCAGGGCTCTGGATGCTGCCCGTTTGGAACGCGCATTGATAGAACGTGCTGGTGTAAACTCGTCGTCATGCCGTATTGCAGATGGAAGTGGCTTGTCGCTCTATAATTATCTTTCGGCAGAGGTCGAGACTATGATTCTGCGCTATGCCTTCCGTCATCAATCAGTATACAGTCATCTGCTCTATTCATTGCCTATAGCAGGTGAAGATGGTACCCTAAAGAAACGTATGAGAGGAACTCTGGCAGAGGGAAATGTTCAGGCGAAGACTGGTACCCTGACTGGTGTTATCTCGTTAGCAGGCTATTGCACTGCCTCTAATGGTCATCGTTTGTGTTTTGCTATAATGAATCAGGGCATACAAAAAGGCTCGGAAGCCCGAGCCTTTCAAGATAAAGTTTGTTTGATTCTCTGTGATTAGAAGTTCACACCGAGGTTCATGAAGAAGGCACCATTGTGAACAGATGCATCATCAGTAGCGTTGACTTTCCAGTCTGCAATATTTGAGATACCAAACTGATAGCCCATTTCAAGATACAGCTTGTTGTACTCTGCACCGCAACCCAGTTTGAAGCCTACGTCAGCACGTTTAAACTTGTCGCTACCAAATGAACTTACTTTCTCTGCACCCTCACCTTCTTTCATCTTACCAGATAGTCCAATTGCGAATGTTGGACCAACAAAAGGCAGAACGGAAATCTCGTCTGTGGCCTGAATACCATACTTCAACAGAACAGGAATCTCAAAGTAGTTCAGGTTGGCATAAGAATTCTTGTTTTTCTTGGTACCACGCTGTGTGTAGTACAGACCACTCTCAAGGAAGATTGGGGTAGAGTCGGATACACGGAGTCCTAGAACACCTGCGAGGTTAAGACCGGCTTTGGCACCAGTTTCATTAACGTCACCGGTCAGATTTGCAACGTTCAGACCCATGCGGATGCCATAATAAACAGTGCTCTCACTCAGTGAAAAGCCGCCGCTACTAACTTGAGCGAACGAAGGTGCTGTGAACAGCACGGCTACGATAGCCATCAGAAATTTCTTCATACTTTTTTGTTTTTTAGTTAACGTTTGATAAAACCTGAGTGCAAAGTAACACATTATTTTTCATTTATCCAAACGATTTGACAAAAATATTGGTCTTTATAGTAAAGAAATGGTGAAAAGATAAACCACTGCTGCAGGAATGGCCAAAAGTGATGAATCGAAGCGGTCGAGCATCCCTCCGTGACCAGGTAGAATATTACCACTGTCCTTAATCCCCAGTGTACGTTTGAAAAGACTTTCTACCAAATCTCCCCATGTACCGAAGATCACAACAGTAAGTCCCAATCCAGCCCATTGCCACATGGTGAGGTTGGTCTGCTCTGGTACATAGGAGTTAAGCAAATGCCACACCAAGATGGCGATGCCTACAACTAAGAACCCGCCTCCGATGCTGCCTTCCCACGATTTTCCTGGCGACACGCGAGGGAACAACTTATGGCGTCCAAGAAGCGATCCACAGAGGTAGGCTCCCGTGTCGTTCATCCATAAGAAAACAAATACTGAGAGCGGCAACACAAAAGAATAACTGCCTGCCTGCGGAAAAGCCAATACATTGAGCATGGAGAAAGGAAGGGCGATGTAGAGTTGAGGCAACATCGTGTAGGCCCAGTTGTTAATGGGGTCTTTCGCCTTTAGATACAGTTCTGCAATGAGCAGATAGATGATTGTGATGAGGTAGGGGATAAACACTGTGTCGGTATTGACAAAACCACTGCAGTGGCCTGCCATAGCCAGAAACAGATAGACACCTGCTACCGTAGAGATAAACTGGTTCACCTGTATGTACGGACGCTCGTTGACCAGGCCACAAAACTCCCATATGGCGAGTCCCGTGACGAGGGCAAATAGGAAAACCATTGCCAACGGGTTCAAAAAGCTGACCACAATGGCGGCGACGAAAAAGACGCCTGTGATGGTTCTTACAATAAAGTTCTTCATAGCATATTCATTTTTTATTCCGTTCCTTCCTGACTTTCAGAAATCTCCGAAGTGTTCTCGTTGTTGTTCTTCGCTTCCAATTGCTTAGTGCGTTCTGCAGCCATTTTCTCCGCCTCTTCACGCATCTGGGCCTCCAAGAGTTCGTCTGCTCGGCTGGTCCATGGACGCTTGCCAAAGATTTTCTCTACGTCCTCGGCAAAGATAACTTCGCGTTCTACTAAGAGCTGAGCTAACTGAGCGTGGCCATCTTTGTGCTCTGTTAGAATCTGTTTAGCGCGCTCATATTGTTCGTTAACCATCTTCAATACTTCTTCATCGATGACTTTGGCTGTTGTCTCAGAATATGGGCGTTGGAATTGGTATTCAGCGTTGTTATAATAGCATAAGTTTGGTAGTTTCTCACTCATGCCAGCATAGGCCACCATGCCGTAAGCTTGCTTCGTGGTGCGTTCCAAATCATTCATGGCACCAGTTGAGATATGACCCACAAAGAGTTCTTCGGCAGCACGTCCACCTAAGAGTGAGCACATCTCATCGAGCATCGCCTCTTTGGTCTGTAGTACACGCTCCTCTGGCAGATACCAGGCTGCACCAAGAGCTTGACCACGAGGAACAATGCTTACTTTTACCAAAGGATTGGCAAACTCCGTGAACCACGAGATGGTGGCGTGACCTGCCTCATGAATGGCGATAGAACGCTTCTCTGCCTCCGTCATTACCTTGGTCTTCTTCTCTAGACCACCGATGATACGGTCTACGGCATCAAGGAAGTCTTGCTTGCCCACCTTGGGACTGTCGTGACGGGCAGCAATCAGTGCGGCCTCGTTACATACGTTGGCGATGTCAGCTCCCGAAAAACCTGGAGTCTGACGAGCTAAGAAGTCCACGTCTACTGTTTCGTCGAGTTTCAGGGGCTTCAGGTGTACCATGAATACTTCCTTACGTTCGTTGAGGTCGGGCAGGTCCACATGTATCTGTCGGTCAAAGCGTCCTGCTCGCAGCAGGGCCGAGTCGAGCATATCCACACGGTTAGTGGCAGCCAAGATAATGACACCGCTATTAGTACCGAATCCATCCATCTCAGTAAGTAGGGCGTTCAATGTATTCTCGCGCTCATCATTACCACCCATGGCAGGGTTCTTCGAGCGGGCACGACCAACGGCATCAATCTCGTCGATGAAGATAATACAAGGACTCTTAGCCTTTGCCTGCTGGAATAAGTCGCGCACACGTGATGCACCAACACCAACGAACATCTCCACAAAGTCTGAACCTGACATCGAGAAGAAAGGTACACCCGCTTCACCGGCAACAGCCTTTGCTAATAGGGTTTTGCCTGTTCCTGGAGGGCCTACTAATAGGGCACCCTTGGGTATTTTACCACCCAAGTCGGTATATTTCTGTGGGTTCTTCAGGAACTCTACAATCTCTTGTATTTCTTGCTTCGCTCCTGCCTGTCCAGCTACATCCTTGAATGTAATGCCCAGTTCGCCGCCTTTTTCATACATCTTGGCCTTACTCTTTCCGACGTTGAAGATACCGCCGCCGCCAATGCCGCCACCACCCATGCGACGCATGAAGAGCATCCATAGGAATACTAGGAAGAAGATGGGCAACAGTGAACTGATGATAAAGTTCAGAATGCCGTTACTCGACTCGTGTTCGTAGTCGAACTTGCCCTTGAAATATCCACGGGCACGTGCTGAGTCAACAAACTCTTCAATCTTGGTGTTGCTGCCATATTCAACCATCAGATAGGGTTCCGTGCCTGTTTGTGAGGTGGTCTTGTGGAACACTGCCTGAATGCTATCGGGTTTCACATACATCTTCAAGGTCTCCGTCGACTTGTTCGCCACGATGCGGTCGGCGTAGCCATTATTGACAAAGTTTTTAAACTCGCTGTATGAGGCCTGACCTGTTGAGGCTTCCTTCTGCTTCTGAATATCGGTAGAACCATTTGTGAAGTAGAAGAAGGCCAATGCAGCGATCACTAAGAGATATACCCAGTTCATATTGAACTTAGGCATCTTGGGTTGCTGGTTATTTTGATTCTGTTCCATAAATATGTGTTGTCTGCACGATTTGTGCAGGAAATCCTAATCTAAGTCGGGAATGTATGTTAACTGGGCATCTTCCCATAAGTGTTCTAGATCGTAATACTCGCGTACGTCTGGTAGGAAGATGTGGACCATCACGTCGGTGTAGTCCATTGCCACCCACTGGGCGTTTTCTAGTCCTACGACGTGTGCTGGCTTCTCCTTTAGCTTAGTGCGAGCCATATCACCGACACTTTCAGTGATAGCTTCCACCTGAGCAGGTGAATTGCCTTGGCATACGACGAAGTTCTTGCAGATTGTTCCATCAATGCCACTAAGGTCTGCTACGACCACCTGACTACCTTTCTTTTCTTGTATTCCCTTAATAATTGTTTGAACCAGAGTCTCTGTTTGTTCCATTAATGATTATTGTGTATAATTTGATTGCAAAGATAGTGCTTTTTATCTGATTTGCCGGCATGAAAGTGTTTTTTTTGAGAATTTTTATAAAAAAGTCAGAAAAAGTTTTGGAGATTCAAGAAAAAGTAGTACCTTTGCACCCGCAATTCGACAAGAGCGTTGATGCAAAATAAGTTTGGGGTATGGTGTAATGGTAACACTGCAGATTCTGGTCCTGCCTTTCCTGGTTCGAGTCCGGGTACCCCAACAAAGAGAGATGTTCGTAAGAGCATCTCTTTTTTTTGTTCCCTCTTTTTATTATGCTCATGAAAAAGGCGATTGCTTTCGCAACCGCCTTGTATAGAGTCTGTCTGAGATTTATTCTTTGTCCTCAGCGTCAATGGCCTTGATTTTTTCCTTGACCAACTGCATGTCGTCCTTGAGTTTCTGAATCTTGCGGTTCATCTCCTCAATAAGGCTGCTGCCTTTCTTGCTGCTGGCAGTGAGGAAACCTAGATTGTTTTCGTAAGTTTGAATCTCCTGCTTCAGGTTATCGTACTGACGTAACAGACGCTGTCGTTCGTTTATAAGGGCATCCTCGCCACGTTCGGCTACCTGTTTCAGGTTGTCCTTGAACTTGCTCAGGCGCTTCTTGGCCACGTTGACATTGAGTTCTTTATATAGTTTGTCGAGAACAGCGTGGTACTCCTGATAGAGCTTATCTTTCTCCTTATAGGGTACATGGCCGATGGTGTTGTATTCCTCCACTAACTTCTGTACCTTCTCTTGTAGTCCTTCGCCAGCCTCTTCAGCTGTAGCCTTCAGACGTTCGATGACGTTGCGCTTCTTGTCTAAGTTGTCGCGTTCCTCATTGCGCTGTCCGGCACCGGCAGCATTGCGAGCCTCAAAGAACTTGTTGCAGGCAGCGAGGAATTCCTCCCACAACTGGTCGCCCAGTTTCTTGGGCACCATACCGATTGTTTTCCATTCTTTCTGCAAGGCAATGAGTTTGTCGCTGGTTGATCTCCATTCGGTGCTGTCCTGTAAAGCCTTTGCCTTCTCAATGAGTGCGCGTTTCTTGTCTGCATTCTCCTTGAAGGCATCTTTCATGTTCTTGAAGTATTCGGCTTTGCGAGCAAAGAAGTCGTCACAAGCGGCACGGAAACGTTCAAAAATCTTCACGTTCATCTTCTGGGGCGCAAAGCCAATGGTCTTCCACTCAGCCTGAATAGCGATAATCTCCTGTGTATGACGTTCCCAGTCTGCACTGCCTTTGTTTTCTTCCTTATTGATGACCTCCACTTTCTCGCAGAGTACAGTTTTCTTCTGGAGGTTGTCTTCCTCGCGAGCTCTGAGATCATCGAAATGTTGCTGATGGCGCTTGTTGATGATTGTTGATGCCGCCTTAAAACGTTGCCAGATTTCTTCGCGCAACTCCTTGCTGACAGGGCCAATTTCGCGATATTCTTGATGTAGTTTTTGTAACTGATGAAAGGCGCTAATCACGTCCTCTTCGTCAGCCAATTTCTCAGCAGCCTCACATAGATGTGTCTTGGCTTCCAGATTTTTCTTGAAATCCAATTCGCGAGCTTCGCTGTTCAATTTTAACAGGTCGTAGAACTGCTCTACATAGAGTTGATAGTTGCGCCACAGTTCATTGGCTTTCTCGGCAGGCACAGCTTTGATTTCACGCCATTCCTGCTGTAGGGCCTTGAATTCTTGATATGTTTTGCTGGCCTCCTCGGGCGAGGTGACCATAGCCTTTATCTTTTCGATGATGTCCTGCTTCTTCTTGAAGTTTTCCTCCTTCTCGGCCTCCTGTTCACGGAACAGTTGCTGACGACGTTCTTTGATAACGCCCATCTCGGCCTTAAATACTTCCTCGTCCTCGTCGGGAGTAATCTGATAGGCTTCTGGATCACCGCCAGCGTCTATATACTCTTTGAGTTGAGCTTCGCGTGCGGCAATGTGTAGCTTGTAGAAGGCAGTTTTTAGGTATTCCACTTCCTCTTTCTGAGGAGATTCTTCACCATGAGCTAACTCCTTGACGCGGTCCAGTACCTCCTTTTTGGTCTCATAGACCTTTCGAGGATTTTCTTCCTGTGCCTCGCTCGTTTCTACTTCAGGAGTCGTAGCTGCCTGGATTACTTCTTCTTGTTTCCCCTGTTCGAGGATTTTTTCTTGAGAGTCCATCATTTAACTGTTTTAGTTACTGATTCGATTGGTATATACATAATTAGGCCTCAAAATTACTTAAAATAATTTAATTGGCCTAATTATTTTCTTTTTTTTTTCAATTTCTGTGCTTAAATCAGTCTTTTGTGGCGGAAGAACCACCATGCAGCGCCAGAAACGCCTACGGAAATGATGAGTGCAAAGACGAATCCATAGCTGTTGGATTCCATGCCGTTCACTAGGTTCATACCAAAAAGAGAGGCGATGAGTGTGGGAAACATCATGATAATGGTGACCGATGTCAGCGTACGCATCACTGTGTTCATATTGTTGTTAATGATGCTGCTATAGGTGTCCATAGTCGATTCCAAGATGTCGGAATAGATGCTGGTGGTTTCTCGAGCCTGCGCCATCTCAATGTTGACGTCCTCGATAAGGTCAGCGTCTAGCTCGTCAATCTGTAGTTTGAACTTCAACTTCGATAGTAATGTTTCGTTGCCACGGATGGACGTTTGGAAATATGTGAGCGAATCCTGCAGTCGCGATAATCCAATTAGACTCTCGTTGTTCACGTCCTGATCCAGATTTCGTTTTGCCTTGTCAATGAGCGAATTAATTTGTTTTAGTCGCTTCAGATACCATACAGCACTAGACAGAAAAAGACGGAAGATCATATCCACATGGTCGGTGAATCCTACGCCACGTTTCTGTTGATAACTTACGAAGTCAATCATCATGTTGGTCTCGTAGTAGCAGACGGTAATGGTGACATCGCGCTTATGGATAATACCTAAAGGCACGGTGGTGTATGGTGTGCGTGAGCGAACTTCCTTCACATATGGAATACGGAGGATGATGAGCATCCAGCCATCGTCATATTCATAACGGGCTCTCTCATCGGTATCGCTGATGTCGCTGATGAAATAATCGGGTATGCCGAACTTCTCCTCCAGCTGTCGCTGGTCTTCTTCGGTGGGACACGTCACTTGTATCCAGCAATTGGGCTGCCACTCTGTGAGTTGGTTCAGCCCCTCTTGGGTGTTCCAGTAGGTCTTCATTGTGCTAATCCGTTTTTTTTAGCTTTTAGCCATTAGCCCTTGGCTATTGGCATTTTCTTTTTCTTTTGGGCTCTGGCTAATAGCCAACAGCCAATTTAGCGGCAAGAGGATTAGCAGTCTTGCTCGCTATCCCCCTGGCCTAACGTTCGTTATTTTCCGCCGGGTAATCGTCCATAATTAATTTGAATTTTTGGTTTTCGGGTGCAAAGGTAAGAAAAATATTAAAGGTAAAAAAGTAAAAAGGTAAAAAAGTAAAGACCGAAGCCTATTTTTTATCTTTTTTACCCTTTTACCTTTTTACCCTGTTGCTTTTTTACTTTTTCTCAGGCACATCCTCGAGCGTCTTCTTCAGCAGAGTCCAGAAAGGCTCCACGGTAGCGATGAGGGCGCGCTCGGTCGTGGTGTGAGGTGATTTCATCGTGGGGCCAAGGCTAACGACGTCGAGCCAGGGATATTTGCTCAGAATGACCGAACACTCCAGTCCTGCATGATCCACCTGGATGATGCCGTCCTCGCCGAAGAGTTCTTTGTATTCCTTTAGCAGCAGGTGCAGAATTTCAGAATCGGGATTGGGATCCCAGCCGCCATAGCTGCCTGCCGTCTCTACCTTCATGCCAGCCATTGAGAAGCTGCTCTCCAAGGTCTTTACAACATAATCCTTCATATCCTCGCGACTTGAGCGAGCCAGAATCTTGATGCTGGCCTTGCCGCCTTCGATGTCGATGATGGCGAGGTTTGACGACGTCTCTACCACGTTGGGGTAGGCTGGGATGAAGCGGATGACGCCATCGTGGCAAGCATAGATAGCATCGACGATGTTGTCCTGAATCTCCACGGGAATCTCTGTCTTGGGTGTTTCCACCTCCTCGACGATGACCTCAATGCCCTGGGGCTCGATGAGTTTGAATTCGTCGTTGAAGGTCTCTTTCCAGTCCTCGGCCAACTCCTTTAATGCAGCGACGTTTTCCTTGGGTAAGGTAAGAATGGTCTCAGCCTTGAAGGGGATGGCGTTACGCATATTTCCACCGTGCCATGCGGCCAAACGTGCGTCCAGCTCCTCAATGGCTTCGCGTACCATCTGTACCATCAGTTTGTTGGCGTTGCCACGACCCTCATGGATCTCTAGACCTGAGTGTCCACCACGTAGGTTCTTCACCGTCAGTCGCACGGCAGCGTCTTCGGGGTCGGTGTCTACCTCTTTGTAGTCGAGAGTGGCAGTCACGTCGATGCCACCAGCCGATCCAATGACAAACTTGCCCCAGTGCTCAGAATCAAGGTTCATCAGTATGTCGCCTTGCAACTCGCCTTCGGGCAGGTCGTTCGCACCATACATGCCAGTTTCCTCGTCGGCAGTGATCAGTGCGTCGATAGGACCATGTTTCAGGGTTTTGTCTTCCATCACAGCCATGATGGCAGCCACGCCCAGGCCGTTATCAGCACCCAGAGTGGTGCCCTTGGCCTTTACCCACTCACCATCAATCCACGGCTCGATGGGATCGGTCTCGAAGTTATGTGTAGACTCGGGTGTCTTCTGGGGCACCATGTCCATGTGTGCCTGCAGAATTACGCCCTTCTTGTTCTCGTAACCAGGAGTAGCGGGCTTGCGGAAATGAATGTTGCCGGCAGGATCCTTCACGGCATAGATGCCGCACTGCTTACCGAAGTCGAGCAGAAACTGCTGGATTTTCTCGAGGTGTCCGCTTGGACGGGGTACTTGTGTCAGTGCATAGAAGTTCTTCCAGATGCACTGCGGGTTCAGATTTTTGATTTCACTCATAATCTTTTATTGCTTTAAGGTTATACGTTTCGTGAATGATAGCCGTGCCCATGCATACATGCCCAGCAGGATGACGAGCATCGTCTGCACCGTATGTACGATGAGTACAAAGATGAGTGCCTGTTGGTCCAGTACGCCATAGAGAATCAGCATCGTCTTGATGGCGAAGTGCCAAGGACCGGCACCATTGGGTGTAGGTACGATGACGGCGAAGTTGGCCACCACAAAAGAAATCAGCGCGCAGCCAATCCCCAAGTGGGTTGTGAAGTCGAAGCAGAAGAACGTAAGGTAGTAATGCAGGAAATACATGACCCAGATGCCCACAGAGAAGAGAAGATATAGTGGCAGGTTCTTTACGTCCTTGAGCGAAAGTACACCCTCCCAGATGCCGTGGAGTGTCGTGCGTACCTTATTATATATAGAGAGATTTTTCAGCAACAGGTGAAGCAACAGCACGACGGCAATACCGCAGATAGCCGTCACCAGCCAACCCGTCAGTGAGAATCCGCCCAGGATGTGTTCAAAGGAAGTGCCAGTCTTCCTGAAGAATGAACCAAAGGTGCTCATTCCAAATAGCAGGATGATTCCTGAATAGACTAGAACGATAAGCGTGTCGACGGCGCGCTCGGTGACCACGGTACCCAAAGCCTTTGAGAACGAGATGCCCTCCCATCGCTTCAGCACGCCGCAGCGTGTGAATTCACCCATGCGTGGCACGATGAGTGATACGGCATAACTCAGGAAGATGGCATTTACGGCTACCTTTTGGCGCGTTTTTTCGCCCATGGGCTCCAATGTCTGCATCCAACGCCATCCGCGAAATACCTGTGCTAATATGCCGAAGGGAAATGACAGGAGCATCCACGTCCAGTTCATCTTATGAATCATCACGTTTTTGATGCTCTGCCAGTCCTCGCCTCGATACATCCAATAGAGAATGGCGCCACCCAGTAGGAGTGGCATCAAAACTTTGGCTATGGTCTGCAGATATTTCATTCGAGGGACAAAGGTACAATAAATAATTGTTATAGCAAAATAAAGGCTGTGCTTTTAGATTATTTTGAGACTTGGCCGTGATATTTTAAATAATGTCACAAGAGAAACTTTCCTACCAAAAATTTGGCTGGCAAGTTTTTTGTTTATACCTTTGCATTATGAAGCAAGTTAGACCCAAAAAGAATCTCGGTCAGCACTTCCTGACCGACCTCTCAATAGCTAAGCGCATTGCCGATACGGTGGATGCCTGTCCCGATATCCCTGTACTGGAGGTGGGACCTGGTATGGGCGTGATGACGCAATATCTTGTAGAGAAGCCCCGCCCATTCAAAGTGGTGGAGATTGACCGCGAAAGTGTGGCTTACCTAAATGAGCATTTCCCCAAGTTGAGAGAGAATATTTTGGGTGAGGACTTCCTGCGGATGGACTTGCGCCAGGTATTTGAAGGTCAGCAGTTTGTGTTGACTGGCAATTACCCCTATGACATCTCGTCGCAGATCTTCTTTAAGATGCTGGACAACCGCGATCTCATTCCCTGTTGTACAGGCATGATTCAGCACGAAGTGGCAGTACGTATGGCCTCGCAGCCTGGCAACAAGCAGTATGGCATCCTGTCGGTACTGATTCAGGCTTGGTACGATGTGGAGTATCTCTTCACGGTGGAGCCAGGGGTATTCAATCCGCCTCCCAAGGTGCAGAGTGCCGTGATTCGCATGACGCGAAACAAGGTACAGAAATTGGGATGCGACGAGGAATTGTTTAAGCGCGTGGTGAAAACCTCGTTTAATCAGCGACGCAAGATGTTGCGTGTGTCGCTCCGTCAACTTTTACCTGCTGAAAATCTTCAGATGATAACTGATTCTAAGTTTGCCACTTTGAGGCCAGAACAGTTGTCAATTCCTGAATTCGTAGAATTGACAAATTTGGTCAAAAAAGCATTGTGTGCGAACACAATTGCTTGATTTTAATCAATAATAGAGGCTTTTTCTATCAAAATACGACGAAAGTTGATACAACATATCGATTTTCGTCGTAACTTTGCATCGTCAAAAGAAAACAAGAGATCTTCAATAGAGTTAGTTTAAAGGTAATAAAGATTAAGCCTTGTGAAAGGCGAGAGAAAGTATAGAAAGAAAGAGTTAGTAATGTTCAATAGGTTAGTTAGTATTTTTTTAGGTTAGATTGTTTTAGGACAAGTAGGTATTAGTAAGGTAAAACAAAGATTTGTTGAAAGGGTAACAAAAGTAGAAAAGGTTTTTAGTTATTAATATCGTAAAAATTCAGGCCGAGGTTAGTGAACCAAGACCTGATTTTTTTGTATTTCCTTAAAAACAACAAGAAGAAACTTCTTATTTCACAATGGTAGCCTTGATGATGCGGATATCATCGACAGGGCGGTCATAGGTGTCGGTATAGGTTTTCTGGATGCGCTCCACGACATCAAGTCCTTCAGTCACCTCGCCAAACACAGTGTATTGTCCATCGAGGTGGGGCGAACCACCTACTTTTCTATAGGTCCAGAACATCTCGGGCGTGATGTCTGCCTGCCCTTTGGTGGCTTCTTTTACACGCTTCTGCACGGCTTCAAGGTCTTTAGTGGAGTAGGTCTTTCCCCACACAATGTAGAACTGACAGCCACTAGAACGGCGTTCTGGGTTTGCATTGTCGCCCTCGCGCGCCATAGCCAGTGCACCGCGACGGTGATGTCGGTTAGGGGTTCGAAACTCGGCAGGCAGGGTATAGTCCACCTCGCCCTCACCTAGTTTCGTGCCCGATTCGGCATGTTTGCTTTGAGGGTCGCCAGCCTGAATCATAAAGTTCTTGATGACGCGATGGAAAAGCAGCGAGTCATAGAACTGTTCACTCACCAACTTGAGGAAGTTGTCGCGATGGATAGGTGTGTCGTCATAGAGCATCACGCGGATGTTGCCTTCGGTTGTTTCCAACAGAACTTCGCGACTTTGTGCCTTGGTCAGTGTGGCACAAGCCAGCAGACAGAGTGATAGAAAAAAGGTTTTCATGATGGTGAAGAGGTTTTTATGAGTTTTTGATTCCATTTGCCAAAGAATAGGCGACTCAGGAAGATGGTGCCACGGAAGGTGAGCTCAGTGGCCATTGCGATCCACACACCTTTCAGTCCATAGTCCTTTGCCAAATACCATGCCAATGTGAGTCGTACTCCCCATACGGATAGCAGGCTCATTAAGGCCGGTTTGAATGTGTCGCCAGCGCCCACGAATACACCATTGCACACGATGGCGGCAGCAAACATAGGTTCTGCCCAGGCTTCGATGCGTAGCACCCGTGTGCCTTCTTCGATTACTTCTTGAATGGGCGACATCAGCGTCATCAGTTCCGGAGCGAAAATCCACATTAGAATGCCCATCGTGGTCATAGCAACGATGCCCAGTAATACGGAAAGGTGGGCAAACGAACGCGTCAGCACCCGTTGCCCAGCACCAATTCCCTGTCCCACAAGGGTGGTGGCAGCCTCGGCAATGCCGAAGCCTGGCATATAGCACAGACTCTCTACTGTGATAGCCAGCGAATGGGCTGCGATAGCGATTGTGCCCAAGGGAGCTACGATAAAGGTACTCACTACATAGGCACACCCCATTAACATATGTTGCAGTCCCATGGGTGCGCCAATCTTAAAGGCCGTATGGACAGTGTCCTTCTTGGGCTTGAATGAGCCTTTGCGGCCTATGAGTGATAGCATTTGCGATCTGACGAGCAAGAAATACATCATGAGGGCCGAGGTGATGAGCATGGCAAGACCTGTGCCTAGAGCAGCCCCCATCACGCCAAGGTTCATGACATATATAAAAAGGTAGTTGAAGCACACATCCATCACGCACATGCCGATGTTCAAGAATGAGGGGACCTTCATGTTGCCCGAGCATTTGAGCATCGAGCCAGCCAGTCCCTCCAATTGGAAGAAGATACCGCATCCACCGAAGATGGCAAAATAGAGCGAGGCGTCGTGGGCAATTTCCTCCGAGCCTCCAAGCCAGTAGGGCAGGAACGGTGCAATGATGATGGCGGTGAGTGATATCACAAGAGCCCAGATGAAACAGCATACTATCGACTGGCGCAGTACGCGTCGCGCTGACTCAAAGTCATTGGCACCAATGAAATGCGCCACCTGTACGGAGAATCCCATGTTGGCAGCCGAGGCTAGTCCGCCCAGCAGCCATCCCGTGGACTCGACAATGCCGATGGCTGCCGAGGCCTTGGCACCCAGATGGCCCACCATCGAAGCATCGATGAGAAACATCACCGTGGCCGATATCTGGGCGAGGATGGAAGGGATTGACAGTTGGACAATGAGGCGCATCTTCTCGCGCTGGGTCATTGTGCGTCCTTCGCGGATGTATGATAGTAAGTCTTGCGTTTTCACACAGCAAAGTTAAGTCATTTCTGTCAAACGACCAAATAAAACGCCCCTTTTTGCCCTTTTTATGGCATTTCTTACCCCATGGTGGCACAAAATGCAAAGGATAAGAAACATATAGCAAACGTTTTCTTGTTCTTATTTGTTACCTTTGCAAACTGAAAATACAAAAACCTTTAAACGTATATGAAGAAATTATTTTTATTAGCTTTCTCATTGGCTGCCACGCTGACAGTCAATGCGCAGAATCCGTATCTGCCTCTTTGGGAGCACTTGCCCGACGGCGAGCCCCGTGTATTTGAAGACCCCGACCAGCCCGGTAAGTTGAGAGCCTATATCATTGGCTCACACGATGTGACTGGTACAGCCTATTGCGGACCCGATATCCGTATGTGGTCAGCCCCCGTCGAGGACCTCAGCCAATGGCGCGACGAGGGCCCCATCTTCACATGGTTCGTCAACGGACAGTGGGACACGATGTATGCCCCCGACCTGGTATGTACCACAGACCGCAACACTGGTAAGAAAACCTATTGGCTCTATCCTCACTCTCGTGGATGGCGCCGCACCCCTATGGTGTGTAAGGGTGACCGCCCCAATGGTCCCTTCACTCCTGTGAACCTGACTGCCGACGGCACCCAGTGCCTGCCCGGTTCACTCATCGATTTCGACCCCTCAGTGTTCATCGAGCCCATCACTAATAAGAAGGACAAGGACTATGACAAGGGCTATCGTGCTTATGTGTTCTATGGTTTCCAGCACTCTACAGCTGTTGAGCTAGATCAGAACACAATGTACTCAAAGCGTGAGGGTACTGAAACCATCGATCCCTTTATCCCTGCCAGCAGTGCCGATGGTCGTTTGCTCGACAAGGCCGGCAGCGAGTACAAGGCTCTCTACCAGGGTCAGAATCCCCTCGCCTTCAACTTCTTCGAAGCTTCGTCTATCCGTCAGGTGGGCAATAAGTACGTAATGGTGTTCTCTGGCTACTCAGGCAAGGAGTATGGCCTGGGCAACACGAACTCAGCTCTGCGCTATGCTTTTGGCGACTCACCTCTGGGTCCTTGGCGCTCGGGTGGTGTGCTGGTTGACTCTCGTGGTGTGGTGCTCAACGAGGATGGCTCAAAGCTCATTACCACCAATGCCGCTCACAATACCCACGGCTCACTGCAGGAAATCAATGGTCAGTGGTATGTGTTCTATCACCGTCCTCCTCGTGGCTTTGGCAATGCCCGTCAGCCCATGGTCGCTCCTGTAAAGATTACATGGGATAAGAAACCTGTATCAAAGGGTGGCGTGGTGAAGATTACCGCCTACGACCCCTATACAAAGGATAATGTATGGACGGCAAAGGCTGCCGACGGCAACGAATATACAGGTGCCGAGGTGACCAGCGAAGGTTTCCAGATCTTCGGTCTGCCACCTTACAACTACTACAGCGCTGGTATTGCCTGCTTCATGTACGGTCCTAACGCTAACCAGTATATGCAGGACAACCACGACGTGTGGAACAACTCTATGGATCTCGCCGGCATTCAGAACGGTGGCATTATCGGTTTCAAGTACTTCGGCTTCGGTGGACTGGCTCAGGACACTAAGGGCTGTAAGGCCTTCGAAGGGACAAAGAAGGGCGACAACACCCATCTCTATCTGAACCTGACCTACAGCGGTAAGGGTGCTTTCAAGATTCATGTCAAGCTCGACGACCCTTGGAAGGGTAAAGATCTCGGCGTCATCTATGTCGGCGATAAGACTCCTACCAATCAGGCAGTTACGATTTCTCATTTAGTTCCTGACGTGGAAGGTCTGACTGGCAAGCATGCCATTTATTTGGTAACCGAGGGTCCTGATATTCAGCAGCCTGAGCAACCCCAGGGACGTCCTCAGTTCGGAGGCAACCGTCGCGGTCCTCAGCAGCCCCAGCGTCCGCAGGGTCTGTTCGACCTCCACGGCATCGGTTTCACAAAGATAGAAGCCAAGCCTATCCCCTTCGTACCTGAGGTGACCATCACCGTTGACGGCAAGAAGCTGAACATCCCCGCAAGCCCCATCATGTCAACCAACCAGAACGGCTATACCGAGTGTAACCACTACCAGCTCTATGGTCCTCTGAAGGCTGATTCCAAGATAAAGGCTACCTGCGAGATGGCTCCTATTGCCGTGAAGTTCGAGGTGAGTCCTGTGACCAATGGTCGTGCCTCTGTGAAGGCCACCTATAGAGGCGTGAGCAAGTATTTCTTGATTAACTAATCAATCCTTATATATCAACTAGAAAATGACGATGAAGAAATCTTTTATTATGGCCCTGCTGACAGTTTTCGGACTGTCGGCAGGTGCTCATACCAGCGAAGGTGAGGAAGGCGTCTTTACGCTGAAGAGCGGCAATGCCGTGATGACCATCGACACCAACAAGGGCGGTAAGGTGCTCTCGCTGAAGTATAATGACCAAGAGGTCATCTCACAGTCACGCTTCCCAGAGTCGTTCGGAAGCACGTTCTGGACAAGTCCGCAGAAGGAGTGGAACTGGCCCCCAGTACAGGAGTTTGATAAGCAACCCTACAAAGTGCAACAGCAGAGCGACAAGCGACTGGTCATTACCAGTAATGTCTCGCAGCGCTTGGGCATGAGTGTGGGCAAGGACTTTTCCGTAGACAAGAAGGATGGTGCGTTCGTTGTTACCTATTCTATTAAGAACGAGGGCAGCGAGGCCCGCAGTGTGGCTCCCTGGGAGATTACGCGCGTGCCCAATGCCGATGGCATGATTTTCTTTGAGGTGGTAGACAGCATTTGGCCTGCAGGCTTGATGAACTTCGAGGAGGCTCATGGTGCTTATTGGTTCAAAACCGATGAAGCTCAGCAGAACCGCAAGGTGAATGCTGACGGTAAGGGTTGGCTGGCCTATAGCGCCAATGGCTTGCTGTTGGTGAAGCAGTTCCAGGACCTGAAGGCTGGTGAGCCTGCTCCTGGTGAGGCAGAGATTCAGGTGTATTTGAATCGCGGCAAGAGTTTCATCGAGTTGGAGAGTCAGGGTGCTTACAAGCTCCTTCAGCCAGGCGAGAGCCTCTCATGGACTGTTCGCTGGCAGTTGGCTCCTGTGGCCAATGGCTCACAACCATCGAAAGAACTCTTGAAGATTGTCAAGAAGTTCTAATCGATGATGCTGAAAGTCAGGAAGTTGTTTATCTGATGACAAACTTCTTTCCTCCAGAGATATAGACGCCCTTCTTTTGGGGCGTCTTTATTTTTCGTCCCTGTAAATCGTAGATATCCTTTGGACTTTGAGATTTAAGGTTTGAGGTTTTATCTTCGCTTATGCCCGTCAAAAGACTATCTGCCAAGGCGCTGACATCCACGGGGGCAACACCTTCGTGGGTGGGTGTCACTTGGTTGATGGTGCCATCGTCGGCAAAGGTCAGATGGTCTATGCACACTTCGCGGTGATAGCCGGGACCATTACTCAGATAACTCTTGTTGATGCGGTGGTAAACGATATACCAGTCGTCGGTGCCAGGGATGTTCAGGACGGAGTTGTGACCTGTGCCATAGATCTTGTCGCTGGCATTCTGGATGATGACGATGGGCTTGGCAGCCACCTTGATAGGCCCTGTGGGCGATGTGCTGGTACCATAAGCCACATGATAGTTGGTGGCACCAGTATCATCCACACTCCATAGGAAATAATAAAGTCCGTTACGATAGAATACATATACCCCCTCGCGGAAGGCATAGGTCTGCAGCGAGCCTCCCGAAGGAGTGATGTCGTGTTCCTGCCCCACAACACTCAGCATGTCGTCCGACAATAGGCGATAGTGCAGGCGACCATTACCATAATATAAATAGGTTTGTCCGCTTACGGGATCAGTAAACACGTCGGAGTCAATCATCTGACCATCGGAAGTGGTGGTGAAGAGAGGCTCCTGCGAGGCCTTAAAAGGTCCTGTAGGACTGTCGGCAGTAGCCACACCCAGGGTCTTCTTACCTAGTGACGCATTGTGGGCACTGAAATAGAAGAAGTATTTCCACTGACCATCTATCCATTTCTCCTCGATGCATGGTGCCCAGGCATTGCCTGCAGCCCAGGGCGCGTCACCGCCCTCGGCGAGGTTGAGGAACGTTCCTTCGTTCTGGAAGTGCACCAAGTCTGACGAAGAGAATACATCAAAGCTATAGCCTCCCCAGCCATCATAGCCATCGGTGGTAGGATAGACGTAGAAGCGACCAGTCTTCTTTGAGAACAGCACCTCGGGGTCGGCATGGAATCCTGGCAGGATGGGGTTGCCGCAGGTATAGACCGTCACCTTGTATTCACGGGAAGTCGTACCTGTCGTTGTGGTGAAGTTGATGGTTCCCTGTGAAAAGTCCTGTGCACCCTGTGGCTCAATTGTCGTTCCTGGAGCCAGCAAGAACTGCGGGTCGAAGGCGGTCAGATCGGTGCCTGCTGTCACAGGAATCTGGATGGCGGATGTTGTGATGCTGGCCAAGTCCTGACGGATGGCGGGATGGGTCATGCCCGTGATGCTGGCCTGTAGCCCCGTGGCAGGGTAGACCTCAAGCAATGCGTCAGTTTCTGCCTGCGTCAGGGGAATCACCGTGCCGTGGCGAGGCGTAAAGGCACCACTGGTTGTGGTGTTTTTCACAAATGTAAAGTTCTGCAGATCCGTACTGCTACAGAACTGATAGTAGCCCGAAGTGTAGCAGTCATACATCAGTATCCATTTGTCCTGGTTGATGAGCTTGAACAGTCCACCGCCCTCTACTGCCACCGATGTCTGTTGCAGGTTGGCACTGGGAGCACTCCACTGACTGCCATCAGGCTGTCCCTCCTCGGGTGTCAGTCGACGTGCAGTCACCTGGGCAATACCCGACATCTCTTCATTCTTGAAGATGGCGTGATAGAGGCTGTCGCTCTCGTTATAGACAATGTCCATATCAATTGTTGCTGAGCCGCGGTCATAGAAATAGCGGGGCTCATCGATAAAATCTGTGAAGTCATCGTTGGCATAGCAATAGTACACCTTGTCGTAGGGGATGCTGCCATCGTTGGTGAGCAGCGAGAAGTAAACCATGTAGCGTCCATGGCTGCCATCAGTGTTAACATAATCGGGATCCCAAATGGTTTGTGGTGCCCAAACACGTGTCACCTTGGCCCATGTCTTGCCAGCAAAGCGGGTGGGGAAGTGGATGGTGGCGTGAGTCCAGTGTATCAGATCCTTCGAACGCATCAGTACCACGCCGCGGTTACTGTCCCAGCCCTTTGAACACTTCATGTCGGTCACAGCCATATAGAACCAGCCATCCTGTCCTCGCAGGATGTGCGGGTCGCGCAGACCGCCCATCTTGGTACAACTGTCGGCAGCGACGACACGCTTGCCGTTGTTCAGAGGTTTGTAGTTGTAGCCATCGCCACTGAGGGCATAGTAGATATTTTCGTTGTCATTCGAGGGGAAATAGACGAAAAGATACGAGGCATAGGGCTCGTTGGCGTGGATATTAATGTCGAAGGGACGCTCCGTGCGTTTCTCGCCTCGACGAATGGTGGCTGTCATCGTGACGTGCTGCTTGTCGTCGATTCCGAAGCGCACCACACGTCCATCGTTACTTAGATAGGTCTCGTCGCTCGATGTCCAGAAAACAGGATCGCCCTCGGCAGCCACGGTAGGCAGCGTCAGTTGGTCATAGAGGTTATGGGCATTGCCGCCGATGGTCAGATGCGCTGCCTCGTAGGTCAGTGCCTCTTCATCTGTAAACAGCGGCATTACACCCACCTCAAAGGTGAGAGCGTCGTTCACGGTCGATGTGCTGAAATGGGCTGTCAGTGTGGCATGAGCCATCCCACTACCAATGGCTGGACGGGTGATGTGGCCTGTCGAGGTGATGACACTCTCGTCGCTACTCTCCCAGTCAATCTTCACCACGTCAGCATAGCTGGTGGGCAGGTTGATATCGTGGATAAGTTCACTCACGTCGCCCAATGAGAAGTTTTGAATCAGGTCACGGATGGCAGCGTCCTCAATCTCGCGGTTCAGCACAGAGATGCCGCTTTGCAACTCCGCTATCTCGTCATCACTCACGGCATAGTTGCAGAGCACGAGATGGTGCATCAGCGCATCCTTTAGATAGGCATCGCCACTATAGCAGCTGCGACCTAAATATGAGTTCTTCAGGGCGCCGCTCAGACCACTGGGCTTCAAACTCACTGTGCCCTTGGCAGCCTGTTTGCCGTCAATCAGCACACGTCCCTCATTGTCCTTCTGCACATAGATTAGGTTCACCCAACGTCCTTTGGTCAGCGCCTTGCCTGGGTTCACACGCTGCTCGCCACTGTAATTGCCTTTGGTGATTGAGAAACGCGACTCCTTGGCACCGAAGAACAAGTAACCCGAGGATGATGAGTTGGAAAAACACCACACGAAGTTGCCGTCCGTGCCGATGTTCGTGCTCTGAGGCACAAAGACGTTGATGCTGATGGTATAGTCGCTGAATGTTTTCACCAACTGGCCCACCGAGGCATCGAAGGCGAAATAGCCACTTTTGCTGCCCAGTGACAATACAGGCTCATCACCCTCTGTTGTCAACTCGGCACTACCTTTTAGCGCACCACTATACTGTCCGCTTTGGTCAGTCAGCGAGGTGAAGTCGAATGTCACCTTCACACTGTCCGTCTCGTCGGCAAACACGGGTAAACACATGGCTAATGACAGCATTGTCGCCACTATTCCCATACTCCAAGTCTTTCTTATTCTCATCTGATTCATTTCTATAGCAGTTAGTTACATTAATCTTAGTTTCGACTGCAAAGATAGGTACTTCTTTTTAATTATGGAAACGAAAAAACTTAAAACTCTGTAAAATGCTTCTTTTTTTTTTTTGCGTTATCAACAAAATGTATTACTTTTTTGG
>Ga0265298_10001236_pt1 | contig 37818 bp, 31 predicted proteins | sample AusTroGonzalo_MG_3_FD_193486 | JGI IMG/M metagenome (GOLD analysis project Ga0265298, IMG submission 193486) | Bovine rumen microbial communities from tropical cattle in Woodstock, Queensland, Australia - Gonzalo_01 | ecosystem: Host-associated > Mammals > Digestive system > Stomach > Rumen ...
TGATTAATTTTTGTGTTATAAGCACCGAACAGGAGAAAAAAAAGTGGAAGATATTACAGAAAATAAAGAAGTGCAGACTATCGGCGAAATGCTGAAAAATGCTCGTATAAAACAAAATAAAACCCTTGAACAAGTTGCAGAAGAACTGTGCGTACGTGAATTTTATTTGGTCGCTATTGAAAATATGGATTTTGAAAATATGCCGCCGGTTCCGTACGGTTTGGGTTTTGTACGAAGCTATGCAAAGCTTTTGGGATTAAACAGTGATCGTATTGTGTGCTCTTATCGCCAAATCATGACCGGCGAAGAAGAACCTAAACCGCAAAGTGAGAATCGCCATTCCGAAACTTCCGGTCCGCGCTTAAAACACTTTATTTTGGGTGCTTTGGGTTTAGCCTTGATTGCCGTTGCATGGTCTGTTTTGCCTACCACCTCAAAGTTTGAGGACATATCCGAAGATAGTTCGGTTACCTTGCCTACACCGGTAATTGTGGCTGATGATGAAGAAAAAGCAAATACCAAAAATGTTAAGGACAAGGCCAAAAAAGAAGCTTCCGCCAAGAAATCTGCCGCAGAAGATGACGGTAAAGATAAAGACAAAGTCAAAGATGAAGCAAAAGATAAAAAAGACGTAAAAGACGACAAGAAAGAAACTAAAGAAGCAACAGCCAAAGAAGATAAAAAAGAAGAAAAAAAGGAAGATGAGAAAAAGGCCGAAAAAGCCGCTTTACCGAAAATGAGAATTGCTTTGATCGGTCCGTCCTGGCTTGAATTGCGACAAGGCAACAAGGTACTTCTTAACGGTGTTTATAACAAAGGTTACAAATATGACATACCGTCCGAAAAAGGATTGATTATTTCGGTGGGCAGACCGCGTAACGTTCAGTTCTTTTTGGATGACAAACCTGTTCAGGTTGCAACAAATATCAAACGCAAAAATTTAAGCTTGGATTCTTATTTCAAAACGCAAGATTAGGTATATAAAAAATGGATAAAGTTCAGAGTGTACGCGGCACTTATGATTTGTATGGTGCTGCCAAAAGAAAAATGAAAAAAGTTATTGCCACCGGCTCCGAAGTGGTGGAAAAATACGGTTTTGAAGAAATTGAAACGCCGATTTTTGAGTTTACCGAAGTTTTCTCCCGCAACTTGGGTGATACTTCGGATATTGTAACCAAGGAAATGTATTGCTTTGAAGATAAGGGCGGCGAAAGTCTGACACTTCGTCCGGAAGGAACTGCCGGCGTGGTCAGAGCGTTTGTTTCCAACGGTATGCAACAAAATCTGCCGGTTAAATTCTATTATCACGGTCCGATGTTTCGTTATGAGCGTCCGCAAAAAGGACGTCAACGCCAGTTTACTCAATTCGGCGTAGAACTTTTGGGTGTGGAAACACCGCAAGCCGATATTGAAGTTATCGCCATGGCCTATGAATTTTTGGAAAAATTAGGCTTAAACGGTCAGGTAACGGTAGAAATAAATTCTTTGGGTGATGAAGAAAGCCGCAACGCGTATCGCACAAAATTGGTGGCTTATTTGCAAGAGCATTATGATGAACTTTCCGATGACAGCAAAAACCGTCTGCAAAAAAATCCGCTCCGAATTTTAGATTCCAAAGAAGATTGTGATAAAAAGGTGGTGGAAAACGCCCCGCTCTATGCCGACAGTCTGAACGAAACTTCTAAAAAATTCTTTGCCGATGTTTTGCAAGGATTGGATAATTTGGGCATCAAATATCGTGTCAACAATCGTTTGGTTCGCGGACTTGACTACTATTCGCATACGGTGTTTGAGCTGACTACCGACAAATTAGGTGCGCAAGGCACGGTTTTGGCCGGCGGCAGATATAACGGCTTGGTTGCTCAAATGGGTGGCGGCGAAGTTGCCGGTATCGGTTGGGCTTGCGGTGTTGAGCGTTTGGCAATGTTGTTGGAACAAGATGTGGATTTGCCGCGCCCGATTGCCGTTATTCCGGTTGGCGATGATACCGAAAGCAAAGCATTGGAAATTGCGCACAAGTTGCGTTTGGCCGGTTTCAGAGTTGAACAAAGTTATAGCGGCAATATGAAAAAGCGTATGATAAAAGCCAATAAGGTTAATGCCGTAAAAGCGGTTATTATCGGCTCGGACGAATTGGCAAACAATAACGTAACACTCAAAGATTTGGACAGCGGCGAACAGAAGACGGTAGCACAGACAGATTTAATAAAGGAATTGCAATAATGAATTTAGATGAAAAACTTTCCAACGTTGTCAATCGTTTTGAAGAAGTGCAAGCTTTGCTCAATTCCGGTGTTTCCACCGAAGAATTGGTTAAGCTCAACAAAGAGCTTGCTAACTTAGAACCTGTGGTTACCGCCATTAACAACTATCGTCATCAACAACAGATTATGGCCGATGATAAGGCTATGATGGAAGATTCCGAGTTGGATAAAGAAATGCGTGAAATGGCCGAGGCCGAATATTATGAAGCCAAAGAGCAACTGCCGGAATTGGAAAAGCAAATTCGTATTTTGTTGTTGCCGAAAGATGTTGATGACGAGAAAAACGCTATTCTGGAAGTTCGTGCCGGCACCGGCGGTGATGAAGCGGCATTATTTGCGGCCGTATTGTTTGAAATGTACCAACGTTATGCGCAAAAACAGGGCTGGCAATTTGAAATTTTGGATACCAACGAAAACGGTATCGGCGGTTATAAAGAAGCTTCCGCCAAAATCACCGGTAAAGACGTGTTTGCAAAATTAAAATTTGAATCGGGTGCTCACCGCGTACAACGCGTACCGGTAACCGAATCACAGGGACGTGTACACACTTCGGCGGCTACCGTGGCGGTATTGCCGGAAATTGAGGAAGTTGATTTATATATTAATCCGGCGGATTTGAAAATTGATGTTTACCGTGCCTCGGGAGCCGGCGGACAACACGTTAACCGTACGGAATCGGCGGTGCGCATCACCCATATTCCGACCGGTGTGGTAGTACAATGTCAGGATGAGCGCTCGCAGTTTAAGAACAAAGAAAAAGCGATGAATCACTTGCGCGCCAAGCTTTATGACAACCAAAAATCTACCATTGACGCCAACTATTCGGAAAAGCGCAAATTGCAGGTGGGAAGTGGTGACAGAAGCGAGAGAATCCGCACCTATAACTATCCGCAAGGGCGTGTCACCGACCACAGAATCAACCTTACGCTTTATAAACTTGACGATGTGGTCAGCGGCGAGGCTTTAGACGAGATTATAGACGCTTTGGTGGCGGAAGATCAGGCAGAACGTCTGGCCGAGATGGATTAGCCATAAAATACTTTGCGCCCGACAAAACGTTTCGGTTTATATTTCTTATTTGATTTATTACTGTATAAAGGCAGTCTGTTTTTGGTCAGACGATTAATATAGGCCATAACTTTTTTGCGTTCATCTTCGCTCATCAATGCGGCGGCCGTGCGTAAATCATATTCAAAAATATCTATTTCTTCGTAGTATTCCACGGTATTGCGTATTCTTACCTTACCGTCAAAAAATTCATCTTCGGACATAGTTTTCTCCCACAAAAAAAGCCGCTTGATGAGAGCGACCGGAAGTTGAAAGCTACACAAAGATAGTGCGGCATATTGACCGTAAACGACTTATTTTGCCGCCTTCCGGTCATGACCGAAAAGCGTGCAAAATTTCGTATTTGCACGAATACGCTTTGTGGAGGCTTTCACACCTCGGGCAAGTTATCATCTTACCTAAGGATAAAGTTATATAATCAACCGGCAAAAGTCAAGCCGGATTTTGTAAAACCGCACTTATACCCTATTCACTTGTACGGCTCCGCCCGGCAGCGGCAGTTATAATCAACACCTTTAATATATTTTAACCTTGCGTATATATAATGCCTCAAGAGGTGAAAATATGAAAAAGTTTGTTTTGATTTTGGGGCTATGTCTCTGGAGTTATTCAGCTACTGCAGAAAATAAGTCTGTTTCCGGAATATATGATGATACGGAATATTATGAGCACATAAAAGAATCGGTCAAAAAATTTAAGGATATTCTTAAAAGCAATAATCCGGAATTAATTGCACAAAATGTGGTTTATCCATACTCGCTCGGATGGGGGGTGCCAAGTATTCACAACGAAAAAGAATTTATTGAAAAATACGATATTATCCTGCCGGAATATTTAAGAGAATATCTGATAGATTCGCCTGATAATCAATGGGACAGCGGTCAAAATCTCGGCGGTATATGCTTAAATTATTGTCCTGATGCACATTTGACTTATGACGGAGAAATACTTTCCGTTAAAGATACTGAGGAATTAAAGAAATATCGTAAAGAATATATAGAAAACGAAAAGCAAATTATTCACCCGAGCCTAAAAGAATATAACTATAACCTATACACTATGGAAACCAAAGATTGGCTCATTCGTATTGATGATATGAAAGGGTTGTATGAGATATATACCCAAATAGATATTCCTAACATATATCGTTTTACTGCATGGAAAAAAGGCAAAACGATATCCGATGAACCGGATATCGTTATTGACCGTGGTCATACCGAACAAGACCCTGAATTTAGATATTCTCCTGAATACTATATTTTTAATAATTCCGATTATCACGCAATATTTACAAATGATCCAGTTGGTCCTAAAGAGCATATGCCTTATTACATTGAGATTTATAAGAATTTTTGTTCAGAAACACCAAATATGATTATAAAATAATCTTTATTTAACGGTAGAACTTACCTTGTAAAGCCAATTTGATCTTTGCAGCATTGCGCGATTCGTTATTATCATCTATATGTACGTTATCAGCAATTCCTTGAATATCCTTATTTGTAGCACTAAGCCATAAATTCTTCCATTCATATTGCCCAAAAGGATGATTTTTATCAATTTTTTCTTTTTTAACTTTTTGCAGAACATTGTTTTGATAATGCACATCAAAAATAGCACGCTGCAAGTTCCAATCCATTATGGTAAAATTAGGAAACTTTTCAACTAATTCGTTCCACTTTGCCTCTATAATTTTCCTATCAATGGCATCACACTGCACATCTGTCAAACGAAGTTTTGTAACTTTAGCAAAAATATAAGACAATAATTTATCCGTATTTTTTGCATTTTTTTGATACTCGGTGTATTTGTGTAATTTATCAAATTCCTGTTTAATTTCTGCCTGTGTCGCTGGTTTTCCCGTATCAGCTATATAGTATGGTAGGCTATATCGCTCTTTTTCAGTAATCAAATGACCGGTGCAAATAGTGTCTTTGCCCTTACTGTCCAAATAAGGAAAATTTTCATATCCTTCTATGCCTTTTTTGCGTAGAAAATTGATTATATCGTGGAATTTTTCTTCGGTCAAAATGCTGTTATTTTTGCGAAATACTGCATCTGTTGTTGTGGTTGCTTTATCATTGGCGGCGTATTGCGGCAAGCCGTTGATATTAAAATCAACCGGTTTTAACTCCTTAAACATTTCCAAACCGCTGACATCTATCATCATAGGCATGCCGGCATATTCTTTCGCATCGTACGGTTCTGCCCAGCAACGACAGTTATAATCCTCGCCCGGATTGCCACCCTCCGGCGGAATATGTTTGTTGAACACCTTTCCTTCACGTTCGGCGTGTTTACCTCTGACTTTGTCGTCTTTACACGTCCGCCAGATATAATAATTTTCCGGATTCTTGCGTATATCATCTGCCAAAATCGCACCAAGTCGCGGGTTAGGCGTATTTTCATCAAGTACATTTATCTCCCCTCGCGTGTCATTGTCATTATCGTAACGTGGGTCAATATAGTACCATTTACTTTTCCCTCTTGAGGCATAGTCTCGCTTCAGCACCTTAAATCCGTGCATTTCTTGATATATTTCATTTCTTAACTTGCTCATTTTCCAAACTCCTGTTTATCGGTTAAATATTGTTTTATATAATTTATTTCTTATCACATATTCTTACCAAATCATGCTCGCCATCAAACGCGACAGCGAGCATTTCTCTTGGTAACAAAGTAAAGTAACAGATATATCTGTAACACATTTTTATTTTTAAAGTCAAGAATAAAATAAGATAAATATTATCAAGCAATCATAAAAAGCTTCAGATATTCGCATTTATCCCAAAACTATTTGACATTTTGTTTCATTACTTTTAATTTGTGGGCAAAAGGAAAATAATATGCGCTACAAAATCACCATAGAATACGACGGAACCAATCTGGTCGGTTGGCAAAAACAAAAAGAAGGACCGAGTGTACAGGAATTTTTAGAAAAAGCCATTGCCGGATTTTCTCATCAACAGGTTGAAGTTTTCGGTGCCGGCAGAACCGATGCCGGCGTGCATGCTTTGGCACAAGTGGCGCACTTTGATTTTGACGGAAACTTAAGCGAATACAAAATGCAAGAAAGCTTAAACGCACTGTTACGAGAATTGCAAGCTCCCGTATCAGTATGGAAAACCGAAAAAGTTGACAATGATTTTCATGCCCGCTTTTCCGCCAAAGGACGCGGCTATATTTATCGCATACTTAACCGTCGCGGCGCAAGTCCGCTCCTTGTTAATCGGGTTTGGCAGGTAACTTATCCGTTGGATGTAGAAAAAATGCGACAAGGAGCAAAATATCTGCTCGGAAATCATGATTTCAGTTCGTTTCGCGGCTCGGGTTGTCAAGCTCTGTCACCGGTGAAAACTTTGGATAAGTTGGATATTGAAAAAATCGGGGATGAAATAGTTTTTACGGTGGAAGCACGCTCGTTTATCTATCATCAGGTACGCAATATGGTAGGCACCCTTATGCAGGTCGGTAACGGCGATTTGTCACCGCAAGACATTAAGTTGATTTTGGAAGCAAAAGATCGTAAAAAAGCCGGCATAAGTGCGCCGGCCTACGGATTATACTTAAACAAAGTGATGTATTAAGTCCGCTGTTTTTTATCCATCATCATAGACATTCTGCGTTGCGCGTACTCTTCTTTATTTTTCTCGGCCGTGTTGAAGTGGCTGTATTTATACTCCAACATTTCTTGCGGACGAAGATGTACACCGTTTTTCTTGCACCACGCCTTTATTCCGAATCCGAAAGGATTGTTACCCGGTGTGGCAAAAGTCACTCCTAAACTGTCCGGTCCCAAAAAGTTCAAATCTTTTACGCCGCAATTCTTCAAAGGATTGGCAACATTGTTTGCACAGTTATTATTTCTTATGTCGTACTTCATTTCTCCGCGGAGAACATTTGTATTTTCAATGGCCTTTTCTATTTCTTCCGGAGTTTTACCCAGTCTGCTCGGATAGACCGCATAATATTGCGCTTTCAAACCATAGGTTTCCCAAATAGGTGCGGTATCCATAAAATCGGAACGGCGGTTAACCACCTTATCCTTGTATTGCATACAAACATGGCCAATCAAAGACGGACCTTCTATCGGAACAATTCCGATTATAATAGGTTCTTCGGCAAACAAATCCAACTTTCCGTCCTTGTCTTTCGGAATCCGGTCGGTAACATCCTTACCGCCGCGAAAGACACTGCCGTATTTTTGCATTTCTTCTTCAACCGGACAATCAAGTTCAACATAACAACGTGTTTTATATCCGTTTTCACCTCTGAACAAAATGGTCTTATCACCTTTTTCACGCGCTATGGCAATCGCTTCATCCTTCGGGGCATCATAAAAATTCAAATTGGTATGATACGGATTCAACTTTGATTCACGCAATCTTTTTATGAGTTTGGCATCTCTTACTTTTGCCCATACCTTTTTCGCAGATATAAACTTTTTTATATCTTGGTCATAAACCGTTACATGAGGATATACCGGATTGCTTTTTGCCATGTGTTTTCTCCTGTCATTTAGTTCATTATATTCTATTTTGTTGATTTTGGCAATATTTATTTTATTGCTTAAAAACCGATAAAACGCTTGCGCATAAATGATAATTCATATAACCTTATGGCAACAAAGGATAAAATATGATTGCTAAATTACGCGGAATTATAGATGCGGTCGGCGAAGATTTTTGCGTTATAGACGTAAACGGTGTCGGCTACTTGGTATCTGCCTCGGCCAAAACTTTGAGCAGATTAAAAACAGGAACGGAAGCCACGCTTTTAACCGTTATGACCGTACGTGAAGACGATATTTCTTTATTCGGATTTGCCGACGCTTGGGAAAAAGAGTGGTTCGGTACCCTGACAAAAGTGCAAGGTGTGGGCGCAAAAGTTTGTTTGAATATCCTTTCGGTTTTAAATCCGGCACAGCTGGCGCAAGCCATAGGTGCACAGGATAAAGCTTCTTTCTGCCGTGCCAACAATGTGGGACCGAAATTGGCGGCTCGTATCGTTACCGAATTAAAAGATAAAATCGTTACCGTTCCGGTAACTTCAAACAGTACGGAAGTCTTAAATTCCGACATTCAAATCGCCGCTCCCGCAACAATGTCCGCTCCCGCGGATTATTCCAAGAGCGAAGATGTTACTTCGGCATTGGTTAATTTGGGATATCAAAGGATGGAGGCCTACAGAGTGGCCGCCAAAATCGTGGCCGAAAATCAAGATGCTGATTTGGCAACGCTTATCCGTATGGCGTTGAAAGAATTTGCCAATAAGGAAATCTAAAGATGAAAGATGATGAGAGAATAATAAGCCCGCAAGTTCAGCCGGAAGATGAACAAAACAGCAATAATCCTATCAGTCTGCGCCCGAATTCGCTTGATGAATTTGTCGGACAACGCGAAGCTTGCGACAACTTAAAAGTCTTTATTACCGCGGCCAAACAGCGCGGTGAAGCATTGGATCATGTTTTGTTATTCGGCCCTCCGGGACTTGGTAAAACCACACTGTCATCAATTATTGCCAAGGAATTGGGAGTCGGCTTCCATGCCACTTCGGCACCGATGATTACCAAATCGGGTGATTTGGCATCCATCTTAACCAACTTGGAACGCAACGATGTATTGTTTATTGATGAAATCCACCGCCTTAATCCGGCAATAGAAGAAGTTTTATATTCGGCAATGGAAGATTTTCAGTTGGATATAATTATCGGCGAAGGCCCGTCTGCCCGCTCGGTGCGTATTGACCTGCAACCGTTTACATTGGTGGGAGCTACCACCCGTTCCGGACTGCTTTCTACCCCGTTGCGTGAGCGTTTCGGTATTCCGCTTCGTCTTGATTTTTATTCGCACGAAGATTTGCAAAAAATCGTCTTGAGAGGTGCCAAATTGCTCAATATTGAAATATCGCAAGACGGTGCAATGGAAATTGCCAAACGTTCAAGAGATACCCCGCGAATCGCCGGCAGATTGTTGCGCCGCGTACGTGACTTTGGTGCGGTATCTGCCCAAAAAGTTATTGATTCGCGTATATCCGATTTGGCCTTGCGACGTTTGGATGTTGATGACTTCGGACTTGATAATTTTGACCGCCGCTACCTTAATTGCATTATAAACAACTATGGCGGAGGTCCGGTGGGAGCCGATACATTGGCGGCCGCCCTGTCTGAAGAACGCGATACCATAGAAGAAGTAGTGGAGCCGTTTTTGCTCAAATTAGGATTTTTGCAACGCACACCGCGCGGACGTATTATTTCGCAACAAGGATATAAATATTTGGGAATCAAATTGCCCAAGAAACCGAGCAAGCAATATGATTTATTAGATAACGGAGATTTTAATGACTAATGCCATAAAGCCGGCAAGCGGCACCATAAAAGACGGAGTTTTTTATTATCCGGTACGAGTATATTATGAAGATACCGATGCCGGAGGCATTGTTTATTACGCCAATTATCTCAAATTTTCCGAAAGAGCACGTACCGAATTTTTGCGCTCTTTGAACATCAATCAACAACAGGAAATGCAAGAAAATCACAGCGGTTTCGTAGTACGTTCTTGCAATATTGACTATATGGCTTCGGCGGTACTGGATGATGAATTGGTCATAAGTTGCCAAATCAGCGAATTAGGTGCGGCTTACGCCGTTGTACACCAGGAAATTCGCCGCGGAGAAGATTTGTTGAGCGCCTTGGACGTTAAAGTTATTTATATGAATATTGAAACACACCGTCCTACTCGTATTCCGGCGGAATTTGTGGAAAGATTTAAGAGTATGTCCGTTTAATCGTAAGAATAACGTGGCAGAAAACATTTCCTCTACCGGTTTATGTGCGTTTTTTTATCCGGATTCTTGAAAGTACGAAAGCAAACAAAAGTATTAAACAACTCATCGTCAGCGGAATATAATTTCCGCAAAATCCGAATATGGTTTTGCGAGCTTCATCCGGTTTTACCGTGGTATCAAGAAAACCGCGTTCACTCAACGGAAGTTTGGCCGTGACTTCGCCATAAGGATTAATAACGGCACTTATACCGCTGTTGGCACTGCGCACTATGGCTATTCCCTCTTCCACCGCACGCATCTGTGCCGCTACCAAATGTTGATACGGACCGGAACTTATACCGTACCAGCCGTCATTAGTCAGCACAACCGCCCATTTCGGCTTATTATCTTTGCGCACGACTTCATCGGAAAAAATAATCTCATAACAAATCAAAGGCGCAAATTCCGGATAATTACCGACTTTAACGGTTTCAAACTTTATACCGCGCCCGAACTCGGAAATGGTATTGGCAACCGGCTTTATCCAATCCGGTAAATATTTTCTGAGCGGTATATATTCTCCGAACGGAACCAAGTGGCTCTTATCATACACCGCTACCACCGTACCTTTACGATTGATAACACCCAACGAATTAAACGGTTTATAACGGTTACCATCCGGTTCATAACGCACAAAACCGCTGATTAAATAACCGTAACGCGGTGCCGATTGGCGAATCTTGCGCACAGCATCCACATCGTATGTCAAATCATACGGAACCGCGGTTTCGCCCCACAAGGTAAAATCTATGTGGTTACTGTCAAGCCCGTGGCTCAACTCAATATATTCTTTAAGATTCTGATCTAATGACTCTTTATCCCATTTCAAAGATTGCGGAATACTCGGTTGCACCAAGCGAATCATAATTGCTTTGCCGTGATTTATTTTCGGACGATGAGATATTACGTAAGCACCGTATTCCCACATCACGGCCAATGCTATCGGTGATAATAACATCAAAGCAAAAGTTTTGTAATTCGGTTTATTCAGCCACACTGCCGGCCAGGTAAAAATAATTACCGCAATAAGTGATAAGCCGTACGTACCCCACCAAGCCAAAGTTTGTAACAAATTAGGACTGAAGGCCAAAACGGAACTTATCGGATTCCACGGGAATCCGGTCAAAAAGAATCCTCTGAACCACTCGCTTAAACACCAGCCGGAAGCCAACAGCAAAATTTTCAACATTATTGATTTAGAAAATTTGGTCAGCATAAACGGAATTATCATAAACAAACCGAAAAACGCACCGTTTAATACTAACGTTATCGGATAGAGCCAACCGGTACGCTCTATATCAACCAACAAAGCATTGCCTATCCAGTAGAAACCCAAAGCAAAATATCCGAAACCGAACCAATAGCCGATAGCCGCCAAGCTCAGTAATTTTTCAACTCTGCTGCATAAAAATATGCAAAATCCCAAAGCCGCAAAAGCTGCCCATAATTGATAAAACGGAGGTAATGCCACCGCTAACAACATACCGCAAAGCAACGCGGACATTTTATGGTAACCGGCAATAAATTCCAAAACTTTCGGCAGATTTATTTTCAGCGGCGGCATTGTCATCTATTCCTCGTCCGGATACGGGTTGGCAATACCCAAATTTTGCAAAACGGCCTTTTCAAAACTTTCCATATATTCGGCTTCATCATCTTCAATATGATCAAAACCCAAAATATGCAAAAATCCGTGAACAAGCAAATGACAGAAATGAGCATACAGAGTTATGTTTTCCTTCTCGGCCTCACTTTGCATTGTTTCAAAAGCAATGATAATACTACCCAAATCTATTTCATCAAAAACTCCGCCATCAGGCTCAAAATCGTCGGCGTCCAAATTGGCAAAAGTCAAAACATTGGTCGGTTTGTCTTTGTTTCTGAAATCGCGATTAAGCTGATGAACGTGAGCATCATTGCTCAGACAAATATTGATAAGTAACGGCTTTGTCGCTGCCAAAATTTCTATATCGTCATTTTTTTCAACATAGTCAAACGTGGCCGACTTAACTTTTTCGGCCACTGATACGATATCGTCAATCTCATCGGACCAACGCTTATCCTCAACCTCTATGTTCAATACGATTTGCGGCATATCTATTTTTCGTATTCGTTAGGTTCTCTTTTGCTTTTTTCTTCGTATGCCTGAACAATCTTTGCTACCAGTCCGTGACGAACCACGTCTGCCGAAGTAAAGGTTACCGAAGATATATTATCAACGTTTCGCAAGGTATTCAAAGCATCTCGCAAACCGGAGATAACGCCGTGCGGCAAATCAACCTGGCTCAAATCGCCGTTCACGACCATGCGTGAATTTTCACCCAAACGGGTTAAAAACATTTTCATTTGCATCGGGGTAGTGTTTTGAGCTTCATCCAAAATCACAAACGAATTGGAAAGCGTACGACCGCGCATAAAGGCAAGAGGTGCAATTTCTATTTCACCCAAAGCCAATTTTTTATCCACCTGTTCCGCCGGCAACATTTCATAGAGTGCATCGTATAACGGACGCAAATACGGATCTACTTTTTCCTTCAAATCACCCGGCAAAAAGCCTAAGTTTTCACCGGCTTCCACCGCCGGACGCGATAAAATAATTTTATCAATGGAACCTTCCAACATCATAGACACCGCCAAAGCAACCGCCAGATAAGTTTTACCGGTACCCGCAGGTCCCAAGCCGAACACCAGCTCGTTTTTCATCATTTCCTGAATATATTTGGCTTGCGTTGCCGAACGCGGATAGATATATCTTTTCTTGGTTTTAAGCACAATATCGGTCATATTTTGGCGCTCGTCATCACTTTTGGCATCACCGCTCATACGGACGGCGGCTTTAACTTCCTGTTCGCCTACTTCTATCCCCTTACTGGCCTTATTATAGAGGATTTCTATTGCCGTCTTGGCACTGTCAACATCACTTTGCGCTCCTCTGACCGTAATTTGGTTACCGAAGCTAAGAATTTCCACGTTCAACATTTTTTCAATCAACCGCAAATTGGCATCGGCCTCGCCGACTAATTGTTGCACCAGTTGATTGTTAAACAGTTCAAAACAAATCTCAGCCATTAGAAATCTCCTTTCCGCTTAAAGAATTGGTGGTGGCCTGTTGCACTTCCACATTAATAATTTTGTTTATGTTATCACTTTTTGTTTCAACATGCAAGTTTTGCATATACGGTGTTCTGCCGATAAGTTGTCCCTTATGACGTCCTTTTTGTTCAAGCAATACCGGCATGGTTTTGCCGACACAATCCTGATTGAATTTGGTCTGATAATCAAATAACAGGTTTTGCAAAATTTCCAATCGCTCTTTTTTGACTTTTTCTTCTACCTGATTATCCATCACGGCCGCCGGAGTACCCGGACGACGACTGTATTTGAACGAAAATGCCTGAATATATTTTACTTTGTTCACAATATCTAATGTCTTTTGGAAATCATCGTCGGTTTCTCCCGGAAAGCCGACAATAAAATCGGACGACATACCGATATTCGGATTGGCGATTTTGAGCTTTTCCACCACTCGCAAATAGTCAGACGAATCGTGTCTTCTGTTCATTGCTTTCAAAATTCTGTCCGAACCGGATTGAACCGGCAAATGTAAATAAGGCATCAAAATATCAATATCTTTGTGACAGGCGATTAAATCATCACTCATATCTGCCGGGTAGGAAGTGGTATAACGAATACGCTTCAAACCGTCAATTTCCGCCACTTTGCGCAACAAATATGCCAAATCGCGCTCTTTTCCGTTTTCATCTTCTCCATGATAGGAGTTAACATTTTGCCCGAGCAAATTAATTTCCAAAGTACCGGTTTTAACCAGACGACGAGCCTCTTTTAAAACCTCCTCTACCGGTCTTGAATATTCCGCACCTCTGGTGTACGGCACCACGCAGTATGTGCAAAAATTGTTGCAACCTTCCTGAATTGCCAAGAAAGAACAAGCACCTTTTGCCGTATTTTCAGGCAAAAAGTCAAATTTACTGATTGCCGGAAAATCGGTTTTAATTTCGCATTGATGTTCTTTTTGCTCTTTTGTTCTTTTTAATATTTCCGGTATGGTATGATACATAAGCGGCCCCACCGCAAAATCAACAAACGGCGCACGCTTTACGATTTGCTCGTCTTCGGCCTGTACCACACAACCGACTACTCCTATAATGGTTTTTTTACCGTTTTCGGCACGCTCTAACTGAATAAGGTGCGCGCGTCCCAAATCGGAAAACAATTTTTCGGCAGCTTTTTCACGAATATGACAGGTATTAAACAACACCACATCGGCTTCATTTTGTTTAGAGGTTTCCTCATAACCCTCGTTTTTAAGCATATCGGCAATCCGTGAAGAATCATAAACGTTCATCTGACAGCCGAAGGTTTTAATATAATACTTTTCAGACACTGAAAACTTCCATTTAACAAGTTAATCACAATATATATACTATCTACGTCAAACATTATTTTTTTTCAACATTTTTTTGTGTTGCAAAATAAATACGGATTATATAATATGAAACAAGTTTCAATATGGAGGAATATTATGTCCGATATCAGCAATATTATACCGTCGTATTTAAGTAAGGCGAGTAACGAAGAAAAAGAAATTTTTTTCCAGGTTTTGATTCATTTATCCGCTACCGACGGACACACCGACGAATCGGAAATAGAGTTTATTAAAGAAGCTGCCGAATCGCAAGGACTTAAGGATATTGATAAACTTTTCACTCATACCGATGAGGCGGAGATTTTGAAAAAGGTAAAAATCATTAAGAATCGCCACTTGGCTTTGGAGCTTATCAAAGAAATGTGTATGCTTTCACACGTTGATAATCTGCTTTCCGACGAAGAAACTTTGTTTATCGGCAAGGTCGGAATTGCTCTCGGGATTGAGATGGAAAAAATCGAACAAATCAGTAACTGGATTATTGACCGGATTATTTGGTTGGAACAGGCTAAATACATTTTTGAGGAAAAATAATGGGACGCTACGAAGCTTGCACATATTTTTCGTCACTATACGATGCCGTATGCAACGCATTTCCGCAAATTGACCAAAGTAATGCGCGGACTATTTTGCGTGAGCTTATATTGGCTCCGGATGACTACACGGTAGAATTTGAAGATACATCGTATGATAAAAAGCAAATGATGGATTTGATTGCCCGCGCACTTATTGCGTTGTGTATTGACGGTTCACCGCAAGAAACTTTTAACCAAAGCATTGAATATGTCGCCAACGTTATCAAACACATGAACGACGGTTATATTACCAAAGAAGATGCCGAAGAACGTAATGCTTTTTTGAAAAAAGCGGCTCGTTGCGAATTTGATTTGTTTACCGCTTACGCTTTCCGACAAATAGTCGGAGAACAAAGCAGCGAAACGATGCACGAGCTGAAACTCAATATTATACGTTTGCGGGAATTTCAGGATTTAATAGAAAACTATACGCGTGATGAAGCGGAAGCCGAAGTCAGCCGCGAAGAGTTTGAACAGGCACGCCCTATTTATAAAATGCTGAAATCGTTGCAAAGCTTAGGGTATGACTATAATTTCAGCCCTCGTGAGCGCGAAAGTTTGGATATAGATCATGAAGACGATGCCGATTTAGGCGATGACTTCCATTATTCCGATTGGCTCAAACGGATAATGCTTTTGCAATTACGCAAAGAAATAAGTCAGCCAAAGATAGAAGTACCGGACTTTATCAACGACACGCAGGACAGTGTTTTACCTTCTAAAAACAATGATTTGGAAACAAAAATTGCTCAATTACGCGGAACATATAATAAAAGAAGGTTTGACAGTCACCGCTTTATTATGTTAGAACAATCAACAGAAACGCCGAATAAAGAAGGCGAGGAATAAATAAGGAGAATAAAAAGATGGGAATTATCGGTTTAATTTTAATGCCGTTTTTAGATATTTTGGGAGTACTGGTTAATCTCTATTTCAAGGTAGTGGCGGTTGATATTATCTTGTATTGGATGTTGCATTACAAAATCATGACAATTCATAATAAATACGCCGAAAAATTTATGGAAATATTGAAGGCCATAACCGAACCGGTATATGCCAAAATCAGAAAAAAAGTTCCGCCGATTTCCAATTATGACGTTGCACCGTATGTTTTGTTGGTGGTGATTATTTTTGTAAGTTCGTTTATCAGCCACCTCAGCCGTTGGATTGAACAATATATGTAATTATGGCAGTATGCGAACCATACAAATCGGGATGCCTGTTACGCGTAAAACTTACGCCTAATGCTTCTTTTTGCGGATTTAAAGATACCGTAATCGGTGCCGATGATGCGCTTTTTCTGAAAGCCTATGTCAGAGTCGCCCCGGAAAAAGGAAAAGCTAATGCCGAATTGATAAAGTTATTGGCAAAAACTTTGAAGATGGCGAAAAGCAATATAAGCATTATCAGCGGAGCAACGGAACATTACAAAAAAATATATATAGAATCTTCAATGTCCCCGGACGAATTATGCGCATTGGTAAACAATTTAGCGGAGTGTAAAGGATAATGACAGCTCGGATTATTGACGGCAAACAAATAGCAAACCATATTTTGACGGAAATCAAAACAAACGTATCAAGATTGCCGGTTGCTCCGAAGTTGGCCATAATTTTGGTCGGTGACGATGAAGCAAGTTTGATATATGTGCATAACAAACAAAAAGCTGCCGCCGAAGCTGGAATTATTACCGAACTGCACCATTTGAAAGATACTACAACTCAAGCGGAGTTGCTTGATTTGGTAAATAAGTGCAATCATGATGATACGATAAACGGCATAATTGTTCAACTGCCTTTGCCGGAGCATTTGAACGCCGATGAAATAATCAACGGCATTTCTCCGCTAAAAGATGTTGACGGCTTTAATCCTTACAATACCGGACTGTTGCAAAATAACGAAGAACCTTATTTTGTTGCCGCCACCCCGCTCGGAATTATGACCATGCTGAAAACCGTAACCGATGAATTAAGCGGTAAAAACGTGGTTTTAATCGGAGCGTCGTTGATTGTAGGCCGACCGCTCGCCACTTTGTTGCTCAATCAAGAATGCACCATTACGGTTACTCATATTCACACCAAAAACATCAAAGAATTAACCTCTAAAGCCGATATTTTGGTGGCGGCTTGCGGTGTAGCCAACATGGTAAAGAAAGATTGGATAAAAGACGGGGCAATTTTGATTGACGTGGGTATCAACCGCGAAAACGGCAAACTTTGCGGCGATATAGATTTTGATGACGTAAAAGATAAAGCCGCTGCCATAACTCCGGTACCGGGAGGGGTTGGCCCGATGACGGTTGCCATGCTTTTGCAAAACACTTATCGCGCATATTTATTACAGCACGGAAATCTTTAATTTTCAAAATCCGCGATTATATTTTCTTTCAACTGAAAGGAAATATAATGCGGTATTCAAATTTCGGACACATATTCGTTTATAACAACACCGGGCAAAATATCGTCATGTTGCAAAACATTTTATCTTCCGGAGTATATAAAACATTTACCACCGATAATGTTTATCAATTTTTGCAATACGCCAAAGAACTTTACCCCGACGTGATGATATTTAATTTGGATGATGAAAGAAAAATTTCGGAAGAAACTACCTATACTTTTGAACAGCAAATCAAACTCACAAATTTTCCGGTTATTTTAACCAAACCGCACTCGCAAAAGTTTTCCGTTCACCCGCGAATCGCTCACTATATTCATCTGCCGCTTGAAATTGCCAAGTTGCAGGATATTGTGGATAGTTATTGTATCGGAAATAAAAATCATCAAATTTTGCTGTTAAGCGAATACTCGCCGCAATATAGCAAATTGCAACGCTCGCTTGACATAAGCGGATATACTTATTTTGAAGTGCACAACGAAAAAGCCGCGGAAATCTATTTGAGCAAAAATAATCCGCAAACGATTTTTGTTGAGTATACGCCCAAATGGATTACCGCACGCCATAATTTACGACACGATAATATTTTTTATGTGGATAGACAGCAAGATATTACTGAAATTGAAAGATTTTTCAATTAGTATCACCATGAAAAAAATAAAAAAAGGAACGTTATGTCTTTCAGTCAATTTGTGCGGAAAATTTATGATTCCGTTATTCATCTTTCTTCTGACAAACACGCTTTGGCGTGGTTGTTTGTAATTTCGTTTGTTGAAAGTTCGTTCTTTCCGATTCCGCCGGATATTATGCTGATTCCGATGATTTTGGCAACTCCTAAAAAAGCTTGGAAAATAGCCGGTGTTTGTACGCTTGCCAGCGTAATCGGAGCTTATTTGGGTTACATTATCGGGTTTTATTTCTTTGAACTCATTGCCGAACCGCTGTTGGAATTTTACGGTTATTTGGAAAAATTCAACGAATTCAAGAATCTGTATTCCGAATACGGCGCATGGATAGTGTTTGGTGCCGGGATAACTCCTTTCCCGTATAAAATTATTACCATCGCCAGCGGAGTGGTGCAGCTTAATTTGGTTGTATTTACAATTGCTTCAATCATCGCACGCGGATTGCGCTTCTTTGTTATAGCTTGGTTGCTCAAAGTTTATGGTGAAAGAATGCGTACGTTTATTGAAAAAAATCTCGGTTGGCTATCCGTTTTATTTTTGATTTTGTTGATTGGCGGCTTCTTGGTCATCAAGTTGTTTTAGAGATTCGTTTTTAAGGTTAATCATATATTCCACAACGTCATCATCATCCCAATCAACGGCCCCGGTGATTTGTCCGACTTCTTCTCCGTTACGGTTTACCAAAACAACCGTCGGTGTCACTCTCAAACCCATACCGTCACGAAAGTTTGCTTTACGGTCTAAATAATTAACCAAGCCCAATCCGCCGATGCGCTCCATAAACATCCGACGCTCATCGGGCGTCTTCCACTCGCTTTCCGGCGAAATAAGAATAACTTTAATTCCCTGCCCCTGAACTTTTTTAGCAAACTTTCTCAAGTGCTTCATATCGGAAACACACGGGCCGCAACGTCTTGACCAGACTACCGCCATCAATAAATCTTCCTTAAAGTCCGTCAAACGATAAGCTTTACCGCTTTCGCCATAAAAACTCAAAGCCGGAATATAGCGCGGTTTCGGAAATATATTAATTTTTGCCGAAGCATCCGCAATCGGCAAAATAAAAAACAAGAAAAGTAAAAACCCGCGCAAAATTTTATTCATTCTTTAACATCTTTCTGCTAAAAATAAGTTATCTTTTAACTTTTGTTACCATATAGTAACATATAATATTCAAGGTTCAAAAAAAGGTTAATAAATGTCAAATATTCGTAAAATAATTTTATTGGTCGCCGTTATCGGCACACTTGCGTTATCTCTCAGCGCTTGCGGACGCTATTCTGCTCCGTCTCCGGTTGAAGGTAGCGGATTTCCTCATCAATATCCTAAAAATTAAGGAGAACGCTTATGGATAATCAAAATACTCCGGAAAGCATACCTTATGTTGAGTTTGCCGATAATGCCAACGAACGCACGCCGTGTGTTTTGGTGCTTGATTGCTCGGGTTCCATGCGTGGTGAACCTATTAAGCAACTGAATGCCGGTCTGCAAGCTTTGGAAAAGGAATTAAAGGAAGATATTGATGCCAGTTCCCGCGTACAGCTGTTGATTATCAAAGCGTCGGGAACCGACGACGTGACGGTAGAATCCGATTGGGCCGATGCCATGAACTTTACGGCTCCGACAATGGAAGCCGGCGGACTGACTCCGTTGGGTAAGGCCATGGAAGTAGCGTTGGATAAAATTGAAAAACGAAAATGCTTATACGATAACTGCGGCATAACATCAAAGCGCCCGTGGATTTTTTTAATCAGTGACGGAGAACCTACCGATTACGGTTGGGAAGAAGCCGCCGAGGTTTGCCGTTATGCGCAAAAAAACAAAAAGGTGGTTATTCACGCCATCGGCACACAAGGAGCGAATTTGGATAAGTTGGCAAAGTTTTCGCTTTTGCCGCCGAAACGCTTGACCGGTTTGAAGTTCACGGAATTTTTCCTGTGGCTCAGTCGCAGTGTTTCTTGTATTTCCAAGGCCGCTCCGAATGCCAACAATTATATGGACGATATAACGGATTGGAATGAGAATTAGCCGATGACACAAAAAAAGCTCCATACCGTTACCGCTTGTGTTCGCGGTGCTCTGCATAAGGCCAAAGACTTGCCTTGTCAGGACAGTTTCAGCTGCAAAAGCAAGGGCAACAAAGTTGTGGCTGTAATATCCGACGGCGCCGGTTCGGCAAAATACGGAAAAATCGGAGCTAAAACGGTTTGTGAAACGTTGTGTGATGTTTTACTCAATTCTGATTTGAAAAATATTTGCGATAACGTCAAAAAGGCTATTACGGCGGCTCGCGAAAAATTAATTTTTCATCGCTATAACAAAACAAAATCGGCCGATGAGTTGGTAAATTTTTCGGCTACCGTAGTCGGTGCTTTTTATCATAACGGCAAAGGAGTATTATTCCATATCGGTGACGGTGCCGGTATGGCTTTTACTTCCAAAGAATATGACAATTTCATAATTTCCGAACCGGAAAACGGGGCTTATTCGTGCGAAACTTTTTTCTATACCATGAGTGATTGGGACGATTGTTTGCGCTTTACTCCGTTTGAAAATGCTAACCGTTTGATTTTGATGACCGACGGCGTTACCGGTTTTGTTTTTGGCGAAGACTTTTCAATTCGGCAAAACTTTTTAATTCCCATTGTTGAATATTTGGAAAACGAAAAAGACAAAAAGCGCGCTATCAGAGCTTTGCAAAACACCTTAAACGATCGCAAAGCACAGCGTATCAATCCCGATGATAAAACCCTGTTATGGATTAAACTGCCATGAGTGAAGAGAATAAATCATATACGGCTCTTTATGCCGACGGTCATAATGAAAAAATCACCTTGGGTGCCTTATTGAACAAGGGCGGCGCTGCCGGCAGTATTTATGAGGATACCTCACATCCGGGAAGTGTGGCAAAAATTTTCCATGACAAAGAGCATAGCGACACCAACCGTCAAAAGTTGCAAGCCATGTTACATAATCGTCCGGACATACCGAATCGGGTGCACAATGGCGTTGAATATATCCAAATTGCATGGCCTACCGCACTTTTGGAAGACGAACTCGGTTATTGCGTCGGTTATCTTATGCCGCTGATTGACACCAAGCAGGCAATTTCACTTGAACATTTGATCCAAAAAGCCGTCCGTAAAAAACTGGGCATTTCCGATAAATATATCAACCGCCTGTATGCCGCCTATAATCTGACATCGGTAGTAGCGGCTTTGCACGCTTGCGGACACTATATCGTTGATTTGAAACCGGCAAATGTTTCCATCTACAAAAAAACCATGTTGATTGCCATGTTTGATTGCGACGGATTTTCAATTCGCGGAGAAAATGATGCTCGTTACCCTGCCGAATTTGTCAGCGAAGAATATATTTATCCGGAAGGTATGAAACAAACCTGTGCCGAAATGGGCGAAGAACAGGATAAATTCGCATTGGCCGTTATCATATTCAAACTTTTAAATGAAGGTATTCATCCGTTTTCGGGTATGCCGCGAAAAAACGAAGATATGCTATCTATTCAAGAGCGAATCGCCGATTATCATTACGCCTACGGAATTTGGCCGGATACCTACCAGGCTCCGCACCCGTACAGCATTCATGACTACTTTGACAAGACTACCATGAATTTGTTTGAGCGTGCATTCAATAAAGGAAGCGAAAGACCTTCGGCAATTGAGTGGCAAGAACATCTTGACTATTTGATTGCCCACCGCAAGCAATGTAAAAAAGATCGTAATCACATATATTTCACCCCGAAAGGTTGCGGTTTGTGCATGGTAGCCGAAAAATTCCGCATTCAACTTGATAATTATAAAAAAGAAATTGAAAAACCGCAGACCGTACATGGTCTTGATCTCAAATCTTTGCAAAACGCAAATCTGACCAAAAAGGAACAAATGAAAAAAATAAAAAATTATGTTTCCTACGGCCTGTTGATAACTTATTTATTATTTTTTGCTTTTTCCTACAAGTTGGCCGGAATTTTCAAAGAGCCGATTGTCAATGCCGGAATCTTTACGCAATTTGCACTGATTACCTGCGGTATAATTGCTATTAACAAACTGCTTAAAATCATTGAGCCTGTTATACCGGAAGCAAAAAAACAAAACATTATAAGTATGCTTAAAATATATGCCTATATCTGCTTGATTATCGCATTTATTTCGCTCGGTTCTTTTACTTTTGAGTTCTTCTCTTTGGCCGAATAATCCTCCATTAGTTTCCCTTGAGTAACTAAGGCCGCAAAAAGTGCCTACTTTTCTTTTTTTTTAAATCGTGATTATATAGTTAACCGGAATAAAGGAGGAGATACTCAAAAATGAAAACCATAAATAAAATTAAAATCTCGGGAGCCGAGGTTTATCCGCTGATTGAGGGCGGAAAAGGTATTAACGGCACCGACGGTAAAAGTTCCGGTTACTGGGCAAAAGAAGGCGGTGTCGGCACTATTTCCATGGTCAGTCCGACTGAAATTTCGCTTTCGGGTACGATAATACCGGAGATTTTTCATGAAAAAATACGCGCAAAGCGCCACCGTGAAATGGTTGAATACGCAATCCGCGGCGGTATTTCACAAGCTCAAATAGCTCATGATATTGCCGGCAACAACGGTCGTATTCATATTAATATGCTTTGGGAAATGGCAGATTCGGAAGAAGTTATCACCCGAGTTTTAGATGGTGCCAAAGGACTTATCCACGGCGTTACCTGCGGAGCGGGTTTGCCTTATAATTTGGGAGCGATTGCCTCCGCGCACAATGTGTATTATTACCCGATTATATCTTCGGCGAGAGCCATGAATATTTTATGGAAACGTTCATTCCGCAATTATGCCCAATATTTGGGCGGTGTTGTTTATGAAGACCCGTGGCTTGCCGGCGGTCATAACGGATTGTCAAATGCCGAAAATCCGTTGCAACCGGAAAGACCTTACGAACGCTTGGTCGCACTCCGCAAAGTTTTGATTGAATTAGGCTTGCCTGATTTACCGATTATTATTGCCGGCGGTGTATGGAGCTTGAGCGATTGGCAGGATTATATAGACAATCCGGAATTGGGACAAGTTGCTTTCCAATTCGGCACCCGTCCGATGATAACCAAAGAAAGCCCGATTAGTGATGCTTGGAAAATGTTGATGATGCACACTCATAAAGGGGATGTGATTTTACAAAAGTTCAGCCCGACCGGATTTTTCTCATCCGCTATCAAGAATAAATTTTTGAGTAATTTAATTCGTCGTAAAAAAGCTGAAATACCATACAGCGAAACCAAAACCGAAGAAATGACCTTCTTATTGCCGATTTCTCCGGTGAAGGCGGTATATATTCGTCCGGAAGATAAGCAAAATGTTGAACAACAACGTCATCAGGGATATTCCATGATAAAAGAAACTCCGGATGAAACTTTGGTATTTTTAACACCGGATGAGTGGATAGATATTCAAAAACAACGTGCCGAGTGTGTAGGTTGCCTGTCGCAATGCCAATTCTCCGGTTGGTCACGTGCAAACGGTTCCACCGGAAAAATACCGGATCCGCGTACATATTGTATTCACCACACATTAATGGATATCGGTCACGGCGGAGATATTCAAAACAATTTGGCTTTTGCCGGACATAATGTTTATCGTTTTGCCGATGATCCGCTGTATGCCAACAATCATATTCCGAGCGTACATGAATTATTCAGTGCGATTTTGAACGGAAAATAGATTACGTTAAACACACAAAAAAACAGTCCGCCAAGGACTGTTTTTTTTATGCTATGAATAACTGAAAATTATTTAGCGGCGTTGGTAGCTTGCAATTCAAAAGAGTTTCTGCCGTTTGTTTTTCTTACCGTTGATAAATACGAAAAACATATTACGCTAAGCACAAAAAAAACAGTCCGCTAAGGACTGTTTTTTTTATGCTCTAAATAACTGAAATTATTTAGCGGCGTTAATAGCTTCTTGCAATTCAAAAGAGCTTCTGCCGTTTGTTTGTTTACCGTTGATGAACACGGCAGGAACACCGTTTACACCAATTGTTTGAGCAAACGAAGAAACATCGGCGAGGTTCTTAGATACTTCAGCGCTGGCAATATCAGCTTTGAATTTTTCCATATCAATACCTGCATTCTTGGCAATTTCATCAACCAATTCTTCACTGTTGGCATCACCTTCCATTACACCTTTGTAGAATTCTGCAAATTTGCCTTGATTGAAAGCAGCATAACCGGCTTTAGCTTGATATACGGAATTTTGAGAAACAAACGTCAACGGTTTGAATACAAATTTTACATCAGCGTTATCGGCAATAACCTTATCAATTTCAGGAGCCAATCTCTTGCAGTAACCGCAAGAAAAGTCAAAGAATTCGGTTACAACAACTTTAGCATCTTTAGGACCTACGAAAACAGAACCGGCATCGTTGCTGATTTCACCGGCATATTTAGCCAATCTTTCAGCAGCGGCTTTTTCTTCCATTTCACGTTGTTGTTGTTCATAAGCTTGCATAGCATCTGCAACAATTTTCGGATTTTGTGTTAAAACAGAGATCAAGTCAGCTTGAGAAACTGCTTCACCGGCAGTGGCATTAGCTGCAACCGGAACTTTGTTTTCAAAAACTTTAACGATAGCAACCGTTGCTAAAATAATAGCAACCGTTGAAAGAATGATTGAAAAATTTTTCATATTTTATTCCCTCAAATAATTAATGTTCAAACACTGGTAAGATAGTATCTTTTTTTTATTTTCGCAAGTGCTAAAAACGTTTTTTTAACAATTCATGCAAAATAAAGATAGACTTTTATTATTTTTGCCTTTACATAATGAAATTAAGAACAGGAGAAAATAAGATGTTTAATATGAAACTTTCAATTTTTTCGGCAACCCGGGAATTAGAGCAGAAAATTGATGAAATGCATGATAAAATAATTGAAAGCTCGCTTTATTTTAAAGAAGCTTTTGAAATTTATCTTAAAGAAAAACGCAGCGAAAATTATCGTCGTGCCAGTAAAAAAATCAAAATCATAGAAGCTCAAGCCGATGATTTGCGCCGTGACATAGAAAGCAGACTCTATATTCAAAATTTGATTCCGGATTTGCGGGCGGATGTTCTGCAAATGGTGGAAAATATCGATAAAGTTATTAACGAATTTGATGAGGTTGCCCACAAGTTTTATATTGAACAGCCGGAAATTCCGGTTCAATTTCAGGATAAATTCAGCATCTTGGTTAAACAGGTTTCCGAGTGTGCCGAAAACATGGCTATTGCTTCGCGCGCCTTTTTCCGTGATTTTACGACCGTTCGCGACTATTCCCGCAAAGTTTATTTTTTGGAACACGAAAGTGATAAAACATGGGCCGCACTTAAACAGGAAGTTTTTGATTCCGACATGGAATTGGCTCACAAAATTCAACTGAATACGCTTATCAGCGATTTGGCCGATGTGGCGGATTTGGCCGAAGACTGCATTGATGCCGTTTTAATATTCACGATTAAAAGAGATATTTAATGGAACCGAGTTATTTTTTCTTTTTAAGCAGCGGTTTGTTTTTGGGTTGGTCTTTAGGAGCCAACGATGCCGCCAATATTTTCGGCACTGCGGTCGGTTCAAAAATGGCACGTTTTACCTCCATTGCTTTGGTGGCTTCCGTTTTTGTGATTTTGGGAGCCGTTTATGGCGGTGCCGGTACAAGTAAAACTCTCGGTGATTTGGGTGCCGTCAATGCTTTGGCCGGTTCTTTTATGGTTGCCCTATCCGCGGCAATCGCCGTATATCTTATGCTACGAATAGGAATTACCGTTTCCACTTCTCAGGCCATTGTAGGTGCTATTATCGGTTGGAACATGTACGCCGGCAAACCTACCGATTATGAAATCTTGGCAAAAGTAGTATCTACATGGATTTTATGCCCGCTCATTTCGGGAGTTGTCGCCATATTTTTATACTTGGCGCTGAAAAAATTGATTAAATGCTCAAGTATCCATTTGTTGTTGCAAGATCAATTAACTCGTATCGGAATGTTTATCACTGCCGCATTGGGCGCGTACGCCTTGGGAGCAAACAATATTGCAAACGTGGTCGGTGTATTTGTTGAATCCTGTCCGTTTAAGCCGCTTAATTTCGGCGATATATTTACTTTGAGTTCGGAACAGGTGTTGTTCTTGATAGGTGCCATTGCCGTCAGTGTCGGTATTTTAACATATTCCAAAAAAGCCATTATGACAGTCGGTAACAATTTAATGAAAATGTCGCCGATGGTCGCTTTGGTGGTGGTGTTGGCGCAATCCTTGGTACTCTTGCTTTTTTCTTCGGTTACCCTGCATAACTGGTTGGAAAACTCTTCGCTTCCGACAATTCCGCTGGTTCCGGTATCCAGTTCTCAAGCCGTTATCGGAGCTATTTTGGGAATCGGATTGATAAAAGGCGGCCGCGGTATAAATTGGGGAATTGTGCGCCGAATCGTAGTAGGCTGGATAACGGCTCCGCTAATGGCGATGGGTATTTGTTTTATTTGTTTGTTTTTCTTGGCAAACGTGTTTAATTTGACTGTTTATCTACCGCAATAAACCCTTAAATCAGCTTAAAATAATGTTTTTTCGTCGTTATTATGAAAATATTAACGATTTGCATTTATGGTAATGGCATAGAATAAGGAGAAATGCTATGCTAAAATTAAGCCGTAATGGAATTGGTGCGTTAACTGCGCAATATAAAAGCGTGTTACGCAAATGTTTATTTTTAAATATGTGGGCCGCAGGTATGTTTGCCCTGCTTCCTTCCGCAGCTAATGCTACAGTATATGACTCGGCATCAACTGCTTCCGATACTACTTTCCAGTATATGGGACAAGAAATACTGTCGGAAGATAAAGCTTACGTTCACGGAAGTGCCGCGTACAACTTGCGCGAACTTTTCAGCGTGAGCCCGCATAACGATGCTTGGTTGCGTAACCGCGGTGATACCCACTTCGGTTATGATACATCCGGAAGTACCGTAGACTCCACGGTTGTTTCCAATAAGCACAACCTCACCCATAAGTTCATTTCAAACCAGCTTACTGCGGCGGCTAACGGCGGTGGTGTGCTTTCAAACATGAACGACAGCGGCAGTGAACTCAATATTTATAAGACAGAATTTAACAATAACAGTGACTCCCGTTTTATTGACGACTACGGTAGCCCGATGAGAAATAACGGTATGGCTGCCGGTGGTGCCATCGTTAATTACAGCGAAAAACAGGCAAACATTGTAAATTCTTCTTTCAATTACAACTACGTTATGCATTTCTACAATGCTGCAGGCGGTGCTATCTATAACGGCTCTAACTTATTGTGGGGTGTTACTCCTACTTTGGGAAGCATTGAAGCAACCAACAGCGGTGTGTTTGCAAACAACCATGCCGGTAACGAGTGGTTGGTTAACAACATCGATGTTACCCAAATTACCAGCGGCACAACCACCAATATTCTTAACCCTTGGAAAAATAATTCCGTTGATACGGTTAAAGGTGACTTAAGTATTACCGCAACCGGCGGTGCTGTTCATAACGTAGGTAGCTTTATTGCTCAAAACTATCGTTTTGATTATAACCACGCTATCGGTAAAACCTCTAAAGGTGGTGCCATTTATAATGATAAAATTGATGACCAAGCCGGTGTTGAACCTTTCGGCGGTATCATGGATTTGAACGGTATATCCACCTTTGTGGGCAACTATGTCGGAAAAGGTTTGGCGGCCGATAACGGGGCTTCTACTCTTTACGGTGAAGTATCGCAAGGCGGTGCCATTTACAATGACGGTAATTTGAATATTGCCGGCGGAAGCGGAAATCAGGTATTATTTACCAACGTAACAAGTGAAGAATCTTCCGACGGTAACTTTGCCATAGGTACCGGAACAGCGGCCGGCGGTGCCATTTATAATGATGCCAACGGTAATATTGATGCCATCAGAAATAACTCTCTGTTCATCAAAAACTACGTACAAGCTCTCGAATCCGGTAATTCCTACGGCGGCGCCATTGCCAACTACGGTAAGATTGCCATGCAAGGCGGTTACTACGACAGAAACAAGGCTCTTGCCAACGGCGGTTCCGCACTCGGCGGTGCCATTTATAACGGCAATAGCGGTACCATTACCTTACAAATTGCCGATGATTCCGAATATACATCAAACAGTGCCAAACAAGGCGGTGCCATCTACAACGTAGGTACCATTGACGGTTCGGTGAACTTGGGAACCTATAAATTCAGCGGTAACGATGCACAAATCGGTGGTGCTCTCTATAACAGCGGTACGATAGCCAATACCTTTATAAGTGCTTCTCGTCAATTATTCTCGGGTAACACGGCAAATACCGGTGGTGCTATTTATAACAGCGGTACCATTAATAACAGATATGATGCCAATGCTTCTCTCGAGTTTGAAAATAATACCGCTTCTTCTACCGTCAGTTCGGTAGCTCAAGGTAACTCCATTTACAATGCCGCAGGCGGTAATATTACCTTTACTTTGAATAATAATGCGCAAATTCACTTCGGGCAAAATCAGAGTGTTTATCATGCCGGTTCTTCTTTTGAAATTGTCGGCAGTAACGACAGCCCTGTTCTGTTGAGCGGCAGTCAGGCTGCTACAATGGCCGGAGGTAATACTCAAGTTTTGTTGGATACTACTTTATACAGTGATGCTAATGCCGCTCTGTATACCATCCGCAATACCAACTTGATTTTATCTCAATACGGTTACATTGACAGTCTTGCCATCAATCCTTCGGCGGCTAACGATGCGGCTCTTGAGTTGCGTAACAATAACATTACTTTGCAATCCGGTTCTTATATGAACCTCAACTCCGGAAACGATGCTCTTGATAACAATAATTTCTCGGTCGCAAGTAATGCTAATTTGAGATACAAAAATCAAAACGGCAACCCGAATTACTTGGCCAACACCATTACCAACAGCGGTAGAGTTACTTATTACGGCTATGTCGATGACAGCGATATGCACGTTGCTCATGCTTTGGTTAACTCCAGCGTGCTTGATGTTGCCGCCGACAAGCTGTTGACCAATATTCATATTGACAATTTGAACAGTAAAACGGGTAACCAAATTGTTGTTAACTTGCGTAACTCGGAATCCAATCCGTCTAACAGCAAGTCCGATATTATCGTGATTGACAACGAGATTCATAACACCTCCGGTACACCTACCAGTGTAGTATTCAACGATATGAACAACAACTACATCAGTCAGGTTTACTTGGGTGAAGAAGATAAGATTTACTTTGCTCAAACACAGGTTGCTCAAACCGGTTATGACTTTAACAACACTTTCGTAACCAGTGCTAAAAATGATAACTATGAAATCAAAATCGGTTATGAAACAAACGGCACGGTTTATGATTGGTTCTTGTACAGAGAATATACTCCGCCGCCTCCACCGGTTGACCCGGCTTTGGATCCGGAAGATATTGCTTTGATAGACCTGCCGAGAGCGGCTATAGAACAAACACGTTCCATCTTGTTGCCTATTTCTCGTACCAACAGAGGTCAATGCAGCTGCTATGCAGATAATTGCAGTCACTCTTATTGCCAATACGAGAGTGCCAACTCAAAACGTCGCTTGTGGGCAACTCCTCTTTACAGAAAGGGTTCGTATGACAAACCGATTGATACCGATTTCACAATCAAAGGTATTGACTTCGGCTTGGATGTTCAACCTACTCACAGCGATATGATTGGTATTTTCGGTTCTTATCGTGACGGAACTTATAAAAATGACGGTAACAAAGACAGTAAGAAATACTTCTCACACTTTGGCAGTGAATTGGATATTACCAGTATCATCGGCGGATTATACTATCGTAAATACTTCGGTAACCTTTATATGTTGGGTGCCGTATACGGTGGTAAACTTGACGTTGATTTGAAGACGGATACCAAAGTTAAGGCTACAATAGACGGTCACACCGTCGGTGCTCAAGGTGCCTTGGGTTATGACGTACGCTTGACACGTCGTGAGATATTAACTCCGTCCTTGACCGCTACATACAATTACATCAAATTTAAGGATGCTAACGATGTTAACGGTAAAAAGGCAAGTATCGGTGCGGTTAACAACGTTGAATTGGAAGCTGCTCTCAAATATGAGTATCAATTCAACAACGAATACCAATTACCGACAACCGGATATATCAAACCGTCTGTTATCCAAACCATTGCCAACGGCGGAAAAGTTAAGATTGATGACAGAGAGTATACCGATACCATTGAAAACGATACATTGGGTCGTATTGAAATCGGTGCGGATGCCGAGATTATCAAACACTTCTCCATCGGTGCATTCGGTAACTATACCTTCGGCTCCGAGTACAACGCTTGGGGTGTCGGCGGTAATATCAGATACGTCTGGTAATCAATATAAATTATGCTTCAAGAAAACTCCGCAAATGCGGAGTTTTTTTTATTGTATTTATCTTAGAAAATTATGTTTTTACGGGCATTATTATAAAAATTTTAATAATTAACTTTTATGCTAACGGTATAGAATAAGGGGATTGCCATGTTAAAATTAAGCCGTAATGGAATTGGTGCGCTGACTGCGCAATATAGAAGCGTGTTACGCAAATGTTTGTTTTTGAATATGTGGGCCGCAGGTATGTTTGCCTTGTTTCCTGCCGCAGCTAATGCCACAGTCTATGACTCGGCATCCACTGCCTCAGATACTCCTTTCCAATATATGGGACACGAGATATTGTCGGAAGATAAGGCTTATGTTCACGGAAGTGCCGCGTACAACTTGCGCGAACTTTTCAGCGTAAGCCCGCATAACGATGCTTGGTTGCGTAACCGCGGTGATACCCACTTCGGTTATGATACATCCGGAAGTACCGTAGACTCCACTGTTGTTTCCGATAAGCACAACCTTACTCATAAGTTCATTTCAAACCAACTTACTGCGGCAGCTAACGGCGGCGGTGTGCTTTCAAACATGAACGAAAGCGGTAACGAGCTTAATATTTATAAGACTGAATTTAACAACAACAGTGATTCCCGTTTTCTTGACGATTACGGTAGCCCGATGAGAGACAGCGGTATGGCGGCCGGCGGTGCCATCGTTAATTACAGTGAAAAACAGGCAAATATTGTAAATTCCTCTTTCAATTACAACTATGTTATGCACTTCTACAATGCCGCGGGCGGTGCCATCTATAACGGCTCTAACTTATTGTGGGGTGTTACTCCTTCTTTGGGAAGCATTGAAGCGAGCAGTAGCGGTGTGTTTGCAAACAACCACGCCGGTAACGAGTGGTTGGTTAACAACAGCGATGTTACCCAAATTACCAGCGGTACAACCACCAATATTCTTAACCCTTGGAAAAATAATTCCGTTGATACGGCTAAAGGTGATATGACCTTAACCGCAACCGGCGGTGCCATCCACAACGTGGGTAGTTTTATTATTCAAAGCTATCGTTTTGATTATAACCACGCCATCGGTAAAACCTCTAAGGGTGGTGCCATTTACAATGATAAAATTGATGACCAAGCCGGTGTTGAACCTTTCGGCGGTGTAATGGATATAAACGGTATATCCACCTTTGTGAGTAACTACGTAGGTGAAGGTTTGGCCGGTGACAGCGGTGCTTCAACTTTTCACGGTGAAGTATCTTTAGGCGGTGCCATTTACAATGACGGTGATTTGAACATTGCCGGCGGAAGCGGAAATCAGGTATTGTTCACCAACGTATTAGGTGATGAATCTACCGACGGTAACTTTGCCATAGGTACGGTGACAGCCGCGGGCGGTGCCATTTATAACGATACCAACGGCAATATTGATGCCATCAGAAATAACTCTCTGTTCATCAAAAACTACGTACAAGCTCTCGAATCCGGTAATTCCTACGGCGGTGCCATTGCCAACTACGGCAAAATTGCCATGCAGGGCGGTTACTACGACAGAAACAAGGCTCTTGCCGCAAGCGGATCGGCGCAAGGCGGTGCTATTTATAACGCAAGTTCGGGTACAATTACCTTGCAAATCGGCGATGATTCCGAATTTACTTCCAACAGTGCCAAACAAGGCGGTGCCATCTATAATGACGGTACTATTGACGGTACGGTAAACGCCGGTAATTTCTTGTTTGACGGTAACTCTGCCGATACCGGTGGCGCTATCTACAACAATAACAAAATTGAAAATACTTTCATAAATAGCTCCAAGCAGACATTTAATTTGAATACCGCACTATCCGGTGGCGCTATTTATAATAACGGAACCATTACCAATACATACGGCGAAAATGCTGCCCTCAGATTCACCAATAACTCTGCCAATACCGGCGGCGCCATTTATAACAATACATCCAAAACCATTACCTTTGATGTTTCCGGCAGTGCTTTATTCTCAGGTAACGAAGCTAAAACCGGCGGTGCCGTTTATAATGCCGGTAATTTTGCTTCCGCTAACAACAATTTCAATTCTAACGTTGCTTTTGATACAACCACGTCCAAAGGCGGTGCAATTTATAACGCAATCAATGCCAAAACCGATTTGAGCGGTACCCTTGCTTTTTACGACAACGTGGCAGGTGAAAAAGCTTCTTCCGTCGGCGTTACCGCACAGGGTGGTGCCATTTACAACGACGGTAATCTCAATTTCTTAACCGGTGACAACTCGGTTTATTTCGGTAATGACCAAAGCGTAACCGGCAGTCTCGGCAACCATGCCATTGCCTCTGGAACTGCGGCCGGCGGTGCGATTTATAACACCTCAAGCGGTAACATCAATAACATTACCGCCGAATCCGTATTCAAAAACAACTATGCTCAAGGTATTATTTCCGGTAATTCTTACGGCGGCGCGATTGCCAACTACGGTAAAATTAACTTACAGGGCGGTACATACGACCATAACCAGGCTCTTGCCGCAAACGGAACCGCACAAGGCGGTGCAATTTACAACGCCGACACCGGTACCCTTACCTTGCAAATTTCTGACGATTCCGAATATACATCAAACAGTGCCAAACAAGGCGGTGCCATCTATAACAACGGTACTTTAAACGGTACCGTAAGCGCCGGTAATTTATTGTTCAGCGGTAACTCTGCCGACACCGGTGGTGCTATCTATAACAATAATAAAATAGAAAATACCTTTACCAATAACGCCAGACAGAAATTTAATTCTAATACCGCGCAATCCGGCGGTGCCATCTATAACAACGGAACCATTACAAACACGTATGGTGCCAACAATGTTTTAGAGTTTAACAATAACTCTGCCGATAATGGCGGTGCCATCTATAACAATGCCTCCAAGACCATTACCTTTAATGTTTCGGGCAACGCTTTGTTCTCCGGTAACGAGGCTAAAACCGGCGGTGCCGTTTATAATGGCGGTAATTTTGCTTCCGGTAACAATTACTTTTCTTCCAACTCTGCTTTTGATACAAGTACGGCTAAAGGCGGTGCAATTTATAATGCGCTTAATGCCAAAACCGATTTGAGCGGCGTTTTAGCTTTTTACGGTAATACAGCAGGTGAAAAAGATTCTTCCGTCAGTGTCACCGCACAAGGCGGTGCCGTATACAACGACGGTAATCTTAATTTCTTGACCGATAATAATTCGGTTTATTTCGGTAATAATCAAAGTGTGGTCGGCAGTCTCGGCAACCATGCCGTTGCTTCCGGAACGGCGGCCGGCGGTGCCATTTATAACACCTCAAGCGGTACCATTAATAATATTACGGCCAAATCCGTATTCAAAAACAACTATGCACAAGCCACTGGTTCCGGTAATTCCTACGGCGGTGCCATTGCCAACCAGGGTAATATTACCGTAAAAGGCGGTACTTACGAGCATAACCAAGCCATTGCCGCAAGCGGAAACGCACAAGGCGGTGCTATTTATAATGCAAGTTCAGCTACCATCACCTTGCAAATTGCCGATGATTCCGAATTTACTTCCAATAGTGCCAAACAAGGCGGTGCCATCTATAACGACGGTACTTTGACCGGTACCGTAACTGCAAGCAGTTTCTTGTTTAACGGTAACTCTGCCGGCTCCGGCGGTGCTATCTATAACAACGGAACCATTACCAATTCATACGGCGCTGGCAATACTTTGGAATTCAGTAATAACTCCGCCGATACGGGTGGTGCCGTTTATAATAACGCATCCAAGACCATTACCTTTAATGTTTCGGGTAATGCTTTGTTCTCTAAAAACGAAGCCAAGACCGGCGGTGCCGTTTATAATGCCGGTAACTTTGCGTCCGGTAACAACAGCTTTAATTCCAACGTTGCTTTTGATACAACCACAGCCAAAGGCGGTGCAATTTACAATGCGCTCAATGCCAAAACCGATTTAAGCGGTACTCTCGCCTTTTACGGCAACGTAGCCGGTGAAAAAGCTTCTTCCATAAGCGTTACCGCACAAGGCGGTGCCGTTTATAACGACGGTAATCTCAATTTCTTAAACGGTACTAACTCGGTTTATTTCGGTAATGACCAAAGTGTTACCGGCAGTCTCGGCAACCATGCCGTTGCATCAGGAACGGCAGCCGGCGGTGCCATCTTTAATACAACAAACGGTGTAATCAACAATATTACGGATAAATCCGTATTCAAAAATAACTATGCGCAAGCTACAAGCTCCGGTAATTCTTACGGCGGTGCCATTGCCAACCAAGGTAATATTACCATAAAAGGCGGCACCTACGACCAAAACCAAGCTATTTCCGCAATCGGAAACGCGCAGGGCGGTGCAATTTACAATGCAGGCTCCGGTGCCGTTACCTTGCAAATTGCTTCCGATACCGAATTTACTTCCAACAGCGCCAAACAAGGCGGTGCCATTTATAACGAAGGTACTTTAAGCGGTACCGTGAGTGCGGGTAATCTCTTCTTGGGCGGTAACTCTGCTAATACCGGCGGTGCTATTTATAACAGCGGAACCGTCAGCAGTACATACAACTCAAGCAATACCTTGGAATTCAGCAATAACTCTGCCACTTCTTTAGGCGGCGCTATTTATAACGATGACCAAATTGAGAATATCTTTACCAATGGTGCCAAACATAAATTTAATTCAAACACGGCTCAATCCGGCGGCGCTATTTATAATAACGGAACCATTATCAATTCATACGCTGCAAACAGTTCTTTGGAATTCCGCAATAACTCTGCCAACATCGGCGGTGCCGTTTATAATAACGATTCCAAGACCATCACCTTTGATGTTTCCGGCAATGCTTTGTTCTCCGAAAATGAGGCCAAGACCGGCGGTGCGGTTTATAATGCCGGTAATTTTGCTTCCGGTAATAACAATTTCAGCTCTAACGTTGCTTTTGATACCTATACGGCTAAGGGCGGTGCAATCTATAATGCGCTTGATGCCAACACCGATTTGAGCGGTACTCTTGCTTTTTACGGCAACGTAGCCGGTGAAAAAGGTACATCCGTAAGTGCCACCGCACAAGGCGGTGCCGTTTACAACGACGGTAATTTCAACTTATTGACCGGCAACAATTCGGTTTACTTCGGTAATGATCAAAGCGTTACCGGTAGTCTCGGCAACCATGCCGTTGCTTCCGGAACTGCGGCCGGCGGTGCCATCTATAATACCTTAAACGGTGTTATCAACAGCCTTACCGCAAAATCCGTTTTCAAAAACAACTATGCGCAAGCTACCGGCTCCGGAAATTCCTACGGCGGTGCTATTGCCAACTATGGCGGCCTTATCGTACAAGGCGGTACCTATGACCATAACCAAGCCATAGCCGCAAGCGGAGAGGCTCAAGGCGGTGCTATTTATAACGCCAGCACCGGTACTGTTGCTTTGCAAATTGCTTCCGATGCCGAATTTACCTCCAACAGTGCGAAAAAAGGCGGTGCCATCTATAACGACGGTAATTTAAACGGTACGGTAAGCGGAGGGACATTCTCGTTTAACGGTAACTCTGCCGATATGGGAGGAGCTGTTTACAATAATAATAAAGTTGAAAATACCTTCACCAACAGCGCCAAAAACAAATTTACATCAAACAGCGCTCAATACGGCGGTGCCGTTTATAACAACGGAACCTTTACCAATACGTATGGTGCAAATAATACTTTGGAATTCAGCAACAACTCCGCTACTTCTTTAGGCGGTGCCATCTATAATGCCGTTTCAAAGAATCTTACTCTCAACGTTTCGGGTAATGCCCTGTTCTCCTCTAACACGGCGCAAAACGGCGGTGCTGTTTATAATTTGGGTAATTACACTTCCGGTAACAGCGTTTTCAAATCAAACGTTGCTTCCGGTACAAGTACGGCCAACGGCGGTGCCTTTTATAACGCCCTTAATGCCAAAACCGATTTAAGCGGCTCTCTTGCTTTTTACGGCAACTCGGCAGAAGGTTCGTCCGCAAGTACCATAGTTCAAGGCGGCGCCATTTATAATAACGGTAATTTCAATTTCTTAACCGGCAATAACTCGGTTTACTTCGGTAATGACCAAAGTGTGGCCGGCAGTCTCGGTAACCATGTGGTTGCTTCCAACTATGCTTTGGGCGGTGCCATTTATAACGAATCCAATGGTATAATTAACTCTCTTACCGCAAATTCAGTCTTTAAGAACAACTACGCACAAGGTACGGGAGACGGTGTTTCCTTTGGCGGTGCCGTTGCCAACTACGGTAAAATTACCGTACAAGGTGGTACGTACGACCATAACCAAGCTCTTGCCGACGGAAATTATGCACTTGGCGGTGCTGTTTATAATAACGGTACCATTACCATGCAAATTGCCGATAATTCCGAATATACATCAAACAGTGCCAAACAAGGCGGTGCTATTTTTAACGACGGTACTATCAGCGGTAGCGTAAGTGCGGGTAATTTGTTGTTCAGCGGGAACTCTGCCAATATCGGCGGTGCTATCTATAACAACAACCAAATTGAAAATACCTTTAGCAATAATGCCAAACATAAATTTACTTCAAACACGGCTCAAGCCGGCGGTGCCATTTATAACGGCGGTACCATCAATAACACCTATGAGGGTAACGCTTCTCTTGAATTTGAAGGCAATACCGCTTCTTCTACTGTCGGTTCGGTAGCTCAAGGTAACTCCATTTACAATGCCACAGACGGTAATATTACCTTTACTTTGAATAATAATGCACAAATTCACTTCGGGCAAAATCAGAGTGTTTACCATGCCGGTTCTTCTTTTGAAATTATCGGCAGTAACGACAGCCCTGTTTTATTAACCGGAAATCAGGTTGCCGCAATGGCCGGCGGTAATACTCAAGTTTTGTTGGATACTACTTTATACAGTGATGCTAATACCGCTTTGTATACCATCCGCAATACCAACTTGATTTTATCTCAATACGGTTACATTGACAGTACTGCCGTTAACTCTTATGCCTTAAACGATACTGCTCTTGATTTGCGTAATAATAACATTACTTTGCAATCCGGTTCTTATATGAACCTCAACTCCGGAAACGATACTCTTAACAACAACAATTTCTCGGTCGCAAGTAATGCTAATTTGAGATACAAAAA
>Ga0265298_10001237_pt1 | contig 37812 bp, 29 predicted proteins | sample AusTroGonzalo_MG_3_FD_193486 | JGI IMG/M metagenome (GOLD analysis project Ga0265298, IMG submission 193486) | Bovine rumen microbial communities from tropical cattle in Woodstock, Queensland, Australia - Gonzalo_01 | ecosystem: Host-associated > Mammals > Digestive system > Stomach > Rumen ...
CGCTTGATAGTAGCCTTACCATCCTTCACACTGAGAACCTCCTCAGCATAAGTTACCTGGTTGAGACCCAGCTTCTGAGCCACCTGAGGACCTACCTGAGCGGTATCTCCGTCGATAGCCTGACGACCACCAATCACGATGTCCACGTCGCCAATCTTCTTGATAGCCGTAGCCAATGCGTAAGAAGTAGCGAGGGTATCGGCGCCAGCGAACAGACGGTCGGTCAGCAACCAACCCGTATCAGCGCCACGATAAAGTCCTTGACGGATGATTTCACCTGCACGTGGAGGACCCATCGTGAGGATTCCTACTGTTGAACCTGGGTTCTGCTCCTTCAGACGAAGGGCCTGCTCCAGGGCATTCAAATCTTCTGGATTGAAGATGGCGGGTAGGGCAGCGCGGTTAACGGTGCCTTCGGCAGTCATGGCGTCCTTACCCACATTTCTTGTGTCGGGTACCTGCTTGGCAAGTACTACAATTTTTAATGCCATATTATTATAATAATGTGTAAAAATGATATCCTTTTTCAAAAATCGGGTGCAAAGGTACACTTTTTTGCGCACACAGCCAAATAAAATGCACAAAAACAGCCAAAATGTGCACACTTCGGCTGTTTTGTGCAATAATAATATCTTCTTCTAACTCCCTCTATCTCCTTCTAACTTCTTCTATTTTATCAGATTGCCCAGAATGTCGCGCGTCAACTCTTTGGTGGCGGTACGCGTAGCGGCGCTGGTGGCATTCTTTACCACGCGTCCTGTGGTAGAAGTCTTTGACTTGGTCTTCTTACCCGTTACCTTGTCGCTGACGTAGGTGCCGAGGACAGCAGCCAGTGTCGAGGTGACAGCAGTCAGGATGGCTTTCAGCACCTTCGACATCATGCCAGGCTTCTTCTTCTCTTCTTTGGCAGCTTTGCCGGCAGCCTTGGCTTCCTCTGCGGCAGCAGCCTCTTCCTGTTGGGCAGCCATCTGCTGTTCGGCTTCAGCCATCAGTACCTCGAAGGCACTCTCACGGTCAATGGGTGTATCGTATTTGCCATAGATGCGACTCTGTTTGATGATGTCGAGGCGCTGTCCTTCCGTGACGGCGCCAATCTGCGACAATGGGAAGAGAATCTTGGCACGTTCCACCATACTGGGTGCACCCTTCTCGTCGAGGAAGCTGACCAGTGCCTCACCTGTTTCGAGATTCATGATAGCCTCGTCAGTCTTGAAGGCAGGATTGGCACGGAAGGTGTCGGCAGCCGTCTTGACGGCCTTCTGGTCTTTTGGCGTATAGGCACGCAGGGCATGTTGCACGCGGTTACCCAACTGTCCTAAGATATTTTCAGGAATATCCGTAGGACTCTGTGTGATGAAGTAGATGCCTACGCCTTTCGAACGAATCAGACGGATGACCTGTTCAATCTTGTCGAGCAATGCTTTTGAGGTATCGGTAAACAGCATGTGGGCCTCGTCGAAGAAGAACACGAGCTTGGGTTGTGGCAGGTCGCCCACCTCTGGCAGGGTAGAGTAGAGCTCACTCATCAGCCACAGCAGGAACGTCGAATAGAGTTTGGGCTGCAACATCAGTTTGTCGGCAGCCAGCACGTTCATGACGCCTTTGCCACCTTCCGTCTGCATGAGGTCGTAGATATCGAACGACGGTTCGCCGAAGAACTTGTCGGCACCCTGATTCTCCAACTGCAGCAAGGCACGCTGGATGGCACCGATGGTAGGTGTCGAGATATTGCCGTACTTCGTTGTATACTCCTTGGCATGCTGCGATACCCAGTCGAGCATGGAGCGCAGGTCCTTCAGGTCGATAAGCAGCAGTCCGCGCTCGTCGGCAATGCGGAACACGATGTTCAGCACACCGTCTTGCGTCTCGTTCAGTTGCATCAAGCGACTAAGCAACTGCGGACCCATCTGCGAGATGGTGGCACGCATGGGGTGACCTTGTTCGCCGAAGACATCAAAGAAACGTACGGGACAGCTTTGGAACTCAGGATTCTCGATACCGAATTCCGGCAGACGCTTCTCGATGAAACCACTCATCTTACCTACTTGCGAGATGCCACTCAGGTCGCCCTTCATGTCCGCCATGAAACAAGGTACACCAGCCTGACAGAAAGTCTCGGCCATCACTTGCAGCGTCACTGTCTTACCCGTACCTGTGGCACCGGCTATGAGTCCGTGGCGATTCGCCATCTTACCTGTAATCGAAAGCGCTCCATTGGCGCAATGGGCTACATATAGCCCCCGTTCTTTGTCGTACATAATGCTTATAGTTTTGTTATTTTTTGCAAAGATACGAAATAATTCCGAATTCCGAATTTCGAATTCCGGATTTTTTAGTACCTTTGCGGAAATTTTTAGTCATTCTTACATAAGAAACCATTAATGACAAAGTGTATGCAGGGATACAACAAAGGATTTCTCTACTTCATCTGCGCCGTGTCGGCTATGGGCGGACTGCTTTTTGGCTACGACTGGGTGGTAATAGGTGGAGCCAAGCCGTTCTATGAACTTTACTTCGGTATCAGTGACTCGCCCCTGATGCAGGGCGTGGCTATGACGACGGCCTTGATAGGCTGTCTGGCAGGTGCAATGGTAGCTGGTGCCGCTGCCGACAAGTATGGTCGTAAACCCTTGCTGATGGTGTCGGCAGTGCTGTTTACGGTATCAGCCATCGGTACAGGATTGTTCAATGACTTTACCTTATTTAATATTGCCCGCTTTGTCGGTGGCGTGGGCATTGGTGTCGCCTCGGCTTTGGCACCGATGTATATTGCAGAGGTCAGCCCTACAGAGATTCGTGGACGTATGGTGTCGCTGAATCAGATGACCATCGTGCTGGGCATTTTGGCAGCACAGATTGTCAACATGTTGTTGGCACGTGATACCTCTGTAGCTGCAGAGCAGGCCTGGAATTTGGAGTGGGGTTGGCGCTGGATGTTCTGGGCTGAGACGTTGCCTGCTGCGCTTTTCCTGCTGATGAGCTTCTTTATTCCAGAAAGTCCAGTATTTCTCAAGATGAGAGATGAGAAATTAGAGATGAAAGAGATGATAACCTCGAAAGCCCAAACTCAGCCTGTAGAAGTAATCACACCTCTCACCTCTCACTTCTCATCTCTCATCTCTAAAAAGTACCGCAAGATACTTGTCTTGGGCTTGGTCATTGCAGTGTTCCAGCAGTGGTGCGGCACGAATGTCATTTTCAACTATGCGCAGGAAATCTTTGTAGGCGCAGGCTTCGATGTCGACGGCATGTTCATCAACATCGTCATTACGGGTATTGCCAACGTCATCTTTACGATTGTCGCGCTCTATACCATCGAGAAGTGGGGTCGTCGGACGCTCATCCTGTTGGGCGCTGGTGGACTGGGGCTCATCTATCTGATTCTGGGTACGTGCTACTTCTTCGAGGTAAAGGGTTTTGTGATGGTGGCCCTGGTGGTGGCAGCCATCTCGACCTATGCCATGACGCTGGCACCTGTCACATGGACGCTGTTGGCGGAGATATTCCCCAACCGTGTGCGTGGTATCGCCATGGCGACATGTACGTTCGCCTTGTGGGTAGGTTGTTGTACGCTGACATTCTCGTTCCCCTCGATGAATGCCGCCTTAGGCAGTAGTGGCTCGTTCTGGATATACAGCGCCATCTGCATCTGTGCCTTTGTGTTCCTGTGGCGTCGTTGTCCTGAGACCAAAGGCAAAAGTTTGGAAGAATTGGAAAAAGAACTCTTTAGTTAAGAATTAAGAAATAAGAAATATGGTAAAAGCATGGAGAGAGTTGGTCACGATACCAACATACGAAATAGGAAAAGCTGAGAAGAACCCTATATTTCTGGAGAAACGCGTCTATCAGGGTTCGAGTGGTGTGGTCTATCCTTACCCTGTCATCGAGTCGATTTCTGACGAGAAAGTCGATAAGGAATGGCTGGCCGTCTGGATAGAGAACGAATATATCAAAGTCATGATACTGCCAGAGTTGGGCGGACGTGTACAGATGGCGTACGACAAGATCAAGCAGCGCCACTTCGTGTACTACAATCACGTCATCAAGCCTGCCCTCGTGGGACTGACAGGCCCGTGGATATCGGGCGGTATCGAGTTCAACTGGCCACAGCACCATCGCCCCTCCACTTATTTGCCCGTTGATTGCGACATCGTGGAGAATGAGGACGGAAGTGTGACGGTGTGGGTCAACGAGATGGAGCGCATGTTCCACCAGAAGGGTATGGCAGGCTTTACGCTGCGTCCAGGTTGTGCCTATTTGGAAATACAGGGTCGCGTGTCGAACCGTACCCCATTACCGCAGACCTTCCTCTGGTGGGCCAATCCCGCTGTCGAAGTGAACGATGCCTACCAGAGCGTGTTCCCACCCGATGTCAATGCCGTATTCGATCATGGCAAACGTGCCGTCTCGTCGTTCCCCATCGCTACAGGCACCTATTATAAGATGGATTATTCGGCAGGTGTGGATATCTCGAACTACAAGAACATCTATGTACCCACAAGTTATATGGCCGTCAATTCGAAGTACGATTTCGAGGGCGGCTACGAGAACGATACCAAGGGCGGTATGCTACACGTGGCCAGCCACCATTTCTCGCCAGGCAAGAAACAGTGGACTTGGGGTAACGGTGACTTCGGACGTGCGTGGGACAGGAATCTTACAGATTCAATTGACAATGGACAATTGACAATTGATAATTGTTCCGCTTCCGACGGCGTAGCCAACAATTATCCATTATCCATTATCAATCATCCATTAACCAAAGGTTTCCGCCCCTACATCGAACTGATGGCTGGTGTCTATACCGAAAACCAGCCCGACTTCACGTGGCTCATGCCTTACGAGGAGAAGCAGTTTGTGCAGTATTTCATGCCTTATCGTGAACTGGGTATTGTCAAGCAAGCTTCGAAGGATTTTGTGATGAACATCGAGGAAGTCGGCAAACATAAAGTTACCTTTAAGATCCTGGCTACATCCAAGAAAACCGTCAGGATCATCCTCGACGGAGAGGATGGCGAAGTGTATTACGACAAGGTGGTAACGCTGACACCAGAGGAGGTGTTGACAGAAACCGTAGAGACGGGCAATGAGCAGATATCAGACTTGCGCTTAGACATTGACCGTCCAGACGACACACGCATGCATCACTATTTGACGTGGTATGAGGAGCCAGACGAGATTTGTCCCATTCCCGATGCTGCTGAGGCTGCCCTCTCGCCACAAGACACAAAGACTGTCGATCAGCTCTACCTTACAGGCCTGCACTTGGAACAGTACCGCCATGCTACGTGGAGCGCCCTCGACTACTATGAGGAGGCTCTGCGCCGTGATCCGCTGGATTACCGCTGCAACATGCAGATGGGCCTCTGGTATTTGCGTCGTGCCCGCTTTGAGAAGGCTGAGGGTTATCTGAAGACCGCTGTCAAGGTGCTGAAGAAACGCAATCCGAATCCCTACGACGGTGAGCCGCAGTTCTATCTGGGTGTCGTCAATAAGTTCCTGGGGAAGATAGAATCTGCCTACGAATGTTTCTGGAAGTCTACATGGAACAAGGCATGGGCAGATGCCGGCTACTATGAGGCTGCCTGCATCAGTGTCTCTGACGAACGTTGGGAGGATGCCCTTGACGAACTGGAACGTGCACTGATCAGCAACAGTCATAACCATCAGGCGCGAGCCTTGAAGGCAGTCGTGCTACGCAAACTGGGACGCCAGGATGAGGCTTTGGCATGGATCAATGAATCGTATAAGATTGACCGCTTCAACTACCTTTGCATGGTCGAGGAACATCTGCTGACGGATAGCGATGAGCCTTTGGAGCGCATGGTGGAACTGATGCATGGTAATATCTATAACTACCATGAGATTGCCCTCGACTATATGCATGCAGGCCTTGATGATGAGGCCATACTGGTACTGGAGACGGCCATTGACCATCACGTGGAAGAATCACCGCTCACCTACTATTATTTGGCTTATCTCAGTAATATGATGGACTCAGTAGCATATAGTCAGAAAGCAGCTCAGGCCAATCCTGACTATTGTTTCCCCAACCGTATGGAAGATGCTTACATCCTACAGGAACTGGACTTCATTCCCTTCTTTGATGATGCCCGAGCACCATACTATCTGGGTTGCTTGTATTACGACAAAAGCCAATACGATCTTGCGATTAAGTACTGGGAAAAGTCAGCCAAGCTTGACCCCGACTTCCCAACCGTATGGCGCAACCTCGCCTTGGCTCGCTTCAATAAGCAGAACAAGCAGGACGAGGCTGTTGAATATATGGAAAAGGCCTTCCATCTGGACGAGACAGACAGTCGTATCCTGATGGAGTTAGACCAGCTCTACAAGCGTCTGCATAAGCCACATCAGGAGCGTCTGGACTTCCTGCAGCAGTATCCGCAACTCGTTGCACAGCGCGACGACCTCATATTGGAAGAGATTACCCTGCTCAACCAGCTTGGACGTTACGAAGAGGCCAAGGCTAAGCTCGATGCCCACCAGTTCCATCCTTGGGAGGGAGGCGAAGGCAAGGTGCCTGCACAGTATCAGATATGTCGCATCGAGATAGCCAAGCAAATACTTAGCCAAAAGCCAAAAGCAATTCGCAACGCCACACTCTGTACCTTTAGGTCAGAGAACAGCCAAGAGCTACAAAAGGCCAAACGTCTCTTGGAGGAATGTCTCGTCTATCCGCCACACTTGGGCGAAGGCAAACTCTATGGTGCTCAGGACAACGATATTCTCTACTTCCTCGGACGATACGAAGAGGGTACTGTTGGTCCTACGGAACCAGCTGCAGCCATGTACTACAACGATGCCAAACCCGACAAAATTTTCTATGCCGGTCTGTGCTATCGCAAACTTGGTCAGGAGGACAAGGCTCGCAGCCTGTTCCATAAGCTCATCAACTACGGCAAGCAGCACATCTATGATAAGGTGGTGATGGACTACTTCGCCGTATCCCTGCCCGACCTGTTGATATGGGATGACTCTCTGGACACCAAGAACCTGATCCACTGCAAGTACATGCTGGCACTTGGCTACTATGGCATGGGCGACAAGGAGAAGGCTCTGGAATATCTGGCTGAGGTCGAGGAACTCGACAACAACCATCAGGGCATTCAGCAGTTCCGCACGTTTATCGATGCTGGCCTATGATTTAGTTGATGACCAGCAAATCATAACGGATTTGGTCCTCGGCAACAGAACGGCCTACGGTTGTCTGTTGCCGAGAATTGTTTTTGGACGTTCGGACGGCAGACCTGACAACGGGTTTAGACGCAACTGGTGTCTGTGCAACAGGAATGGCTTGGATGACTGAGTCCTGTTTCGGCTGTTGCTCAGGAACCTTAATATATACGGTGTCTACAAGGGCCGTCAGTGGGACATTGTCATTGCTCTGGTTTTGCGTCCATAGACCTAACACGAAGCCGATGATGGCAGCGGCAGGAATGGCGACGAGCCATGCGGGCACGTGGAAATGGTTGTGCTGACGGTTCCAAGGACTAATGTGCAACTGCTGGTTGTCCTCGTCGCGCAACTGCTGGGCGGTACGGATGATGTCTTGATTATCGATTTTCATATTGCTTCAGTTCTTTTTTGATGATGTTCATTGTTTTATGTAGACGCGACTTTACAGTGCCTTCTGGCAGGTCGGTGATTTGTGCTATCTGAGGGACGGTGAGCTCTTCCTCGTAGTGCAGCGAGAAAAGCATGGCGTAGGGTTCGGAAAGACCTTTTAGTATGTTGCGCAGGGCGTTGCGGAGGATTGTTTCGTCGATGTCGACCTCGATGTCATTGGCATCGGCAACCTCCTTCTCCTCATGGACCACTGCCAACTGGTTGCGAAGATGGTTCTTGCAAAGGTTGTAGGCGATGGTGTAAAGCCAGGCGCGGAAGTTGCTGCCTTCATTATATTTCTCGCGTGCGGCATAGAGTCGCAGGAACGTGTCGTGCATGAAGTCTGCAGCCAGGTCGGCATCGTCGCCAAGTCTTCGCGTGAAGAAGCCCTGCAACCGCCTTGCGTGACGGTTGTAGAGCTCCTCGAAGGCACGGTCGCTGCCATGTGCGGCCCGTTGCATGAGCTGTTCGTCTGTCTGTGATGACAGTCTTAAGGGTATCAGCATGACTCCAATTTGCTATTTCACGTTTGTATATAGTTGCTGCAGGATGTTCTGCTTGTGCTCCTCGTCAAGCGACGTATTAGTCACTCCAAGCACCAGTAGCTTAATCAGCCAGTCGTAGCGTTTTTTGTCATGCTTGGCGTAGTAGGGTAGCAAGTCACCCAGCAGTACGGCATAGTTGGCGGACAGTCGCTGGCCTGTCGTCCATTCTGGACGGAACGACACGAGCAGGTATTCCATCATGTAGCGCTCCTCCACATTGCGACGCTTTATGGCCAGATTGTCGTAGGGCTTCTTGGAATATTTCAGCGTCAGACCTTCATTGTAGAGTTTGTCTTTCCACGGCTCCATCGTCTCAGAGGGCGTGGTGGTCGAGAAATACACCTTGCTGCCATACTTGTCGATGATAGCCTGTAACAGTGTACGTTCGTTAGTATTGTAGTCTTCAGCGGTCTTCGGTTCTTTCAGGGCAGGCAACGTTATACCTAATTTGCGGAATAACCACTCGCGATATTCCTTGACGGCGAGGAACGATGCGCAGACGATGGTCTTGTCTTTATGTACATTCATGCCCTCTTGAATCAGCCACTTGGGAATAATGACCGCATCGCCGTTGCCGATGTAGATGCCGCCTTCGTCCATACCCCTTAGCTCGTTATAGCTATAGCGCAACACATTCTCTGAATAAAATCCACTTTCGAAGTAGCGTTTTGCCATCTGCGCCATTCTTGACTCATATCCTTTCATGGCTAAGTAGCACACCCATTGGTCATAATCAAAAAATTGCATCTCATCAGGCAGCTTAGCCAATGCTGCTTCTGCATATTTATCGCCATCTGTTTCATTAGCCATATGACCGCAAACAACGGCACGATAGGTGCAAAAATTATATGTATAGCTATCAGGAATGGCCTGCTTCATCTCGTCTATGGCCTCACGGACCACACTGTCAGAATTAGTGCCCCACCAACCCATATAGTGTGCCGCATGATAATAGTTCAACCACGCTGTCTCATCCTTGGGGTTTTTCTGCGTCTGCGCCTTCCAAGCTTCTTTCTGTTCTACATACCATACGAAGTCCTTTTCCGTAACGATGGGACTTTCCACTTTCACTGCTTTAGTTTGTGCTACTGCTACAGCATTCATCATCATTGCCACAAGGGCCATCAAAACTGTTTTCCGTTTCATTCTTTTTTGTTGTTTTTATCATTAAACGATTTCTGTCTTCTGATAATGCATACACAGAAATACAGAAATCGTTCACGGAAATTCCCAAAAAGTCAATCAGCAACACGCCGTTTCTCTGCCAGAGAAAGGCCGTTTCTCTCATCGAGAAAGGCCGTATCTCTTTTTTTGTTTCTTTTTCGACTTCATTTTTGAAAGAACCTCGCCCTGAGCAGTCGAGACTGTCAACAGGGCGAGGATCAGTATTGTTAATGTTTTATTCATCTTGTAAGGAAACTGCTTTGCCATCGACAATGATTTTATTTACGACCTTGCCGTTGATGGTGACCTTGCCGTTTTCGTCTATCTTGGCTCCTGGCAAGCGACTGATGACATCTTTGGCAGCGACACCGTTAGTCTCGGCTTTAGGCGCTTCTTTGGCTTTGTCCAGACGGAAGCTGATGGGAATGGTGTACTTCACGTTGACAGCCTTGCCATTCTGACGGCCTGGTGTCCAATTGGGCATCCCGTTGATGCAACGCAGGGCCTCTTCGTCGAGTGACGGCGATACTGACTTCACCACTTTCGCATTGCTGATGCTGCCATCCTTCATAACGACAAAAGTAGCGATGACACGACCTTGGAGTTGTTGTTCCTCAGCATCCTTCGGATAGTGGATATTCTTGGAGAGATACTCGAACATAGCCATAGAACCGCCAGGGTACTCAGGCATCTGCTCAACAACGTCGAAGAATTCAGGCATCTGCTCAACGGGAGTAAAGACTTCTTTAGCCTGAATAACCTCTACAGGTTTAGTGGTTTTTTCAGCCTTGGGCTGTTCTACAACCGTTACTTGCTGACTACCCATCTTGACGGTAGCACTTTTCTTGCCCTTCTTGACAATCTTTTTCTGAGGCTGTTGATAAACGTAGTCATTGACAGTCTCTGCGTTGAGGGCCAGTGTGACGCCCACGATGGGCAGGAGGGCCAACAGCTTCCAATAGCTGCGGCTGGATGATTTTGTATGTAACATCATTGTGATTCGGTTTTTAAGAGTACTGTGATTAATTCCGTTAGCAATGGAGTACCCGCCAATGCTTGCGGCCTTGGTGATTAACAGATATTGATATTGACGCGCATTAATCCCTTGAGAGAGTACCTCACCGTCAGCTTCGTATTCATGGATGGCGCGCAAATCCTGGCGCAGCATCCACATGGCAGGGTTGAACCACTGCAGGGCGGTGAGTAGGTCGACGAGGACGACGTCGCAGGAGTGTCTGAGACGGATATGTCCACGTTCATGAGCAAGAATGGCAGCGTCATGTTCTTCGTAGTCGCTGCGGTTCATGACTATATAGCGCATCCAACTGAATGGTGGCACCTCAGTGTTACCGGTCACACAGAGAATGGTACCATCAGGTTGCGGATGACGTTCGCTCCTTCGTATCAGCAGCATAACTTTCACTATCGAGGCCAATGTATGGGCCAACGTTGCCACCACACCTATTATAAATATAATGGGTAGCACGACTTGCCAAACCTCAGGCTCCGTATCTTCGGCCATCTCCATTTGCAGGTCGCCAACAGACACCATCGGCATCGTGTCCAGCATTACCGTCTTGTGCATGGTAATCACGCACAATGGCAACACGAACGAGGCCACAGCCGTCAGCAACAACACGCCACGATTCACCTTGTGGAAAGTCTCGCGGCTCAGCATCAGGCGGTAGAACATGTAGAACACGATTATCAATACCGCCACTTTGGCATCGTATATCAGAAAGTCTTGCATACTATTCACTTTTCACTATTCACTTTTCACTATTCTCTATCTGGTCGATGAGTTCGCGCAGTTCCTCTACGCTAATCTTCTCTTCCTTGACAAACGAGGAGACGGCTGAGACATAGGAGTCGTCGAAGTAGTTCTTGATGATACCTGCTATCGACTTACGTCCATACTCTGCTTCAGAGATGAGGGGGTAGTACTGGTAGGTATTGCCAAACTGCTTATGGTCGAGGAATCCCTCGCGCTCCAAAATCCTGACGATGGTAGAGAGCGTATTGAAATGAGGGCGAGGCTCAGCATAATGCTCTTGCAACTCGCGGACAAACATTGGACCGTACTGCCAGTACAACTCCATGATTTCCTTTTCCTTGTTGGTCAGTTTCTTCATTACTTTCTGGGTTTTAAGTTAACCTTCTGTTTGCGTCAATTATCATATCTGCTGCAAAGTAACTAAAACTTTTCGTTATATGCAACTAAAAGCCTTAGTTTTTAAACTATTTTAATTAGTTTATTTAGTTGTTAACTTTTCCTTATAATGTTAGAGGCTCGTAAGGAAGGCCGAAAACATCGGCAACAGCCTTGAAGACGACCTTGCCTTCGACGATGTTCAAACCCTTGGCCAAAGCGGGGTCATCCTTACAGGCCTTCTGCCAACCCTTGTCGGCGAGGGCAATGGCGTAACGTAGGGTGGCGTTGGTCAGCGCCAGTGTCGAGGTGTTGGGTACGGCACCTGGGATGTTAGCCACGCAATAATGCACGATGCCCTCTTCGGTATAGACGGGTTCGCTATGGGTCGTTGGACGAGAGGTCTCGAAGCATCCACCCTGGTCGATGGCCACATCGACGAGCACGGTACCAGGCTCCATCAACTTCAGCATGTCGCGCGTGATGAGATGGGGCGTCTTGTCGCCTGGAACCAGCACAGAACCAACAACGATGTCCACTGTGGGCAGCTGTTGACGGATGTTGTGCTCAGAAGAATAGAGCGTATGCACATTGGACGGCGTCTCAAGGTCGAGTTGGCGCAGACGGGGTAGTGAGACATCCGTGATGGTGACCTCGGCACCCATACCGGCAGCCATCCTTGCGGCAGCTTCGCCGACGACACCGCCGCCCAATACCAGCACACGTGTGGGCGACACGCCAGGCACACCACTGATAAGCTTGCCCTTGCCACCTTTGGTCTTCTGCAGATAATAGGCTCCATTGAGCGTAGCCATACGACCAGCCACCTCACTCATGGGTTGCAACAGCGGCAGCGAACCATTGGGCAGCTGTACAGTCTCGTAGGCCAGACAGACGGCACCGCTTTCGAGCATGGCATCCGTCAGCTCCTTCTCGCACGCGAAATGGAAATAGGTGAACAGCAACTGGCCCTTGCGAACCAGTTTGTACTCCGGTTCGATGGGTTCCTTGACCTTCACAATCATGTCAGCCTCGCGATAGACGTCTTCGATGGCAGGCAGTATCCTGGCTCCTGCCTTCACGTATTCCTCATCGCTGAAGCCGCTACCCTCGCCAGCCGTATGCTGTACGAAGACCTCATGGCCGCGACGCGTCAGTTCTGCTACTCCCGCAGGGGTCATGCCCACGCGGTTCTCATTGTTCTTAATCTCCTTGGGAATTCCAACCTTACACATAATACTTGATCTTTAGTTACGATTAATTCATACGATAGTTTTTGTTTCTGTTGCAAAGATAGAAGATATTTTTGATATTTCCAAGTTTTGTGGTAGAATTCTATAGTTAATTAAAGCACATCTCTATTATACTCTCTGAACTTACCGATAGTTCAATTATTCTCATGGGGAAGCCTAATTCCCCAAAGTCCAATTTTGGGTGGGAGTGGTGGCTACAAACGAGCAAGCTCCTCATATCCATAAATGCCATCATAGGAACGAAGCATGAATAATTAACATGTTCATGCCTCGAGAGTTATTGCTCTGAAACCTTTTTCAAATTCATATCACCAACAGACTTCCGATCTGTCCAATATGTGCCTGCCATCGAATTCCCCTTGTCGTTAAATTCCAACATGGCAGTTCCATAATGAATTTGGCTTCTATCTCTGACCATTGCCTTCGGCTCGTTAAGATAGCTATAAATAAGATGCTGTCGTCCACGCATCCTTTCAATGTCGAAAGAACCGCAAATAGAACGGCTCATGCTCTCGTCCGTTTCTATGATAATCTGAATCCTAAGAAACGTTTGACGAATAGTAAGATTTATATCCTTACTGCTATCAGCATTATTCCAATTATAGTTGATTGTTCCTTGCCATTCCCCAGCTAAAGATGGAAAAGGAACCAACCATCCTTGAAATATAGGTAGTTTCCACAACCACCTTTCAAAAGCAAAAGCAAATATAGCTGTTATTGAAATACTAGAACTGAGGTCACTCCACAAGTGACTAACACTATAGTCTCCAATATGTCCCAATAATAATCGAACAAATATGAAGGAAACTATAAGCAACACTCCAAACACCCAACAAAATCTTTTGATATTGTAATTAACCATATTCTTAATACTCTAAATAATTCCACAACTTACACATAAACGTATTCACATCTTGTCTTGACCACTTGTGCCCATACATTAAACGAAGGCATTCAGAGACCTCAACCCAGAGTGCCCACTCTTGCGACTCTTCTTTGGTCCTATACCAGAAATAATAAATATATTCTCGTAGAATGGTATTCCAATCACATTCCTGAGCTACATGAAAATTGGCATTGGGATAGTTATATGTTAAACATTCCAATAGAAAAGACGTAATATTAGCATTATTGTAATACCCTTCATCCTCCATACGGACATGTAGATTCTTAACGATTCTTACTAACCTTTTAAATCTACGACTAGTAATATCGTTCTTATTGATGCCATTTCTCAAATGTTGCTTTGGGAAATTTACTATTTCTTCACCATTATTGTCTGCATATAATTTTACCCCTTCGTCATAAGTATAACGATCAGATCCATACCTCCTAAATTTCCAAGTGGGCACGACATCTATCTCTACACGATACGTATTTTCTTTTATGTGAATGCACTTGTTCTTGCGTACAACATTATTACGACCGAAATGAGCAACAAGGATCTTTTCTACATCATCCTTAAACTGCCCATATGAATAAGTTGTTGGATTATTTAATCCGTATTCTTCTCTCGTTTTACCTGTAGGAAGTTGAAAATAGAAGCCACCTGTATAGCACACATTAATATCAATGTCGCTATTATTCCTGATATTGGTATTGTTCGCGTAAGAACCTTGACCAAATACTTCATAGTCACCTGCTGCTAAAGTGTAATTTGAAAATGCGTTTTTAACTGCATTCTCTGCATTCTCCAGTTTTTGCTCTTCTGTTAAACTAGCGGGACGAGCCATTGCCGCTAATTGTTCATTTGTAAACTTTGCCATATTCTTCTTGTTTTATAATTTCAGCGCAAAGGTAATGCCAATCTGTGCAGTCTTTCTGCATAGCTGACAAAATTTCATAAATATAGGGCAAAATTTTCATTCTGCCCTATTATTTTACTTGTTTTTCACCACATACTTTTGTTGTGGAGAATTTGGCGAATCGGGGATTGTCCTTTCGAGATATCCTTCATCTACTAAATAATTGACAAATCTATCTCTGTTTTTGGTGTGGTTAGTCACACCAATATGCTCCAGAATCTCTCGACTACTTCTTGCTATAATACAATATGCCAACACTTCCTTCTGTTTATCTGATAAATCATACTTTGTATCAGAGTTAGTGTTAGAGTTAATGTTAGTGTCTAAGCTAGTGTCTAAGCTAGTGTCTAAGTTAGTGTCTAAGTTAGTGTCTAAGTTAGTGTCTAAGTTAGTGTCTAAGTTAGCTACTCTACTTGGCCGTTTAAATGTAATCCAGACGAATGCCCCATCTGTCCCATATTCGGGTTCAGGCAATCCAACTGCTTTACATGCGTCAACCATACGACTGACCCCTGTTCCCCAACTTTCCAAGAAAGCAGTCATGTACAGAGCATCTGCAATAATTGGATTCTGAGGATATGAACGGTGGGGCAATTTGATGGTCTCTGTGGTGAGTTCGTTAGGCAGATGCCCAGTATTTTCTATTTCCACTCGATCATCAAAGATGGAAATACCCACACTTCCACTTGGTGAGTCTAAAAGTCTATGACATAAAGCATTAGTCAAAGCCTCGCGCAAAGCTTCTATAGGAATCTCCAATTGCTCTTCTCGACGTAGTCCTTTGATAACACCACTTTGAGAAAGATGCTTGAACAAGAATGCCATACCCGCATCCAAGAGTTCAAAAAAGTTTCCCTTCACTCGCATATTATCAATAAACTCCTTCTTTTCTACTCCACGGAATCGAGCTAACCGTATTAAAAATTGTGGATAGGCTGTAGGACGCTTGATAAACAAAGCCGCTGCTGCATTCTTTATCTTACCATTTTCTATCATAGCGAATTTGTCAAGCAGTGCCCATGTGTTTTCTGTAACTGCAGAAGCCGGCATACGTCCCTTTTCAACACCATAGGCAACAGCTCCTTTGATGCGGCTTTCGTCCAGATCTTCTATAAGTAGATTATCTGGAGTTTGGCTTTCCCATGCAAAACGGCTCGGATTACTACGACGTAACCGTTCTTCAAACATAGAGCGAGGCATCAACACCGTTGTACTCTCAACTTTGTAATAAGGTCTGCCATCGTATGTATATGGGGCATCTCCAAACTTTGCAGCATCGCTATGTATCCCAATCACACTAAAACCAGGACGTTCAGGAATGTCGATGATTTGTATCGGCAAACTGATAGCAGGTTCTATCTTTGTCATTTCATGGGCAATTTCCCGTTGAGTACTATCGGTTACGTTCTGTCCCAATACTTCTAACTTAGGGGTAATACCAAAAAACAACCAACCTCCATCAGAATTTAGAAAGGCACACAGAGTCTGCATCCCTTTGACCAACTCTCCTGTAGTCTTTTTCAGTTCAAGTACACGATTCTCGTCCCTTGCTATGATAGTTTTTATCTCTTCTATTGTCATATTATAATAACGATTAATTTTCAACAATTATTCTCCATAAGTAATACTTTCTAATGTCGTCACAAATGGCAAATATCTGATTTCACCTCTTCTCTGAGTTTTGAGAATATCTATGTTGCCAAAATCTGACGGACTTTTCGGATTAAATTCAAGCAAGAGGAATTTGACGGCATCTTTCTCCATTCTCTTGAGGTAATCAGATGGCACATTGTCAGGCTCCACTAGCAAAGGTTCTTTCGTTAACCGATAAGCCTTGGGATTACTCCAATAATGGAAAAGCAGATATTTCAAACTCTTATACGCAGCCATCTGCTCGTCATTAAGCAAGCTCTCCTTGATGCCTAAAGCAATCTTTCCCGCAGTCTCTGTCTTCTGACGGGCTCCACTGCCAATGGCATACATAAGGATTAAATCCAATCTGCCATCGGTCAGTTCCTTTTTCTTTGTGTTAGGGAGGTCAACGGGTATACTGCCATCGATAAATATATCTTCTGCAGCCATCAGTGGTTCGAATTCCACATCTTCGTAGCGATGTAATGGTATAATGGCCGCATCTCGCTGCTCAGCATCATACCCAGCAGCCTCAAGTTCTGTTATATTCATTCCTGTCACAAACAGGTACATGTCAATAACGATACGTAGTGCTGCATCCACCTCCTGCTCAGAAATATGAATGCTACCGTGCGACTCTTCATTTCGTAGTTGCCTAACCATCGATAGCCGCTGATAGAATTCCTGAAATGCCGGATTGGGATTATTCTTCAAACCCTTTAACGCAGGGAATGCAAATATCGCATTTGAGAGTGTTGCGCCTTGCCCTTCTTCCCTAGCAGTCAACTCTTCGCCATGAATCAGGTAATAGAGCTTCTTTAGGTATACCTCATAGCGCATCAACAGCATATCCAGATACATCCGTTTGTCTGTCAGCGTCAATCCTTCTGCCATGCACACCATGTTTAACGACTCTTTCACCACATTATCCATGCCGTCAAGACTTGGCAAAGAAGGCGTGTTCAACACCATGAAGAGATTCCGAGTGGTCTCATTGAAACTGCGCATATATCGTGACAGGCCCCTGAAATGGCTGGCGAATGTATCTATGATTCTCTGTCGGAGATTTCTCTCATTATACTCAGGACGCATCTTCCGACGGGCTAATTCCATCAGGGCCTCCATAGAGAAATCGCCTGATACTGTTCCCGTGGATGTAGTATCGTAGTCGAAGTCCGACTCTCCATTCTCTACATGGTGTAAGTCTGCCAAGAAGATAGCGAACAGCTGTTCCGCATTGTCGATGAGCATCTGCTTGAAACGTTCCACCTGAACAAAGTCTGTACGATTCCTCAGGCTACGACGATATCTCGACTGTACCTTCTTATACTCTACAAACTTTTCATCTTCTGTGTAGTTGTCATCCTTAGCATAGGCACAGAATTCCTGGTCAGCCTTAATATATTGGAACATCAGACCGATTTCCTTCAACCATAACTGCGCCTGTTCAGCAGACAGCTGTTCTGACTCATGCAACCTTTGCAGAATAGCCAGCACCTGCTCCATGCTCTTTCCTTTCGGACGTTGCGGACCAGAACCACCACGTGGTCCATGTCCTCCGCCTCCGCCATCGCTACCATCATCATCGACCAATGTGATACCCGGCTCTTCGTCGCTGTCTATAACCTCAAACTCGTATGGCTCTTCGATATTCCGATTTGCCACCTCTCTGTAGATATGACAGTAGATTTGCCAGAACATCAAGAATACCTCATCGTAATACTTGCTATCAATCACAAAAACGTCTTGCAGCATACGGATACTGGAGAAGTAATGCCCCACTGAGTTGCGCAGTTCACGGGCAGCATTTATTTCAGGAATATAGTCGGCATCTGTGGGTTTCAACTCGTTTTCCTCATTATATCTCCTGGCAGCTGCTTCTTGATTGAAGCATTGCTCAATCCAACTGCGTAGGCCATCTTCCATCTCTAACACAAACTGAGTGTCTTCTCTTTCGCGCTGATAACGAGAGAACCACTGCTGATAGGGCTCGCTGGCTTGCATCTGTCTATAAATAAGTGCAACCAGTCTTGCTTCACCTTCAGGATTGAAGTCGGATACAACCATATCGCAATATTCTCTGAAAGCTGTTTTGATATTGGCAACATTCACGTTCTTCCACGAGCAATCCACGATATGGCAGTCTTCCTTGTGCTTGTTGTATTTACGATTAACGCGACTGATGGTCTGAATGGCATTGATACCGCTAATTTCTTTGTCAAGGAACAACGTATGCAACTTCGGTTCGTCGAAGCCAGTCTGCAACTTATCGACCACAATAATCAATCCGTTCTTTGCCTGTCGGAAGTTCTGAATCACCTTTTCTTCACTCACTCCACCGTTCAGTGTGGCACACGACTCATGCCGTTGGTCATCACTATAAACAATAGCGATAGGCGCATCCTTGTATTTCCTGAAGTCAGGTTCTTCGCATTTCTTGGCATACAGGTCACGGATGATATAGAAATACCTGATGGCGTTCGGAATGCTAGTCACAGCCAACATAGCCTTACCCTCACCACGAATCTTCTTATAAACCAGACTTACCAAACGCTCTACGACGAATGATGCTATCTTCTTCATTCGTTCCTCTAAATCGTAGATTTTCTGTTTCCGCAGCACGATATCTATATCCTCTTCTTCGTCCTCCTCCACTCCTTCCGGCAGTTGGAAATCTACTGGGACAGCGTATGGTATAATAACCTTCGTTGGATCTAGGATGAAGCCATCCTCAATGGCTTCACGCATTGTATAGCAGTCGAATGGCACCCAGAAATGCTTTGTCATGGTCATTTTGAATTCACCGAACTTGCTCAGCGTCTCTTTACTTGGAGTTGCCGTGAAGCCAATCAGCAGATTTTTCTTTACGACAGTCTGACTACCTACATTGAACGTCTGCTGCAAACGGGCGAAGATGTCAATCATCTCCTGGTTGTTCTCGCCTGAGTTGCTGCGGTGTATCTCATCGATAAGGAATGCCACACGCATTTGCTTAAGTTTCTTACCCGCAGCAGATAATGCGTCTTGCAGGTCAAGGAACTTCTGGATATTTACCACAATGATACGAATCTTGCTGTCAAGAGCATTGATGAATGTTTCTCCGTCAACAGCTTCCACGAACATCGACTTGTCAATGTTCATGTTCATCATCATGGTATCTAACTGGTCGCGTAGCTGCAATCTGTCGACGACTATCATTACCTTATCATAGGCTAATTCGCCCTCATAGCGGTAGTCTTTCAATTGCAAGGCTGTCCAACCGATAATATTGCTTTTGCCAAAGCCGGCAGCATACTGCATCAATAGCGAATAGACATATTTGTTATTGCAATAACGCACGCGAAGCAGGATATACTCTTCTATCTTCGGGCCCGGGATGCCTAATGCCTGCATCTCCTTGCGCAGTTTGTTGATATAGTAGTTTGGCTCTTTCTCATGGTCCAGCATTTCCTGAATGCGTCCCATAATCTTGTCGCATCCGAACTTCTGTTTGGGGCGTGGGGCAATCAAGTGACCAGTATTTGAGGTACGTTCTTTGGCTCCGTCCTTTTTTACATATTTGTATTCAATGAAATTATAATAGAGAATCTCCTTCTCTATCATTTTCTTGGAATACAAAGCTCGCATCACTTCCTCAAAGCGTTGCTTCTCATCCAGCGACAGAGAACTAACAGGATAAGGCTTAAAAGGTTCAAGAATGAGCGGAGTCAATTCGTCAACAGTCTTTGGCGACTCTCCAGCAAAACCTTGATGTGCCGTATCGAAGAACTGGTTGATGCCTCTCATCACATAGGTCTCATTACAGTCGGTTGCCGTCAAATGAATAGCTTTATCATAGATGGCCATCACCTCTTTGCGTTGTTTCATCACTTGTGGGTCGCGCCGTTCCAGTTCTGTCAGTGCCTTTACGGTAGCGAGATAGTCCTTCGCTACCTTCTGCCGCCCGTTGTCGCGGGCCGTCTGTCCTTTGGTAACAGACTTTAACTCCATATACCCCAGATAGACGCCGTTCAGGAAGAACATCACGTCTGGACGGATGCCATACAGCTTTACGTCGTCCACTCTTAGCGTATGACTCGATTCTTCTACCACACAGAAGATGTTTTGGTTAAATTCCTCATCTCCTTTCAGCTCAGTGCCCGACACATAGAAAAGCCAGACTTTCTCGCCCTCGAATGTGATACTCTTGTGCGAGTTGATGAAAGTAGCCACGTTTTGTGAATCTAAAAGCGACTCCTTCACCTTGTCTTTCAGAGCAGTTTGAAGTTTCTGCTCGTCATGACTGAACTTCGGTAACAGCCGTGCCCAAGTATCCGGCTGACTGTTTCTGACAAACTCACCCAACACGGAAGGAATAAACAAATCGTTGCTCACCACGATATTGCTCTCGTTGCGATAGCCCAAACCGCCCTTTTCTTCCTGACGGCAAAGGAACTCCATCACGTAGTCATGCTGTATCTTCAGTTCGTTCATACGCTGTTATATTTTATACGGCACGTTGGCCAGTTATTACTTCGTTTATCAATGCTCGCTTCAATCGCTTTGAGGCATCAATCTGCTTACCAATGTTTTCAATTGCGGCATCTATCTTTGCACACTTCTCATCAAGATATTCTATTATTCTTGTTTGTTCCTCAATAGAAGGAATAGCGATTTCGTATGCAATAAGCTTGTCTCTTTGCAGTTCGGTTTGATTTGTAGATCCTTTGGCCATGCATAAATTTATCATGTTATAGCCAATTGAAAGTAGATAATATAGGAACTTTACATAGAATGTTTTTTGGGGGCTTCTTACAATTGTGACATGTGTATCAGCATAGAATTTTTCATTCTCACTGTTAAAGAAATATAGCTTTCCCAATATTCCTCCTCCTGTAGAAGCTATCAGCAAATCTCCGTTTTCAATCTTTGATTCTGGTTTCATGTATGACGAATATCGCACAATCTCATGATTAATACAACCAGTACTAAACACTGCTTGGTTCATCACTAGGAAGTCACTCTCATCTACATAGTCAGGGGTAGAACCACGACTTATAAAAGAACATAAATCCTTAATCCTCTTCACCTCCCAATGTTCTGGAATCATTCCAATCCATTCTATGCCAGAATCTTTGAGAGGAGCATTGGGATTAAGTCCACGCGTAACTGCTTGATGAATAATGCTCTTTTTCAGTCGTGCATACGCATCTTGTTGCTTTTCCAATACCTCAATCCTGCTGTCTATCTTGGCAAGCTTCTCATCCAGATAATCAACGATGCGGTGTTGCTTTTCAATGTTAATGTGCATATTAATCTGAATTCCACCTAACATAGAATTGGTCAACTGATTGATTGTTGAAGTAGCAAACCGTCCTTTTTCATTTGCTATAGCAGTATTCAGTATGTAATTTACGTATTGGCTATTAAACTTCGTCCTAAGAAGCATCATAAAAGCTCCCCATGTGGCCTTGAGGTCAGTATCTATTACAGCCGATTTTCCAACGAGGTTCGCACTACCATTCCTTGAACATATTAGAATATCTCCCTTTCGAATATTCATAGAGGGGGGTATAGGGCTATTAACAAAAACGCAGTCCTTCAAATCAATTCTGTCGTTTTGGATATTAGCAGAACGCAAGACCAATGTTCCTTCGCCTGGATTGCAAATATTATCAGGTGAATATGTTAACCCTGTCCTGAATGATCCTAAATCTTTTAGCCTCAGAGTTTTTTTCATATCTTAATACCTCCTAATTCATTATTCAAAGCTTGGATTTCCGCCAAGACATCATCAACTTTGTCAATCTTCTCAGGCACATAGAACTCCTTGTTGAAGTTCAGCTCCACGCCCACCACGTTCTTACCCAAAGTATAGGGTTTGAAGATATATCGCTGCATGAAAGCATCGATTTCGCGTTGGTTCTCATGAGCATCGAAATGATGAGGAATAATCTCGTAGTCATTGATGTAGGATGGCTCGATGTATGTCTCGACAATGACCGTTCCCGTTTTGCGGTCTTTCTTGTTCTTGTAAGTAAACTTGCCGCATCCTACCGCCTCACCGTCAGCCACACGAATCATGGTGTTTCGGTCTTCATCGAAGCGGTATTCGCCCTCCTTCACTTTCAGCTTGCCTTCAGGACAGATGGTGTCCAGAACGCTGCGTTCCTCACTATCGAGGTCGGTCAGCGTGAGCGACTGTTTGTTGTAATAGAAGTGCTCGCGGTCGAATATCTTACAGATGTCGCTCGGCACAAAGTCGGTCAGGGCCTTCACTATAGCCTCACGATGTTCTGAGGTCATCTCGCGGCGCTTATCACCCTTCGACTTCTTCAGAGGTTTCCAAAGATTGCTTCCGTCGATTAATGCCACCTTGTTTTTACGCTCAAATGGCTTCTGCTTGTTCATTATCCACAGGTAGGTATAGATACCCGTGTTGAAAAACTCGTTCTGAGGCATTTGGATAATGGCCTCCACCCAGTCGTGGTCAAAGATATATTTACGGATATTGCTCTCGCCGCTGCCTGCGTCACCGCTAAACAACGTAGAACCATTATGCACCTCAACGGCAATACCACTTCCTGCCAGTTTCCATAGGATGTGCTGCATGAAGAGCAACTGACCATCGCTCACAGCAGGCAGACCACCAGGGAACTGACCCTTTTGGTCGTTCTTGATTTCCTTCTCATAGCCGCTCCACTTCGTACCGTAAGGCGGATTGGCCACAATCACATCGAAATCCTTGTCAATAAATGGTGCTGTAGTCAATGTGTTGCCATAGTGAATATGAGAATGGCTGCGGAAGCGGCTTTCAATAGCAGCCAAAGCATAGAGAGCATCGTTATATTCGCTGCCCCAGGTGTGAATATTCTGGTACCCAGCCTGGGTGTGCAGACGGTCAGCAACACCAAACAGCAGGTTGGCACCACCACAGGTCGGGTCATAAACATGGATATTCTGACTCTTAGGCTTCGTTACCTTCGTAGCCACAATGTCGGCAATCAGCGAGATGATATCATCTGGTGTATATTGCTCTCCGGCAGTAGAAGCACTGATGTCAGCCCACTTGCGCTTGATATGCTCCTCCAGCGTTGTGATGGCAGAGTTGTCGTATGGCGAAAGGTCTATCTTCGACCAAGCCGTAATGACGGACAGAAGAATCTTCTTGCTACGAAGCTCTGCCACATAATAGTCCATATTGAGGAACTTCTTCTCGTCCTTACCACGCTCAATGCCCAGCAATTTCTTCAACGTAGGGTCGAACTCGCTGAGATAACTGGCAAAGTCCTGTTCAAACGTCTTGTCATTATTGCAGATGTTCTGCAGCGTCTTGCCCTGCATCACGATATATTCGTTGTAGCCGCAATCCCTGTCGATAAAGGCTTCTTTGAAATCTTCTTGGTCATCCTTCACCGTCAGTCCTTCCTCTTCCTCCACACGCTTCATGGCATTAAGCATACGTCCTTCGAGCATCATCAGCGCAAAGAACGGCATCATGTAAGCAGGGAAGTCACTCTGCTTTACACTGGCTGCCAGCAGCAAGTCTGCTATCGCCCAAATATCGCTCTCGTAGTGCATGATGTCACGAGGCTGAGACTGTATGTTTTGTATATCTGTCATATTTACTTTTTTCTATTTATAGTGCAAATTTACATACTATATGTGCAGGCTTTCTGCACAGAAGGAAATAATATCAAAAATTCAAGAAAAAACTTTTTCTGTCTCCTCTAATTGACATTAGCCCACCTTTGACATTGTCAATTATTCCTTGTAGGTCATGAATAAAATCTTGTGCATTTTGAAGAACATCGTCATCATGAAGAGAACTAATATACATCCATTCGCCATGAGTGCATAATGAGACATTCGTTCCATCCTTAAAATATTTGAAGGAATCCCCACTTGTATACATTTTATAATTAGTGAGTATAGTCCTATCATGTTGCTCTTGTCCTGGCAAAATAACAAAAGTAATATTAGGCTCTACCCCTATCCGTTGAGACAATTTTTGTTTTAATTGACGTTCAATTGTAACAAAAGGAATATTCTGACGTTGGTCTCCTTCTTTATAATCCTTTAAAGTAAAAATCACAATATTAATTGCTGTAGATTTTGCCCATTTACATAATTGCTCTATTAATGAATAAGAATTTATCTCGTATTCCAATTCGGATTGAGAAAACAGGTATTGGTCTACAACTATTATATCTGTACATGGGGTACTATTATCTCCTATAGTTGACCAGTCAGACATGCTTCTTATTCTATATTGCTTAGTTGGGATAAAAGTTTTAGAGATTTGAAGTTTCTTAATTAAATCTAACTCTGTCCCTTTTTCTCCAACAAGAAGACATCCTGTTTCTGCCCATTCTTTTACATTTTCGCCATCGAGCATGTATATTGAAGATAGTAAGTCCTTAGAAAAAGAAATATGCGAAGACTTGTGTACAGGACGTGGAGGAAAATTGATGTTCCAATCATTTTTCTTACCATTTCTATTTTTAGTGGCCGTCCTTAACCAAAGATCAAAATTACGTTTAATTTCCTTTTTCGCTTTTTGTATTTCTGATTTATCAAAAGTAAAGCATAAATTAAATGCATTAAGCAAGACCTCATTACATTTAATGAAGTCTTGATTGCTCATAGATGACAAGTATGAACAGAAATTTGCAAAATCAATATATGCATTCATAAACTACAATATTTCAAATGCCAAGTTTGATGCTTCATCGAAGAATCCTTTACCAAAGTCATTAGAGAAACTACCATCTTTCTGATAAATAATTTCGTAATACGGTTTTTCTGATTCTGAAGAATTGAAATAGAACACTTTGAAGGGATTCTCTTTCAATGGACGCTTTTCATCATTAAAATTTTCTTTAACAATTACTTGAGTCTTACGAATAAGATATTCAGAATGAGTTTCTATGATAAAACGATAGCCATAATCTTCATTTAATCTGAACAAAAGGTCGGCCAACTTACTTTGAAGCATAGGGTGAAGATTCTGCTCAGGTTCCTCGATGATAATAATTCGAGACATCCTGGATCTCATCATAACTTTTCTTCTATCATCTTCGCCAACAAATGAAATTTTGGGAAGTGTAATAGCTAGTCTAAACAATAAAACCATCAACTGAATTGACCCCATACCTTTATCTGACAAATTAACCCATTCTCCGTCTTTGTTTTGTATTTTTACAATATGAGCTTCGCCGCCAACAGAAGTTATAAGATAGTCTTGGCCAACACCAAATTCTTTCATCCATTGAGTAATAAACGTTCTTTGGTAATCATCATCAGATTTGGGAATTGATGCAAATTCATGAATCGTTCTAGAAAGATAGTCATTCGTATCTTTAGCACTATAGATAACGGTCTGGGTAACCGCATGCGCGTAAAGATATTCAATATTAAACATTCTCATTGGCAGTCTTGCACCTGGTAACCGAAATAGCCATCTATCCCCACGTAAAACAGAGCTACCACATATCTTTTCTGTATATGATTTAAGAAATTGTATTGTTTCCTCGTTAATGTCAGAGATTGGCTGAAGCTTTCCAAACAAATCTGTATCAACCAACTTTTCTGTTGATTTTGTATCCAAAGTGGCGTTTATGGCAACCTCAACAGATGATGCAAGTGCTGATATCAAGTCAGGTGCAAACATCCTGTAATAATCTGATATATGGAAACAAAAATCGATAGGATCTGAATATAAGTTACAAAAATCAATTATTTCGTCCTTTTTCTTAGAAAATGGACCTCTATCTATTTTGTCTGGGGCAATTGGAACATATAGAACTCTGGCAATGTCATTTTGCAGATCAAACGATGCTGTTAGCCCTATATAATTGTATGTAACCGTAATATTGGAAATAATACCACTAACCGATTCCTCATCATTTCTATCACCCATAACGTCTATAGTGATATCCATATAACCAAGACTCGTAAAGAAGGTTATAATTCCTTCGTTCGCTCTGTTGAACAATGCACGCTTAAATGTACCAATATGGGCAAGATAGCTGGTGTTAAAATAGAACTTTTGATTTTTCAATCTATTTAACAGTGCGGTCTTTCGCTTCTTTTCAGATTTTCTATCCCTTTCTTCTATATAAAAGTCGACATCATCATTTCTCCATCGATTCAAGAAATCCGACAGAGCAAGAATACCTTTAACAACAGTTGACTTTCCAGCATTATTCTCACCAACAAAGATAGTAATTGGAGCGAGATCTATTGACGGAAAGTTCTCGAATCGCCTAAAATTTTTAAAACCAATCTGTCTCATATCTGTTATGTTTTATTGTTTCTACTTAATTCTGGTGCAAAGTTACATACTTCCTGTGCATTCATTCTGCACAGGAAAATATTTTTTGAAGTTTTCTTTGATTTTTTCTACAATTTGGTTTCTAAAACTCTCCGGAGAAAGGACTTCCACGTCTGCTCCGAAGGACAAAACCTGTTGTTCTAACTCACGAGTGGGTTTAACCTCTAACGATATTGTATAATCGTCTTCACTAAGAACTATTTGTGATTTATGTATGGGTTTCGAAGTCACATACGGGAATCGTGCTTCAGTAAAACGAAGTATGATAGTTTCCTTTTTAACATCATCGTAAGGAATTGACACCCCTACAATATCATCAAAGAAATGTGCAAAATCAATCGTTGTATTTGGTTTAAATGGCACATTTGCCAATGAAATGCGATGAATCCTGTCAAGAGCCTTGTTCGCTATCTTGTTTGATTCTTCCTCATAACCAAACAGGAACCAACGGTTGTTGTACTGCTTGACGTGATAGGGGTGGAGGGTTGATATAAACTCCTTACCCTTATACGTTCTATAATATATATTAAGAGGTGTATGATTTACGGCAGCATCTATTACCTCCGAAAGATATTCCAATCCTTTTAGTTGCTCATTCTGCTCAAATGCAACTACATTATCACTATTTGACTTAATACCAAAACGATATTCAAGGTTGGAAATGACTTCTTCCAACCATGCATTATTAGGAACGCCACGATAGCGGCTTAACATATCAATCGTGGAACGTAACTCTTGGACTTCCTCAGCAGAGAGCTCATTTTGGTAGATGGAAAAATCGCGCTCAGAATACCGATAATAACATTTCTTATCATAATATGGCTTTGCATCAAGATATATGCCACAAGGCAACATCTTACGGATAGCGTTAATGTCATCACGTAATTGCCTCTCTTTAATCATAGAATCTCTTCCACGGACATCTGCCAGATGCTCGTTAACCTTTTCTAAAAGATCATCGAAGTCGTACTTGTGACGATAATCGTTGAAGCATCGATCTAATATCTGGTATCTGAATTGTGCATTCTTGTTTACAGGCATATCTCTGGATACTTTTTATTTTGTTACTTGAATGTACATCACATCATTTTTACTGGAGTTGATGAGCTCTTTCACATCAACTTCCAAGCACTCTGCTATTTGAAGTAGAGTCTCAAGTCCAGGTTGTGCAGTATTTGTGCACCATTTAGAAACTGTCGCTGGGTCTTTCCCCAACGTTTCAGCCAACCACTTGTTTGTCCGCTTCTTCTCAGCCAAAACAACCTTAATGCGATTAATGTCTTTAATCATTGATTAGTATTTTTTGAATCTAGTTGCAAATATAATACAAATATTACAGAAATACCTAATTTTGATGGATAAAAATGCGCAAAAAGGCATTTTAGTTTGCGTTTTATGCAATTTTAATAAATTATTAAACTATTTTTTAGTTTTCTTATCTCAGTTTTGGGAGGAGGTCAAGTTAAGATTGCCCAAAAAGTATAAAGATTTATCCATTAGGAAAAAGGCTCCCAAGCGGGAGCCTTTTCCTGTTTAATTTGCTTACCAATCGTAGTCCTCTACATAGCTGTCGAACTGTACCTCTTCTGTCCATCCGTTGTCTCGGAACAGGTTGCGAATAGCATCCTGCAAGGCAGGGGGAATGAGGCGTGTACCGTTGCGGTACTCGAAGTAGTAGGTGCGGTTGGTTAGCCTGATGACGCCATAGCGGACAGCGGGCTCCACACGTTTAGGCATGTCACTCGTGAAGATATGCGTCATGCCTTTGGCAAAGCGTACTTTCTGGTCGTTACGATACATCGGACAATTGGTAGTCGCCACACCTTCAAAATGTGGGTTGACACACCAATAGGAACTATAGGTGTCGGGTATGTACTGACCAACCTGCCAGCGTAGGCACTGGGTGCGCAACGGGCATCGGTTTTGATAACATACCATGTAGCCATTCTTGGCTTTCTCAATCAATAATTCTTTTTCCATATTTTTGATTTTTGTTGTTTATAGACGAATTTCAAATTTACCCTCCCTTACTCCCGTCACAGGCCTCAAAGGCCGATGTACAAAGGGATGGAGGCACGGGAGTGATTTTGATTCTCCCTCCCGTCTCCCTCCCGTTTTCACTCCCTTGTCCTCACGCTGCTCGTAAAGGAATGGCTTTGTAATAGGCTACATGACTGTGCTCTTTGCGTTCGTAGTCGAGGCTGACAAGAGCACGCCCTAACTCCACCTTCGCCTTTGTCGTGACAGCCACATTGGGATACTCGTCGCGAATAATCTCCAGCATCTCCGTTGTGTTCAGCGACTTCACTTTTTCCCCATCTATAGGCTTACGAAAACAGGCCTTTACCATCTCTGCAATGTCCTTCTGCTGCATGTAGCCAAGGTTCAGCTGCTGGATGCGGACCACCTCCTCGTTGTTGAACCAATAGGGGGCATCCAACTCACGGATTTCATACAACACCTGTGCATACAACTGCTCGTAGTCGATGTCGCCAGCATTGTCAATCAGTTGACCCTTAGGGATAGTCAGGCAGATGTATTCAACACATTGCGTCGGAACAGGTAGTTGTCATTAAGGAACTGCTCAATGATGAGCATACTCTCGTTATGGGTACTTGAGGGCGTCCCATTAGCCACTAAGGATTTTACTTCCATAGTTTATTTGTAGATTTTAATAAGTTAATAAAATTGTTCTTGGCTGGTTTTTCATGGTGTTTTTCTCGTGTTATCCATGAGGCCAGTTTTCCGACTGCAAAATTACTAAAAAAAAATTGCGGTATGCAAATGAATTGGCAAAAATCCTGCGTTTTAACACTTCATTTTCGCTCAAATTTTGCAATAAAAATAATAAGGTGAGTGTCAGACCTCAAAAATGTGAGGGAGACGTGAGGGTGGATGAATGTCCCTCACGTGCTTTCAGCCCTTTGTACATCGGCCTTTGAGACCTGTGACGGGAGTATGGGAGGGATATTTTTGAATGCGTCGATTTGTAGCACGCGATTCATCGAACATCAATGTTCGTTTCATCGCGTTCAGTCCGACGTACTCAGACTGTGAGTCCGAAGCCTTCGGACTAGGAGTCCGTAGTGAGCGAACTGGTAGTCCGTCGGGACGGACTGACATGCTTAGTAGTTATCCAGAATCTGTTTCAACTGCTCGCGCTGTCGCTGCTTTTTGGACTTGTGCTTGGGGAATAACTTGTGGATGACGATGGCAATCAGACTAAGTGGATTGACGCCAATGGTCATGGCTCCGCCTTTTTGGGCTTTGCGCTGTTCTTCCAGCCAATGGCTTTGATAGGCCAGTTGCATGTCTGTACGCAGTTTGGGAGTCATGATGTTGATGGAGATGGGCGGATGTTTAGGCTGTATTTTCGAGGGGTCGAGTCTCATCGTCGACGGCTCTATTGGACTGAGAGCCGAACTATCGTGCAACTCAGGTCGAATCGGTTCGTTGCGTAGCCACTCTTCAAAGTCATTCTCTGAACTTTGGTCGGAGTGTGGCGTTGCATTCTTCGCAGAATCTGGTAGATGTATGCGCTTCTTGTTCTCTACGTCCTGCGCTCTGACCATTATGGCCAGGGCAAGCAGTAGGAGTATGATAAGGTATCGCCTATAGTCCATTCTCTGTTGCACGTTGATTAAATTCTGGTGCAAATATAAGGATTATTCTTTGGCGAATATGTTATAAGAGCGTTATAAATACTTACAAATATAAAAATTAAGTCTTTCTTAAGCTAATTTTATTTTATTTGCTCATTTTGTCAATCGTATCTATGAAGCTGTTCATGTCCTCGTGGTGGAGCCAGTGGAGGTCGTGGATGTTGCCTTGCTTGTCGATGAGCTTGTAGGTGGGATAACCATTGACACCCACATAGTTCTCGATGGCGGCCTGCTGGTCTGCGGGCAGATTATAGTGTACGCAGTTGGGACCCGTCAGGTTGTACTCCTTGATGACGTTCTTCCACGACTCGTCGCTACTGCGATTAGCCAGATAGAGATACACGATGTCGTAGTCTTTCAAGGCTTCCTTCACCTTCCACGACTCCTTGAGGTTGCGCTTGCAGGGACCACACCATGTGCCCCAGATGTCGAGATAGACGATACGGCCTTTGTAGGGTTCGATAATCTTGCGGAAGATTTTCTCGCCGTCGCTCATGCCCTCGACATCGGTCGATGGGCGCAGACTGGCAGCATTAGCAATGTCTGAATTCTCAAGGGCAACGTACTTGTCGTTGATGGTCTTGACGGCGCTTAAGGCGGCAGACAGATGAACGTGTTGCTCAAAGAATTCTTGTACAGCGGGAACAAGTGGCTTGCGCGTCTGGTCGATCTGCCTATAGAAATGATGAGCCAGAGCAAGTTCCTTCAGGTTCTGGTCGGCCCCCGTAGCGTCAAGCGCATTCAGAATCTTGTAGCACTCGAAGAACGGCGCCTCGTCTTGCAGCACCTTCGCCACGTCTTCGCGATTTAATAGGGCGTTACGCTGCTGAATAAAGTCTTGTTGATTAAACTTCTGTACCGCCACGCTATCGATATTGAAAATGTCGTCGATAGCCGTAGCGCCAGCATCCGTTCGCGCCTTGAACTGAGCAGTTAAGAACGCCTTATAGCTGGCGGCATAGCGATCGAACAGGGCCAGTTCGTCATCGGTAATAGATACTTTCCCCTCGGCCCTATTTTTGCGAAGTACTGATGAGAACAGGGCGTCGCTGACATAGATGGTATATCCGCCAGCAGGAACGGCATAATCCTTTTGAGACATGTGGTCGACATAGTCGCGCATGAAGGTCGAAAAGGGACGCTGAAGGGTGTAGGGCTTGGGCACCTTCTGCCACAGCTCGGTGGTTACAAAGTCCATATATTCCTTAGGCATTTGGCGCTTTAAATCGTAGCGGGCCTGCATCATCGACTCGCCCTGTCCTGTAATGAGACTGCCTTTGAGGTAGTTGATATAGCGCTGTGAGAGGTTGGGGCGCTGTGCAATGTGCGCTTCGAGTTCAGCCCTCTTTGCATTGCAGATGCTATCCATATAAACCTTGAACTGCATGGCACTCTGGTTATTCTCAATACGTGGATAACCCCATTTGTCAGGATAGGCTACAAGTTCATTCTGCACACGAGCATCATCACCCATAAAAAGCTTCTGACCTGTCTTGAAGTCGTTGAGGAAGAAATAGGTCTTGTCCGGTTCCAAGACAACACTCACGGTAGAGCGTTGCAGGTCGAGATATGCTTCCGTGGTGTTGAGCACGGGGAAACGGAGGGTGAAGCGCCCCAGCGAGTCCATCTTGACATAGAACTTCTGCTGTTCGTCCATAAGCAGATTCGAGATATTGACCTCAAATTCGCGGCTTTGTTTCCAGGCTTGCTTAGGCATATCCTTCAGCCAGCCAACGAGGGTCACGCTGTCGGTACTATAGCCGTTGTCGACAAAGTCCTGACGCAGGTCCTTCGTAGGATAGTCGGGCAAAGAAGCAGTAGTGATGGGGCTGCAGACGATGGGCCCCTCATGACCAATGGTGATGTTACGCTTACCCTTCTTCAGCTTATCCACCTTAATAACGGTGCCGTCTGTGAGTGTCAGGGTATAGGCATCTTTCTTCTCCGTCTGGTTAGCGATGTCCCATACCTTATTATTATATATAACATGGTTGGGGGCAAAACCGATGAGCCAGTCGCCTGTGCCATCGTTGCGCCAGTAGGTGTCGGTGATACCGTCGGGCATGTCGTCGGCACTGCGAATGTTCAGGTACATCCAGCCGCCTGGTTCAACAACGTTCATCACCTTGGTGTCCTGTGGTACAGGGTCAAAGACCAGCGTGAAATCAAACACATCGGTAGTCAGCGTATATCGATTGTCGAGACCAATCACAGTGGCATCCTTGATGGGATACTGCTTACCGCCAGCCTCTATATAAGTGGCTTTGGCAATCGCTATCCAAGAGCCGCCACGATACATGATACGCAGGCCCACTTCCGTACGGTCGGGGTATATTCCCACTTTCGTGACCTCACTCCGTGCCACATTGGTATAGCCGACGACCACGTTGTTCCATGTTTTTTCACTCTTAGCCGCCATAGTCAGACAGACCAAGGCCAGCAACATAGTTGATAATAGTTTCTTCATATATATATTACGGTTAAATTATTCAAACTCTATTCTTCGGATTGTCAATATGGTATCACAATGAGGGCAAACGGCTCGGTCGTGATTAAGCAATCCGGTAATGACTGTTTTATTCATGTCATTTGGTTTTAATGATTATTCGTCTCTATATTCCAATATATCTCCTGGCTGGCAACCCAGTTCGCGACAGATGGCCTCGAGGGTGGTGAAGCGTACGGCCTTGGCCTTGCCCGTCTTCAAGATCGAGAGGTTGGCCAGCGTGAGGCCGACCTTCTCTGCCAATTCGCTGAGTGACATTTTGCGCTTGGCCATCTCAACGTCGAGATTTACAATAATTTGTCCCATAGGTCCTTAAATCGTTAATTCCTGTTCTTCCTTCAACTTCTGAGCATCTTTCAAAATCTTGGGAGTAAAGAAGTAGCCGATAATCATCCATAATGCAGGTCCCGTGTACAACGTGTGAATCATTCTTGGGAAATTTTCAAGGAACTGGGGCTCAACCTGATTATAGACGTTTTCGCTGAAGATGCCAGCCCAGCCGTAGTAGATCAGTGCCGAAATGCCCAATAGTAAATACAACCTGACACACCACTTCGAGTACTGCTTATGAATATAGGTAAGGAAGGACATCAGCATGAAGATGCAGAAGAAATAGCTCTTGGCAATATTCTCTATCAGATAGATGAGGTTCTGATAATAGTCATAGTTCGTAGTGGCCGCCTGCATACGCTTGACGTCGCCCACCATAAGAAATACCACATAAGCTGCCAGAATCAGTATAAATCCCGTTCCAATCAGGTTCTCACTCTTGCAAAAAAACTCTTTAATTTTCATTGTCTTTTATTGTTTTATTTGGTTTATTTATCGAATTTCGATATGCAAAAGTAGATATTCTTTTTGAATCAACCAAATAAAATCGATAAAAGTTTATCGTTTTTCAATAAATTTAACGATTGGACTTAGAACTATTCCTTAATGGTATGATGCTGGTGGCTGTGGTGCCCACGAGTTCGAACTGATAGGGCCATTGGTCATCGTTCTTGATGTTCTCGTCCCATTGGTGCTGGATATAGGTCGACAGCGCTGGAGAAATGACGAGGAACATGCGCTTGGTGCCTGTAGGAACCTTAGTAGTGATATCCTCAGTCACTTCGTCCGTACCTTTGCCATGCACGGTATGGTCGTTGTAATATTCGCGAGTGCCGTCGTTTTTCAGGAATACGTAGCCTACACGGAAGCCTCGAGCCGATGCCATATTGACATAGTTGTATTTCGTCACACCTGCTCTGACCAGCGCATTGGCATTGCCATTGTTGTACTCTCCAGGATCGGATGCATTAAGATTGCAACCGGGTATGAGGGCAGTAAATCGTGTGATAATGGTTGTTCCTGCTGTCGGAACAGAAAGCTCTATCACGTTGAAGCCTGTGCTTTGCGGTGTACTGACGTAAGCTACCTGATACTTATTATTACCTAATTGTACGGCACGATAGTCGAATTTTCCGATGTAGTTGTCACGATAAGGAGCTGTAGCCTCAAAGTCGTAAGTGGCGCAATGCAAGGCATAGTCGAAGTAGAGTTCATAAAACGCCTCGGCTGAGAGCCCCTTCAGTTTCATCAGGGCCTGGTTGAAGTCAACGGCTCCCGTCATAGGCTGTTTCCACACCTGTGCTATGGTTGTTATGTCGTTGTAGTGTTGGCAGAGGTAATAATGGAACCAGTAGCTCTGGTATCGCATCCATTCATGGGAGAAGGCGTAGTTGGCATTATTGCCGAAGAGCGGATAGCTCTGGCTGAACATCATTGACGGATAAGCCTGATTGGCCTGCCATTGGGCGGTTTGTTCCCAAATTGTCTGGCCGTTGCTAATAGGCAGGTGGAAGCCCGTGCCGATGATCGATGAGGAGGCATGCCTGTAGTTGGCTGCCTCGGCATAGCACATATAATGGAAGGAATGGCCCACCTCGTGTGCCAGTGCGTGTCCGGCAGGTTTCACTGTGGCAGGGTTGAGCCACAGAGCGCTGCACTCAAAATCGTAGCCAGCACCATAGCAGGTCCACGTGGTGGTATAGTTCATCAGGATGAGAATCTTGTACTTGTTAAGCATGTTGCTGCTCGAGAACCCCAACTTGTTGACGTTGAGGCTGTAGCAAGTTTCTGCCACCTGCAACACGGCATCGGCGTCAAACGTCATGGACGTTCCGTTAAGCGAAGGGGCCTTGCTGGGGTCACTGCCGAATCCTTTTTGCCAGAAGATAATACAGTTGTCAGTCTCTTTACAGCGTTTGAACGACCATTGCAGTTCACTGTTGCCGTCTTCTGTGTATTCTCCTGTCGTGACGTTATATCTCCAACTGTTTGGTATATATACAACTTTCTGTGCATGAGCTGTAAAAGTAATGCTCATGCCCAGGCATAACATCATCGACAAGATTAATCGTTTCATCGTTATTTGTTTTGGTTTATAAAATTAGAGTGCAGTACGCCATCATGATGTACTGCACTCTTTATCTTTGCGATGTTGTTTAGAGGTTGGCTAAGGCGATAACCTTGTCGACAGCAGCGCTAAGGCCATCAACACTCTTACCACCAGCCTGTGCGAAGTGGGGCTGACCACCGCCGCCGCCTTGTATCAGCTTGGCAGCCTCGCGAACCATCTGACCAGCATTCAGTCCGTGTTCGCTGACCATATCGTCGCTCATCATGATAGAGAGCTGAGGCTTGTTGTCAGCATGGGTACCCAGTACACAGAGCAGAGAACCCTCGACAGCGGCGCGAATCTTAAAGGCCAGGTCCTTGGCAGCAGCAGGCGACATGGGCAGAACGGCGGAAACCACCTTTACACCATTCACCTCGCGAGCCTTGTCTACCAGTTGCTTGGCAGCACGCTCCACAGCCTGAGCCTGGAAACCTTCAATCTCTTTCTTCATCGAATCGTGCTCCTCAATATACTTGCGGATAACGCCCTGCAGGTCCTTGGCATTGTTAAAGAAAGCCTTCACAGCACGCAGTATATCTTCTGTCTGATACAGCAACTCTTCGCACTCCTTACCAGTTTTGGCCTCGATACGACGGATGCCGGCAGCAACGCTACTTTCAGAGATAATCTTGAAGAATCCGATGCGGCCAGTAGAAGTGGCATGGATACCACCACAAAGTTCGCACGACGGACCAAAGCGCATCACACGAACCTTATCGCCGTATTTCTCGCCAAACAGGGCAATGGCACCCAGCTTCTTGGCTTCTTCCATCGGCATGTCGCGATGTTCGTCGCGTGGCAGGTCCTGACGAATCATGTCATTGACCATACGTTCCACCTCACGAATCTGCTCGTCAGTAACCTTCTCAAAGTGAGAGAAGTCGAAACGCAGTGTGTCAGGGCTTACAAACGAACCTTTCTGCTCCACGTGGTCGCCCAGTACCTGCTTCAAAGCATAGTCGAGTAGGTGAGTGGCAGTGTGGTTGGCAGCAGAGGCGTCGCGCTTGTCAGTATCCACGCAAGCCATAAACTGGGCAGCAGGGTCCTTAGGCAACTGCTTCACGATATGGACGGTCTGGCCGTTCTCACGCTTCGAGTCGATGACCTGAATGGTTTCGTTCTCAGAAACGAGTACACCCTGATCGCCAACCTGTCCACCCATCTCGCCATAGAACGGGGTGGCAGACAGCACGATTTCGTAGAACTCGTTCTTCTTCTGCGTTACCTTGCGATAGCGCAGAATCTCGCACTCATATTCCGAGTAGTCGTAGCCCACGAACTGTTGCTCGCCAGCCTTCAACTCTACCCAGTCACTATTCTCGACAGCAGCGGCATTACGGGCACGCTCCTTTTGTTTTTGCATCTCGACATTAAACTGCTCCTCATCGACAGTAAAGCCGTTCTCGCGACAGATGAGCTCCGTCAGGTCGAGAGGGAATCCGTAGGTGTCGAACAGACGGAAGGCCTGAACGCCATCCAACTGGTTCTTGCCCTGAGCCTTCAGTTCCTCCATAGCCTTGTCGAGCAACGAGATACCCTTGTCGAGGGTGCGCAGGAATGAGTCTTCCTCCTCCTTAATCACCTTGGTAATCAGTTGCTGCTGAGCCTTCAGTTCAGGGAAAGCGTCGCCCATCTCATGAACGAGGGTGGGGACGAGCTTATAGAGGAAACCGTCCTTCTGTCCGAGGAAGGTGTAGGCATAGCGTACGGCACGACGCAGAATACGACGGATGACGTAGCCGGCCTTAGCGTTAGAAGGCAGCTGACCATCGGCAATCGAGAATGATACGGCACGCAGGTGGTCTGCACAAACGCGCATGGCGACGTTGATGTTGTCCTGCTCCTTGCCAATAGGACTAACCGTCTCTTCCTCGAAAGTGAAGTACTTCAGTCCAGTGATATCCTGCTCAGCCTTGATGATAGGCTGGAATACGTCGGTATCATAGTTCGAGTGTTTGCCCTGCATCATGCGCACCAAGCGCTCGAAGCCCATACCGGTATCGATGACATTCATCGAAAGTTTCTCCAACGAGCCATCGGCTTTGCGGTTGAATTGCATGAACACCAGGTTCCAAATCTCGATAACCTGTGGGTCGTCTTGGTTTACCAGTTCACGACCAGTCTTTCCACTTGCAGCTTTTTGCTCAGGAGTACGAGAGTCAACGTGAATCTCAGAGCAGGGACCGCAGGGACCTGTATCGCCCATCTCCCAGAAGTTGTCGTGTTTGTTACCGTTGATGATATGGTCCTCAGGCACGTGCTTGGCCCAATATTTGGCAGCTTCGTCGTCACGAGGAATATTCTCTTCGGGTGAACCTTCGAACACCGTCACATATAAATCCTCAGGATTCAGTTTGAGCACATCTACCAGATACTCCCATGCCATGTCGATGGCGCCCTCCTTGAAGTAGTCACCAAACGACCAGTTGCCCAACATCTCGAACATGGTGTGGTGATAGGTGTCGTGACCTACCTCTTCCAAGTCGTTGTGCTTACCGCTAACGCGCAGACACTTCTGGGTGTCGGCACGACGGCGTGGCTCTGGGTCACGTGTACCCAAAATAATATCTTTCCACTGGTTCATACCCGCGTTGGTGAACATCAGCGTGGGGTCATCCTTGATAACCATCGGTGCAGAGGGCACGATGGCGTGTTGCTTCGACTCGAAAAACTTCTTGAATGAGTCGCGAATCTCGTTGGCAGTCATCATTTTAT
>Ga0265298_10001238_pt1 | contig 37789 bp, 66 predicted proteins | sample AusTroGonzalo_MG_3_FD_193486 | JGI IMG/M metagenome (GOLD analysis project Ga0265298, IMG submission 193486) | Bovine rumen microbial communities from tropical cattle in Woodstock, Queensland, Australia - Gonzalo_01 | ecosystem: Host-associated > Mammals > Digestive system > Stomach > Rumen ...
TGATATTAGCCCCGGGCCATTATCGACTGACATTAGTTGGCGGTGGCGGTGGCGGCGGTGGTGGCGGTGGCTACGCCGGTTCTACCGGGTATAACTCGTCTGGCGGGGGTTCTGGTGCGTCATCTGGTGGTGTTTCGTCATTTGTTAGCCCGTTAGGTGAAGTCCTTATGTCCGCACAAGGAGGTATTGGTGGTGGCGGTGGTGGCGGTACACCAGGGCATAAAGTTTCGCCATATGCAGGCGCAGGTGGTGGCGGAGATGGCGGCGCACAAGCCACATATGATTTGACAGTAGACGCTGAGACTGCTGGGACATACACCTTTAAAGTTGGCGGCCCTGGCCTGCACGGGAGTTTTCCAACATATAATGGTGGCCGCAAAGCATATGGGGCAGCACTTGCGATTAATGGTTTGTATCGTGGTGGGGATGGCGGTTTGGGGCGCACTAATGAAATAGGTAACAACTGCGGTGGCGGTGGCGGCGGTGGTGGCGGTGGCTACAACAATCAAAATGGTGGCGCAGGGGGCCGTGGCGCCGGGTATTCTACAAACGATGGTTCTGGAAACAGTGCAACATCTGGCGGCAATGGTGCTGGTGGTGGCGGTGGCACTAATAGATATTCTGCCCCAGGCGTATATGAAACCCTACCAGCAGGAAACGGAGGTTCTGGCGGTGGAAAAGGCGGAATATCTCCAAACGATACAACGCATGCTGGTCGCGGCGGCGGTGGTGGTGGCGGAAACTATGCTTTTGGCGCAGCCGGTAGTGGTTCGGGAGCCAGTGGAACAAATGGTGCTTCTGCAAACCAAACCGGCCGTGGCGGTCATACTGTCAAAGGTACTCTTTATGGGAAAGGAGGAAACGGCGGAAACGGTGGTTCACATCCATCCCATGGAGCAGATGGTGTCGGCGGTTGTATCTTGATAGAGTTAGTATAATGTATATAGAACAACTTTTTGGCACGCCTGTTGAGTGGGACCCAGACCCGATTTGCCTGTGGGAAAATAATATGCACGAGCCTTGGGACGATTACAAGGACGCGGATATGTTTGTGGTACGTGATGACGCTACGGGCGACATAGTTGGGGGCTTTGCGGTGTATAATGACGAATCGGACGGTATTAAAGGGCTGTTCTGTTCGGGCTGGGCTAAACACGGTGCTCACGTGCCGACAGACCGTATTTTGAAACAGTTGGTAAGTAATGTTGGGGACGTGTATTTCAAGACCGACCAACGCACTGCGAAAATTTTATTAGAAAAAATTGGCAAACGGGTCAAAAACGTTGGTCGATTTGGGTATTTTAATATTAGAAGAGGTAATTAAATGGGGAAACCGAAGAATGTCGAAGCCAGCAAAATTGGCGAAAATTATAACTGGGGCGAATTTGGTGGTGCAAACGCAAGTGGCGTCAATTTGTCGCCAATGGCAACTAGCACAATTCGCGATACGCAATCGGGGTTGAATCAGTATGTCAACGAACTGATAAACCCGTCGTATGACAACGAGTCGTTCCGTGCACGGCAGGAATTGCTTGACGCGAGCAACCGTCAATACGCGAACCAATTAGGTGCACAGGCGATAGAACGCGGAGCGCGTGGTAGTGCGACACAGAATATCTTGAATAGTATTGCTGCAAATCGTAATATGAATATGCGTCAGGCGATGACCGAAGAAGATGCGCGTGTGCGCAATATTATCAATTCGCTGATGGGCGTTGAAAGCAATTACTTTGGGCAGACGAACACAATGGCGGACAACATATTGAACCGTGTAAACGCAAATGCAAACCGCCAGCAAGAAGTAAATAAGATTAACACGCAGGCGCGGAATGAGTGGGCGAATAATCTGATGAATGCTGCGGTAGGTGGTGGCGCAGCATTGTTATCTGGTGCCTTTGCTCCCTCGGCGTCTATATTTGGTTATAATTTGTGGGGCGGACAATAATAAGGTGGACGAAAATGGCGGATATAAATTATAATGATTATGGTATTGCGGCGGCATTAGGACAATTAGCACAAGCGCAAGAAGCACAGGCTATGCGCCCACAAAAAAGTTCTGTGTTCACAAGAACAACAAGCACAAGTACACCGCGTGCGTTAGAAGATATGATTATGCGCCGTAATTCAATCGGTGCGAACAATCAACGTTTGCTTGACGCGTTAAAAGGTCGCGAAACTGCGGGTTATGGTATTTCTAATGCTTTGTCGCAATTAGGGCCGGTGCGGGGGTATGGCGACTGGGGGGTAAATGCGTTGCGGACACTTGGGGCTGGTATTAAGGGTTATACAGATTCTGCTATTGCTCGCGAACAAGCGGCACAAGAATTAACCCAAAAAGATTTAGAAACAGCATTGGCGTTTGATAAGGCAATGGGTGAAACGCAGACACAAACACAAGACCAAACAATTGGATACGAAGAATTACCGTATTCTAATGCTGGCAAAGTGGGGAATTCAAGTGTTGGTGGAGGTAGCGGTATAGCGAATTATCTTGATTTGCCTGACATAGATGTTGATGCTTTGAATAAAAAAGCAGGATCTTGGGAAACAAACGAATACAACCCGTCAGACCAAAATCAGTCGTGGATGAAGAATTTTGCTTACAGAATTGGTCGTGGGCCAGATAAAGACTATGGTGTTGCTTTAAGCAAAAAAACAGACGAAGCAAAAGCATTTGAGCAGTTCAAAACAGAAGCAATGCAAGGAATGTTCGACGTGTTGAAATATTTGCGCCCAGCAACAGATACTGATGTTATGGTTGCGCTATCTACAGCAGGGGCTGACCCAGTTTTGGATTCTGTAACCCGGGATCAGCGTTTGACCAAAACGCTTAATCAAGAATTGCGCAAGGGTAATTTAGCGCCTGTAAAGAATTTGCGGCACTGGCAAGATGCGGTAAGATATTTACAAAAAACCGGTGAATGGGATCCACAAGCGGCGTTGAAACAAACGGTATCGGCGCAAAAACCGCAAACGACACAAGGGCCTATGGGTGCAATTATACAAAATATGGGCGCACCACGCAGTAATACAAAAACACCCGCTGTTGGCGAAGTTCGTAACGGGATAAGATTCTTAGGATTTAATGAAGATGGTTCTATGAAATTTGAAAGGGTGCAATAATGGATGATTTGGAAAAACAATTTTTTGCAAATAGCACAAACGATTTGTCGGCAGAGTTTTTTGCCGAACCTGTAAAAGAACAGCAAGAAACAAGCAGCCGTGGTGCAAATTTAGGCGGTGCAATTCGCAACGTGGCACAAGCCACTCCAGTTATAGGGACCTATGCTGACGAAGCTGAAGGTTTGCTTCGTAGTATGTTTCAACCAGGCGGTTATGAAAAATGGCGCAGAAATGCTGAAGAATCTGCTCAAGGAAACATTGAAAACACAGGTTATGGCAAAGCATTAAACATTGGCGCTAACATAGCAGAAAACACTATTTTGGCAGGGCTTACGGGTGGCGCGACTTTGTTGCCAGGCGTATCTGGGGTCCAAGGTGCAATAGAGGGTTTTGGCGAGGGTAATAATTGGCGGGACCGTGCGGAAAATGCTGCTTTCGGAGGCACTATTGGTTTTGTAGTTCCTACGGCTTTGAACAAAATTCTGCCGACAAAAAGCACCCAAAGTCGCCTGCTTACAAGTTTGGCGAAACGTCCGCTAGAAACAACATCCCCCGACTCAAAAGTGTCGCAAACTATTATTGCGCGGGCTTTGCAACAAGGCACAACACCAGACCAAATAATTGTTAATCAGGTTTCAAAGGGCTACAGGGACAACCTGCTGGGCAATTTAGGCAGAGCGGGCGTTGGCGAAGATGTGTATCGCGGTCTGTTGATGAAAAACATGGCCGAATTAAGAAGACCCGGGTACGCCACTTATATCGGTGAAAGAATCGACGATGTGTTGCCTGGGTGGGGCAAAAAGTTTATGAACGAAGTAGAGTCGCTGGAAGCAAAAGAATTAGGCGAAGATATTTTCGAGAAAACCGACCCGCGCAAGATAGTCAAAACTGCAGTGAATAAAGTTATGAAAGGCGCAAGTGCAGAAGAAAGAGAGTTAGCGTCAAAGACGATGGAAAACGCGATAGCCGTTCAAGGGGTTGCTAAAAAGACACTACCTACGTTAAAAGCAAAACCAGTATCAACGGGTTCTGGGGCTTTGTGGAATTTTGCCCGTCGCCTTGGAACACCAATAAGGAATCTTAATAATTATGGCACGATGCGGGCGCTAACTTTAGGCACGCCGAATTATCAGCCGGGGAATTTGGTCGGGCGACTGACAAACTGGTACACGCCTAATACAGTTCGTGGTGCGTTAGACGCTTTGGCTGAAGGTTATGAAAACCGTTCTTTGAAATAAAGGCTGAATAATGTCAGACAACAAATTCATTTTGCAGTTAAAAGGAAGCCAAACGCCAAAGTCCGTCTTTGAAATTAAAAACGACAAGTTGGTTGCGCCGTTCACGGGCGTTCGGCACTCTACAGATGTTGTTGGTAGTATTATTGACGATAAAGATTCGTCGGTTGTGGTTGCCAAGGGCGCACAGAATTGGAAACTCGACGGAAGTTCGTTGGTGGTGGCAAGTTCGTTGTCGGGCGACGGTGCGGATTATACAGGCGAGTTTAATGTCAGCGGTAGCGGGCTATGGATAAACGCAATGTATTCTCTGCCAACAACGATATTCAGTGCGGGTACGAAATGGGCGTTGAAACTTTGTGGGAAAAACTTGCTGACAACATCTGGGCAAACAATTGGGTTTACGCTTGTTGTTAAAATTGGCAACACTCATATTACAAGCAAAACATTCACGGTCGCCGAAGGGGCAAATGTATTTTGCCGACAATTGGTAATAGATTTTAGCGAAAGCGAACAGGCAATTATTAAGGCGCAAAGCGGTGATAGTCTGACAGTTCAGTTGTTGTGTTCAGATACTAACGCTAGCGCAACAATTTATAACGGTATGACGGTATTTACCGCACTGCAACGCCGTGTTGATGCCGATGTGGTTGCGTCTGACGAAAAGACATTTGACGACGTTGTACAGGACATTGACGACATAAATGACGATATTGAGCAAATTCACGAAGATATTGACGACCTGGAAGATTATGTTGACGATACCTTTGTGAGATTGGACGGGGAATCAATAATGACGGGGCCGTTAAAAATGCGTGCCACTTCTTCGTTCCAGTGTGCCATCGCACCGTTCTGGGACGGGGTTGGTTTTTATAAGTTGAACAGCGATAATTCTGTGACTTTGATTGCGTCTATTGAAACACCTGATGGTTTTGTGCCCTGGACTACCAATACTTATAACATAGGGTCTTCATTAAAGAAGTGGAAAAACTTATACCTTGGGGGAAAACTGTTTGCTTCAACAATAAATAATGGCGGCGATTTGGTAGTGCCTAATGTTGCGGGGACTCTTGCGACCATGGGCGACGTGGAATTGGCGGCGCGGTCTGGGACACAACTAACAGACCAGGGCGTATGGTATGCGAGAATGGACCCACGCGGCATAATTCCGTCTTATGCCGAGGTTGAGGGTCGTAATTATGCAGATTTCACACAAGACGATGGCCGCGGCAACCGTCTTATTGTAATTTACACCTACACACAATGGCGGTGGAAGTTGACTGAAACTATCACAGCACCAGCCGAATATGATGGCTATGTTCTTGTCACAAGCAAGATTTGGGACATAGCCGAACAGGCGGGCCAACAGGGCGGGCGCGTATTGTGGAACCACCGGAGCAAAGAGTTCACACCATACCCGCAGATAATATCGTTTGAAAATATTGAAGTCACTGGGGAATCAACGGTTGTTATGCCACAGAACCCAAGTGCAAGTCAGATTGTAAATAAAGATTATGTTGATGAGGCAATCGCGGCAATCCCAACGCCAACAGTAGATATAGCCCAGTCAATCGATGCAGATATTGTGGGAACACTTACTGTTGCAAGCAATGGAGATGTGTCTGGGCTTGATAATAGTAATTATCTTGTTTATCCTGGAACATTGGATATGAGTGACGCATCTTCATTTGAGATGGTATTTGCTTTCACTACTGCAAACGCTGTATCGTCTGCATATATTTTGACAAGTGTGGGTATGGGTTATGGTTCAGAACACAATACAGCAATTACAATAAATAACAGTGAAAAGTTGTATTTTTATGTGAATGCTTCCGATGATACTATTACAGGAACTACAACAATACAACCTAATACAAAATATTATGTTAAAGTTGTGTGTGATGGAACCAATTACATTATGTCTTTGTCAGAAGATGGAAATAATTGGAGCGTAGAAGGTAGTGTATTAGTAACCGAAAAGCCAGGTTTTCTGCTCGAAAGGAAATACGTGATAGGGAAAAGCGTGTTTTCAGCAATGCATATGAAAGAGTGTTATATCAAGGAAAATGGTATTTTGGTGTGGCAAGGTCTTGGCGACCCCGGACTTCATCAGCGTGTATCAAAAGCCGAGGCAGATTATGTGGTGGAAACACAGTTCCCAACATTAGCAAACAATTACACTTGGTATCGTAAATACAAGTCTGGTTGGGTAGAGCAAGGGCAACGGTCTTTGAATATAGCAAACCAGTCACACAACCTATATACGCTACCTGTTCCAATGGCAGATACAGATTATTGGGCGGCGGCAGGCCCTGCTCAAATAAGCTCTTCCGAAATGTATAACGCGGCATCAACTGTTGCCGCTTTGGCTGGAACCACAACACAGGTTAGATTAGGACAATTTAACACGGCCAACTCGACTATGAGAATCTGGTGGGAAGTTCGTGGTATGGCGGCATAAAAAACTATTGAAAAAAAAGAAACAAAAGGATAAAATATGCCGTGTGGAAAGAAAAAGAAAAAATAATTGCCCCAAAGTGGGTTTTACCTATAGATTTGGGTATTTTATAACAGAGGAAATATAAGCAATGGCACAAAGAATAAAAACTGTTCAAGAATCAGATTTGCGTATGCTGGGCGACTTGGCCCGCAGCATTCAGCGGGTTTTGCCTGTGACCCAGGCAGACATTGACGCCGCTGCCGCGCTTGGCAAAGGGTGGGTTGTAACGCGGGTTTTCGAAGTTTCAGATCCACTGGATAATCTGCGTGGTGGCACCCAACTTGTTATTAGACAAAATAGTATTCTGCCAGGGCAAAGCGTTCAGCGTGTTCTAATTGTGTCGGGGCCTGGTGGGCAGACGGTTGTTGTTCGTGGCACAGATTATATTGTGCTGCCCGATGCCATCGCCAATTCTCTTTCGTATGTCAAGGCGTTTGGTGGAACATACCAGGGCAACATACCAGCGCCATATACCCAAGTGAACTATGTCACGAATACGGCACAGACGGCGATTGACACTGGTGTTATGATAGATTTTGCAAAGAATTATGAGTTTGAAGTAGAGTGCCGTGCAGTTGGTGGTTCGTGGTATATCTTGCAGAGCAGGGCAAGTTCTACTGGTAATATCACTGGTATTCACGGGGCGACTTCTGGCTCTACCATTACATTGGTTGTTGGTAATGTGACGGTCTGCACGAGCGCGATTACAAGAACCGCAGGGAACAAGTTGTATGTCAAAGCAACACTGAACGCAGGCACTGCGACACTGTATGTAAAAGACGAAACCGCAAATACGGAAGACACACAGACGGGAAGTTATGGCACTTCGCAACCAAACCCAACCGCAGCGGTGTATTTGCTCGGCAACGCAGGCGGTCAGTATGTTGACGTAAACTCCGATATTTATATGGCCCGCATCAAAGAAAATGACACTGTGGTTATGGACTATGTGCCAGCAAGACAGGTTGCAACCGCAGGGTTCTACGATAAAGCGAGTGGAACATTTAAGACGGCTGAAACACCTGCGAATTTGTCGGCAGATGGCAACACGGTTCCAACTCCCGATGCCCCAATGGACATTGTGTGTAATAATGGGGTTTTGAAATGGGATAGCGTTAATCGAACAGTTTATGCAGACGGCACACAGGAAACAATCGTAATCAAAGGGCCAAATCTTTGGAATATGGCAGAAGCAACAGTATCTGCCCCGGGGTTCCTAGCGTCATCTATCACAGTCGGAAATGACGGAACCATATCCGCAACGAATAATAGTAATAATCCAGCGGCTAGATTTTTATTAGAATTAAGTGCAGATAATCTTGGTTTAATTAATGGACAAACTTATACTGTAAAAGTATGGACCGTAGAAAATAACTTTACCACAGATAGAGATTCAACGATTATTGTTAATGGAAGTCAAAATGCTTTTCGACAAAGTTCTCCAATCAGCAAAACTTGGACACAAAGTGGTAGTAATCCTGTTAAAATAACATTATATTTTGCGGAATATTCTAATGGTTCTACTGCGTCAGTTCGTGTTCAGGTTAGCAAAGCATCTTCTATTGACAATTATACGCCTTATAGCGAGCAAACCGCCACATGTGAAGACCTATTATCTATCGGCAACGATAAAGACCAACAAGAAATTATTGACGGAACTGTTACAAGAATCATTGGTTATAAGATATTTAATGGGACAGAAACTTTTGGGACAAGTAACGCATACGGAAAAGCGTTGTATATTAACGCCGCCGCTTCCGCATGGGGCGCAGATAGAACAAAAGCAGTTCTTTGCACTCACTTTTTGGGCAAACCTATGGCAACTGCTGCACAACCGTTATACTCATGTTTCTTTAATAACAGTAGGCACTTCTATTTCAGGACAGAAGAAACCGCGGCAAACTTTAAGACCTGGGTGGCACAACAATATGCGGCTGGCACGCCTGTAATACTATTTTTTGTAAAGGAAATAGCAACCACAGAAACCGTTACAGCGCAGACATTACAAGTGACGGCAGGCGATAATGTGCTGGAAATCACACAGGCGAGTTTAACAGGGTTAGAACTGGAAGTAGAGTATCAGGCGGCGGTATCGCTGACAATTCAAGAAGTGCAAGATGCCAATCTTGACCCCAATGTTGAAGTCACAATAAATTAAGGAGTATATTATGGAACCAGAAGAAGTATTAGAACAGGAAACAGTGGTTGAAGAACCCGTGTCAGAACCCGAACCAGAACCGATGCAGATTTATACAAAGGGTGAGTGGGCAGATTTGGAACTTTTGATGCCGCAGGAAATGGAAGTCGGCAAGACCTATCATATTGCGGTTAAAGGTCACTGTCGGTTTATGATTTCCGCAGAAAAACCGACCGTAGGTATTACTACCAATGAAATAACCTTTACAAAGCAAGACGGGTTAAAACTTTGGATTAAAACAGGGGAATAAAATGCGGGATTTAGAAAAACTGGTTGAATTGGGGCGTGAATTTGCGAAGCCGTGGAAACAGGCAACGAAAGTTTTGGCGGTGTTGTTGGTTGCTTCTGTTATAGGTTTGGTTGTTTTGGCTTACAGAGATAGTAGCATATTGTTAGAAGCCGATTATAACACACATAGTGAAGTATTGCAAGTGCAAGGATAATAAATGGCTGTACATCAAAGAATCAACAATGGTAGATTTGACAATGTGGAATTGTTTTTGCCACACGATTCACAAGGTCGGCTTAAAATGTTGATAGGCAGTGGCGCAAAAGTCAAATTTCATAGACCTGAAAATTCCCGCCTGTCAATGCTTATCAACGGCAAACAAAGAGTAAATCTATGAAAGACACCCGCCGTGCAACAAAGATTTATCTAAAACACTTGCCAGTGCCATTGGCAAAGCACTTAGTCGAAGAATATGAAATTCCATCGCCAGAAAAAGAAGTTTTATTATCTGCCTGTATCGTGCGCAAAGGTGGGTTCGCGGGTGTGGAATATCTTAAAAAGACCTATGGGATAAACATCTCTTATTGGCAGTTTGTGTCGTATTTGGCGCGTGGGCTTGATAGGTTCTATGCAACGCATTTATACAAGGGCAAAGATTACACAAGTTATTTGCAGTAATATTTGTTTAAAAAATAAACTTCTGACTCTAATTTTTTCCGCAATTCTTCAATCGTATCTGCCAATTTAGTAACCCCGCGTGCCACGGGGTCACCAATATAATAAACTTGTTTATGAGCGTCGACGACTTTAAAGACTCTAAACTGATAAAAATTTCCAACATACATGTTATATAAATAGGTCTTTGTTAGTTTCATCGTAATTCTCTTCCAGTTCTAATTGCATTAAGCCGTTTCCATTCACGATATTCATCAAGAGTCAAGGCGCCCTTTTCATTATTACATTTTTTGCAAACAAGGAGAATCTTGCTAGGCCCAAGTTCTTTTTGCCGTGACTTTGGCGGTTCATGTTCCTTGGTCGCCTCGGCCAGCGGAACCGTTTTTAAGCAATAAGGGCACACGAAACTAATCGTATGCCCGTATAATTTTTTCCACTGTTTTGTTTTCATTATTTTTTCTTTTTCATTGCGTCAGCAATAACCTTTGCGTCTTCTTTGGTAAACACAATTGAAAATACGTCGGCCCACTTCACAACCTTGGCCAAGAAAGTATCGTCTTTTTGTGTCGGGGTCAATTTTACAATCATTGTGCAGAAAGTCACAATCATGCCCCAAATTGCGAAGATTGTTTCCCAGTTTTCAAGCAACCAGTTCATTTTTTACTCCTTTATATAAGTTTTTCAATTATACGTGCTATCTTTTCGCCCGATAAAGCAATAGAAATTAAAAAGATAATAAGTATAATCCACGCTGATTTATGTTTTGCTATACTTGTAAGAAGATTCCATTTTTGCCCGTCTAACCGTTCTTTTTCAACGGGGCTATTCAACCTTTGTATGATTAAATCTAACTTTCCACCTTGTACTGCTTGTTCTGTTTTAATCGAAGCAACATCGGCTTCTATATTATCAAGACGGTTTTTCATAGCAATATAATCTTTGGCCTGCGCTTCGGCAAGTTCAATGTCATAGCCATTTACCTTGCCTTTTTTGCGTATCTTTTTAAGAATATCAAATTGAGCGCACACTTGTTTCTTCATCTCCTGCCCCATTATACCAAAAATCAAATATAAAAATCAACAGTTTTTTTCTTGACAAGAAAACATAAATCATTCATAATAATATATGAATTTTTTTCATTGATTTTTCCTTTCAGGGCTGGCATAAAACCCAGCCCCTTGTTTTAGTATTTTTTATCGTCAGATGTGCCACGCATACTGTCGTAATAACAACTCTTTGACATAGCAGAATCTGCTTTACTTATATCTTTAAGAATGTCGCTAGCGTCAATCATTTGTTGAACAGTAAGTTCGTTAGATGATGAGAACATTTTATGGACTTTGTTTAACAGAATATTTAAGTGTTCATAAATTGCTTTTCTCATCGCCATTTTTTCTTCGTGTGTCATATTTTAATCTCCTGTGGTTGTATCACTTGCCACCGCTACCGATGCACTAGACAACGCATACGCTGGGTTACAAGGGGTGTTTAACAGAATCACATACGGGTCGCCTGTCGCTGGCACTATGTAATATCCACGATACATTTTCCGGGATTGCAAGTGGTCGGTGCTAATTGGCAAACCGAATCGGTTTAACAAAGCAACATCTGTTCCGTTTACAGTGATAGTATAATTTACTGGCGCACCCAATATTACTGCATTGGGGTTCAAACAAATTACCAAGTTAAACGGTGTAAGGTTGGCGATGTTATTACTATTACTAACTGTGAGCAACCCCCCGGTTGTCAGGTTCGTTGCTCTGTGTAAAAATTCACAATTACAAGACATTTTCAAACTCCTAAGGTTCAAGGGCAGGGCAAGAAAGGGAACCCTGCCCGATTGGTTTAGAATCCGCAACCACAAGAATTGCAATTACAGAACGGGGACATACCCGATGTGTAAGTCGTTGCCGTCGGATAACGCACGACGCCAGCAACCGCGTTGTTCAATTCAAGTTGATTGATACGGCCTTGCAACGCTTCAATCTTGTTTGTAGAGATTGCATCCAAGATTTTCTGCGTCTGACCGATTGTGACAGCATTGATGTCGTTTGTGTTTTTCAACGCATCATAACGGTTTTGTGCAGATGTTTCCTGTATCAACATCTTGGTATCGCAGCAACACGCATTTTGGTTAGCCAACACTTGTGCTACCTGTCCAGAAACCCCGTAAATGTCGCGTGTCAATTCGCCATACTTGTCCTGGATAACATTTAAGTTATCGTGGAAGTTTTGATTGACTGCCGCCAAGATTTCTCTTTGGTTAGCCATTGTGTTTTGGTTATCAAAGCCCTGTTGCATTTGGTTTTGTATTGCTTCGGTTCCGAATTGACCACGGTTGCCAAATCCCCAAGCATTGCCACCGCCCATTAACAAGACGATAAGCAAGATTGCGAACAGACCGCCGTCGCCACCACCAAAACCGAAACCACTGCCACCGTAAGGATAGCCCCAACGGTTGCCTAACACCGCGCTCATATCAGCAGGTGTCATAGGTGTGTTTTCTGCCATAGTTTTTCCTTTTGGTTGTTAAATCACCCCAATAAACTACGAAGTTCTGGGGGAAGTTGATTTAAGTCAAACCCACGAGAACGGGCAACATTGCGTATTGTTTCGCGCTGTTGTTCCGGTGTTTTCCCCGCCATCATTTGATTAACGGTCGCCATCAGTGGGTGATTTGCGAATTTCCCTTGCATAAACATATTAAGCAACATTTGTGGATTCATTGCCGCCCCCTATGTTTAACTTTTTCTCTATGTTTTCAAGGCGACCCAGTATCTCTTGCGTATCAGTTTTTTTGGTCTGTTCGCCTGTTAAAACATATGTCTTGGTTTCCATAAGTCCGTCATTATTCATACGGCGCAGGAAAATCTTGCCATCTCTGTGATTCAACCCCAGATAAATAGTATTCGGCATTGGGTTTATCGTTGATAATTGTTCCGCAGATTCAACGGTATAAGTCACAATCTTGGGTTCAATCTGTTGTGGAAGATGTTGGATTGGCATAGCCTGCGGTTGTGGCGCATAAGGCTGATAAGGATAGTTATTATATGGATTCATAAAAAACTCCTATGGTTTTATACATAGGAATTGTAATATTTTTATATATAAGAAATCTTGGCGAAGTTTTGGCAGTTTTTTGGCAAAATCAATTTAATCTTTGTTTAGATAAAATTGCTTGTTCTTACTCATAGTGATGCAGTATCCATGCCTATCAACACCGTGTATTAGTTTTTTTTCAAACTCAATTGCTTCTTCTTCGGTTAAAAAAGAACGGCTAAAATGTTCTCGTCTTGTTAGTATTCCAAGTGTGTGATAAGGGGAAACATCCCATTCAACAACCCACCTGCCTGTGTCTAGAATTCTATATCCTCGTGGTTCCGTTGGATCTTCTATGAAGTCTGGGTGATAAGAATACCCAACTTTACGTAGTTTTATCCTGTCTTTTTCGTTCATTTTTTTGCTCTCCTTTCCTTTCTGATTTCCACACAGCCAAAGCGCACCGAGCAATGTAGTCTGTGGCGACATCACGGTTTTTGCACCACTTGACACGCAAACCGTATTCCGCGCCCCACTTGCAAAGCGAGCAGATTACTGTATTGAATTTCTCCCAAGACCGCCACTGATTGACATACTGTGCGAAATCTGACGGTCTGCATTCGATAACGAGCCATTTGTATTTGTAATCACGCATACGTTCTAATTCCCGCTTGAAACGTGCGTGGTCGCCAACAACGGTGCCATACAGGTCGCCCATTGCTTTCCGTTCCCAGCAGGCAACGGTTTCCAGCCCCTTGATAGCATAATCCCCAGTGTGCAGGGTTCCGCGTTCACTGGGGAGAGATTTTACGCCGGCGATATGCAGGTCGTCAAACGGCAACGGGTCTTTCTCGCGTGTGTCAATAATAATTGTTGGTAAATCTGTCACTTTCTCACTCTCTCAATTAAATAATCCAACCGCTGTTGTGTGTCCCACGCAATATCTCCCGCGCGTCGTGCTATTTCCAATGCGTCGTTATCGCGTTGTTCGCGGGCAATATCAGACCGCAACCGTCCATTCATATCACAACCGTGTTTTTTTGCCCACCGAACCGCGTTTCGCCACCCGCGGGTGTGATTGTCCAGGAATTCCCGTGATGGCGTTTCTGCGTGTTCTCTGAGCCGTTTATAGCGTTCATTAACAAAATCGTAATATTCTTTTTTAGTCTTGGGGCCATACATATTGTTTTTGCAATACTGCGCGTATGCGTCTTGCCAATCGCTTCGGCTCCATTCTGTGCAGTCAAGATTTATTAGATTCAAATTCATCGCCTTTCCTTTCAAAATCTGGTGGCGGTGGGGGCTTAAGAAAAAGAATGTAGGAGGGGCCCCACCGCCATAAAGTTCTGCATACTTTGGGGGCTACTCGGTATGCAGGCGAGGTGTATCAAAAAAGGAGAACTTACAACATAAAGGACAGTCGAACAGAAGGAAAAGTCAATTATGATAAGTTTGCCCCCAACAATTCTATTATATTCTTATTCTTTTTCTTTTTCAAGCACATATTCGTATGCCCTGATACGATATTCCGCTTGCCATTCTTGTTTTTGCAGGTCTTCAAGGTATTTCATCTGTTGAACAAAAAATTCTTGGTTCTGCATAAAGTTCCCCGCATTTGCCCAAGTGCGTATATCGTCAATGCGTGCACGTATATCTTCAAGGTCTTTGTGTAGTTTTACGATAATAGTTTCAATTTGTGCCGCGGTTTTCATTATTCGCTCCAAGTTTGTTCAATTACTGCAATGCGATGGTGCAATTTACCAATGTCGTGGATTAGAATAAAATTACTTGCCATACAAAACACAAACAAAATTATCCACAACCACATCGTCATATTGCGTAAACCTTTATAGCAAGATTCAAAATATGTGTCTTGTATGTCAAACCGTCTGTTTGTATAATCAAATAACAAATCAATCATTGTTTTGTTGTTCTGTTTGTTTACCATTTATATACTCCATTACTTCTTGCTTTGGGAACCTGTACGCTGTGCCAATTTTCAGGCAACGGAACGGAAAACGGTTTTGTTTTACCATATTCCGCACCGTCGCAGTGGACACACGCATAATTTCCGAAACTTCTTTCGCTGTTATTACGTAGTCCATAATTACCGTCCTTTAATTTTCTGTTTAGTCAAGGTATTTTTATAAGTCCCCCTTGACTACGGGACTTCATTAAAAGGTATATCGTCTGATACCGCTTCCGCCAGTTTCTGTTCGCCTTCGGTTTTTACACCGCCAGCAACCTTGTCAGCACGTGTAATGCGGAAAGACGGGAAATACATTTTCTTGCCGTCTTTATCGTATTCACGAGAAGAGATGTAAATCACAGCGTTGTAGGTTGCGCCAACTTCTAATTCGCCCAATATACCAGAAGCAGTTGTTTCCAATGTTGTTTCAACGATAGAACCGTCTTCACGTTCTGTGGTTTCGCAGACGACATATTCGGTGCGTTCCCAAGCACGACCGTCGTTTGTTGTGCCTTTGCGTAAGTTTTTGCTTAATACTTTAATTTGTGTTTCAGTTGTTTTCATAATAGTTTCCTTTGTTTTGTTCTTTTGAACGATTGTAGTATAACATAGTTTTTTGCGATTTGTCCAACTTGTAAAAAATTTTTTTATTCAATGGTTATTTCAAATTCATCAGGCGTTCTATCCATAAAGAAAGCCATAGCGTCTTTACTATACAAAACCTGCCCTTTTACCTTGTTAAGTCCAAGCAATAAACATCCGTCGGTGTCGGCGGCTGTGTTGCCCGAGTGGATTCGTACACCAGTAAAGTTCGGCACATTTAGTATTTCTGGAAGAATCTTTTGGAATCTTGGTGACATCGTTTTTTTTACTTTATACGTTCCGGCAGGGATTGCAGTTTTACCGGCAATTTTTACTTTGCGGACAGTGTCTTCCAGTGTGTCGCAGAAGTAATGCCCGTCGATGTAGAGTTTGCCGATAGTGTAGTCGGCACCCTTAAAGTTGCGTTTCAGTGTTAGTTTCATTTTTTTCTCCTATTTCTTTCTGCTCTTTTTGCTTGCTTTCAAAAACTCTTCTTTACTATCCGTCCATCGCCATAAATAACAAGGACGATAGTTTTCATCTGTGCTAAATCTGATTATTGTAAAAAAGAAGTCTGATGATGGTATAGCCCGCATATCATATGCTTTATTCCACTTGTGTTTCATTTTTATGCTCCTAAACTTTCAAACACTATCTTTTCTGGCAATACTCCACGGCAGTAATAGCCAACACCAAAACTTGGTTGATTGCCACAATTCTTAAAACGGACGCGTCTATCAAACAACATTAGTTCTACCCCCCCCCTAGAAAACAGTCGGTATGGTGCAGAATCATTAAGCCAAGTCATTGGCAACAGTAATGCGAACGGCTTGCCTAGTGATATAATTTTTTCAACTAACATTGCTTTGTTGTGAAACGGTGGATTACTTACGATTAAATCAAAATCTGGCACAGCCTGTGCAAACAAACCATCGCCAAAATCGTAAAAGTTTTGCCCATCGTCTTTATGCGAATAAATCACTTTATGTCCGTCTGCTTGCAATAGTTTTACATATTCGCTTTCTTCTGTATCAAATGGACACCAGATTGTTTTGCCCTTAAATCTTTCTAAGTATTTTAATAACGGGCGAACAGCATAATCGGGTGTATAACACTCATCGTTTATGTGTAAAGTTTCATAAATCTTTTTCATCATTTGCACACCTTTAATACGGCATATCTTCTGTATCTGCAATCGCTTGTTCTTCGGCTGTCAGTGGCAGGGGGTTCACTGCAAATATGCGTGCGTGTCCGCCGTCTTCAAGTGCATATTTTTGGTCTGAAATAACATCAGCACAGGTTTCGGGTAATTCGCACAAGGCAGAAACAGCCCGCCAAAACGCACGGCTTTGCAGTGGAATTTTGTGCCGCATATCGCAATACTCGCAATAATTTTTATGGCTTCCCCATCGTCTGTTATGAAACTTTTGTGCCACAGGTTTAACACCCCATTTGTCTGGTTCTTGGCGTACGGCTTGAATATATCCCAAAATAATATAGTTTTCAGGTGTTTCCCAATTATAGTTATTAAGGTTATTTTCCTTGACTTCAAGTTTGTCGTCGTCAGTCAGTTTGTAAATGCCACCGTTTTTGATATAATACGCCTTGGCTTCTGCCAGCATTTGCTCAAAAAACGAATCGGGCAGGTCTTCGGACTTTATACGACATTCTTGCTCTTTCAAGTGGCACTCAAAGATAATCTGTCTGCGTTCATTTGTGGCATACACCTGATTGACATCGTTGCAAGTGCGGACAATGATGAACGACCTATCGTGCAATTCTGGATCTTGAAACTTACGCGAGAACTTGTCCTGTGGGTTTGTCACCAAGGTTTTGAACTGTTCCATATCTATCTTCCCAACCCCTTTACCAACCCAGGTGCATTCATCGTCAACCACAATCACGTTGTTGCCGTCGTATGCGTTTACATAAAAGTCGTCTTTGCTACGCGTTGCCATAGTTAAAAACCCGCAATATTTGCTTGGTATCAGGCGACGGCACAAAAACGATTTGCCGATACCCTTGGATTTGGACACGATATCGAAGAAATATGGGCAATAGTCGTTGCGTGGCGAAAACTTTGCAACAATACTTGTCATCAACAGCAAGAAAAAGTTTGGGTTTGTATCGCACTCAAAATATTTTTTCATAAATGTTCCAATGCGTTCTTCGCCGTCCCATTCCGGTATTGAATCAAAGAACTCTTTACGCGAATTGAAAGTAGAATACAACCCGATGTTTCGCCATAATAATTTTAATTCTTGCGGACGAATATCACGGTATTTGGTGCTTTTAACGGTTTCACCAGTAGTTTTATCGGTTGAAAAGGCGGTTGTTTTTATCGCCAGTTTGTCACAAAAGTGTGTTTCAAAGATAGTTTCCGCTTGGTGTTCGGGTATCAGCGGTTTGCGTGCAAAAACCGTTCTGTAAAGCCCTGTGATTGTATCGCGTGCAAATAAGTCGTTGTTTTGGCAAAGGTCTATCAGTTGCTCTGTCAATTCGGCTATTGAGCCAGCCCCAACTTTTTTGCCATCAATCATTGGTTGCAATATTGTAATTTGTTCTGAAAGCGGTATCTCGTTTTGGACATAATCGTCTTCATTAAAGGGTGGGGGACAGTTGGAAAGGGAGTCCCCCGTGATGTAATTGTCGTCAATATTAAAAGCAGGGCGTGGCGTTTCATAAGACACGCGTTGTGCCAGTGCTCCATTTATTGTATCAACATCTGCCAAAAAGTCAATAGAGTTTGGCAAGTATGCCTTTGTTGCCTTTGTGAACACATCAAGTATTTCGGTGTCGGTGCCGTCAAGCAACACATCAGATACTTCGTTGACGTTGGTATCGGCGATGTCTTTGCGTGAGATAACGATATACGGATAGAAATACTGGGTGTTGTCCCTTGCGTGTTTTTGGTCTGATATTAAGATTTTCTTCACTGCGATTCCCCTTTCCTTGAATGCGATTATTTATATAATACTAGCGAAAACTTAAAAGTCAATTTTTATTTAATTAATAAACGCCTTTTTTAACAAGTTCTGTAATTTTGTCTTCTTCCGCCCAATCATATTCTGGGTTTTTGCGCGACCAAGACCGAATAGACGATGTGCGCACAACAATATAGCGTGGGACGGTTTTTGACTTAAATGGTATTGTTAGTTGTTTCATTTTTTCTCTCCTTTTCTTCGGGTTCAATAACGCACCGTTCCCCACAGTGAGGACTTTTACATAATCTGCGCTTTTCAGACCAGTGATTTAATTTTTGTAAGTCTTCGTTTGACAACTGTTTTTCGGCGTCATCATATGCTTTTCTAAACATGTCGCCCATCATTTGCTCCTTTGTTTCTTTGCTAATTCAAGGTATCCGATATAATTTTGGGCAGATTTCAGTGTTTCAAAAGTTACGATTTGGGTATATATTTCATACTCCCCACGAACTTTGATATGTAATTCCCAAATGCCTGATTTGGTTTGAAATGGTTCTTCCCAACTTTCTATCATTTCCTTTCCTTTTTGTTCGTTCAAGATTCATTTCGTTTCCTTTATATTTATAGGTTTTACAACAATCTTAAACGGTTCATCTGGTTCAACCATTGTGGCAATATATTGTAAAATACCGCTGATTGCTTCGTCTTTGTTTATGCTTGAATAAATAGCATCTGAAACGGTAGGACAAGTTCTTTCTTTTCCAATATGTAATTCTGCGTGCCAACGAATCATCACTTAATCCTTTTGTTCTGTCGGCTGTTTTCTTGCATTTTCACGAAGTTCTGACAATAATTCATAAACTTCTTTGTATTTTTCTTTTTCATATAAATCAACAAGTTTATCCCAGTTTTTACCAATTTCTGCCCAAACTGGATTGTTTTGTAATTCATACCAAATGTGTTCTGCCACACCTTTCGGGTTCGGGAACCGTTTTAAGAATCTATAACACCGGCCAAAGTCGGCAGAATCATAAGGAACGGATGTCATCATAGTTGGTTTTATTCTTAAATATGCTGCGCACATTGTTTTGCTGGATACACCCGTATCTTCAGAAAACAACCATTCAAGGCAAATTCTCATATTTTCGTTCATTGTTGTTCCTTTTTTACTTTATTTCCTATTTTGCGTTGACGAATATAGTGCCAAACAGAACCTTCTCGCCATTCGCATATTGGCAATAGCATTTCATCGTCTTCTGCGGGCGTAAAATACATCGGGCGCCGGTATATGCAAAACAATTTATAAACATAATGGTCGTGTCGTTTATCTTTTATGTAATCTTTAATCCCAAGCCAAATGTATTTCATTTTACATCCTTTTGTTCTGCTTGTTCGTGTATGTTGCCAATGATTTCAAATTTCTCTGGGTTATATATGCCTGTCCAATTAAATGGGAAATATGCCCCGTCTTTATATTTCACAACATCTTTATATTCTTTTAATTCACAAACGACAATTTCTTTTCTACCTATAACAATATCCCCTTCATAAATCAGTTTTCCGTTTTTGTCTTTTAGACCTGTACATTGTTCAATTATCGTGTCGGGTTCTACACCTGTGCGTGTGTATATTTTTTCATCTTGTTCTAGTTTCGCAAAAAGGGTTGATATTGTCACCCATTGACAATGACCACTGCTGGGATGTTGATATAATGTGCGACCAGAACACTTATTTATTCTTGATTTGTAGTATTTCCCTGTTTCTTTATCAAACACTCTAAACTTAAATCTTGAATTTTCCATTATTTATCCTTTTGTTCTAGTGTTGTTATATTTCATACCCTTGTATATCTTTTAATGTTCTGCGTGCTGCAAAATCTACAATCTGGTATAATTTTGCCCATCGCCAACATCTTGGTATATCTTCTTGGTCTTCACGAACTTCAAGGGCTTGTGACCAAGTTTTATGTGGTTCTGGCAACAGAATAATTACGCAATCTTCTCTCAACCCAGGTTTTGTTTTCCACTCGTGCCTTGTGTGCCATTTTACTGTCATTGTTAATCCTTTTGTTCTAGTGCTGTTATTTGTTCGATGGTGTGTTTGACAACCGAACCCGTCCAAGTGTCGTCTGTGTGGTCGCACGCAGACCATATTTCTTCAAGTGCCTTTGTTACAATTCCCAGTTGTTTCTTTGTGCGTATAAGTTCTTGCCATAACTCTGCACTTCCATACATAAAATATGTTTTTTTGCAAGAATCATTTCTGCATTCGATAGATTGTGGGTTGCTTTGGTCTAATTCCTGCTGACAGAACGGACATTTCATATCACTCATTTTACATCCTTTTGTTCAAGAAGCATTTGTATTTGTTGTTTTTCGGCTTGGCAAGCATATTTGGATTCAATACCGCCAAACGCATACATCAAAACCGTAAAACTTAGCACTATAATTGCTGCTATTTTTTCATCCATTAGTTATCCTTTTGTTCTAGTAATTTGCGTTTAATTTTTATTCCGTTTATTTCTATTTCATTTGTTTTGTTACGATAGAATCTGCCTTGTATAGTTCCCTTTGTTGAGTCAATATATTCCGCTACTTCATCTAGCGAAAAACATTTATGGTTTCGGACTTTGTATTCGTACTTTGTCTGAATCGGACTAATCGGGTAAACTGTCATCACTTATCCTTTTGTTCTGCTTGTTTTAATGCAATATGTGCCATATCGCCAATCTTTGATATTGGTTTCTGGAATTGTCCAAGGCAGTTTTTAGCAAGTTCGCCGCTTACGATTTTTGTGTAATTATAAATGCTTTGTAATGCCTGCCGAAGTTTTTTGTTTTCTGTTTCAAGGGCAAGCAAATCCGTTAAATAGCACCACTCACAACCAATATCGTGTGCATCATCGCCCGGTATGTTCCATCCATACATTGTCCAATAAACCATTTTACCATCTCTGCTTACTTTTAGTTTATCGTCAATGGCTTCGTGAAAACCTGCTGTATGCCAAATAGATTTATTCATTGTTACCGCCTTTGATTTGGTCTAATGCGCGTTTCGCAGTATTACGCATATGACAATTACCGTTAACAATACAATCCAACGCATCAATCGCTATATCCAGTTTCTTCTGCAACAATTCCACTTCGTCTTTCAGGTCGCTGTTTTCTTTTTGCAGGTAGGCAAGTTCTGACACATTTACCGGACGAGTTTCGGGGGCTGGTTGCACATTTTCGGCACGAGTTTTATGTTCATGGCGATTTATCCAATCGATAATCTCGTTAACCTTATCTTGTATTACTGGCATACGTTGTAATTCAAACGGTAATCTTTTAATCATTTTGCTTTTCCCCTTTGTGTCATTATTTGTGCCTTGAATTCCCCAAGTTTCGTGTAATAAAACACATACGCCGCTTCGTCCGATACGAACGTCTGTTTTACCCAGTGTTTTCCACTACGGTATTCTACTACCCACTCGGCCAGTTGTGCGTCCTTAATCGGAAACTTTAACATTTCCTGTGCTTTTAATATTGCGGTATGATTGTCCATTATTTACTCCTTTCGTTGCCTGCCATCAAAGATTCTTTTATTGCTCGGAATTGTTTATAAAACTCTTCCCAACACGCTTCTTCCGTAATAAAGCAATACGCAGTCCACCGACCCTTTACATATTTTTCGTAATACCACATACGGTCTTTCTGTGAATATTTTGGTTCGTGGATATACTTCTTTGCGTTCAATAATGCGTCGGGTAAATTCATTGATTCTCCTTTTCTTTTACATTGGCGAGTCTTAGTTCAACTCGAAAAGACTTTGTGTTTTCGTCTGTCATAGTGTATATATATTGAATAATTTGTCCAAGCGCGTCTTCTCTTACAGGGCTACTAACAAATGCACTTGGTGTTTTTTCTTTGTCTATATATAATGTAGCGCGGTATCTAATCATTATTGCATCCTTTAATCTTGGTGGGGTAGGTGGCGGAGTTTTACCGCACCCTTTGACGACTCAGACGCAGGTACCTTTTCTGAACTTGACCCACCCCATAATATTGCCGGTTTTGGGCGGATTACCGGCGGAATCCAATTCACATATTACCACATTCAGCCCAATCTCATTATTTATACTTCCAATTCTGCTCAAATATCTCGCGCAATTCGGGGTCGCCACAGATAGACGAACACATCAACGCAATACGGCTTTCCAGCATACCTAACGAATCATCCGTCCAAGTATAAGTTTCGTCGAACGGTTGGTCGCTGCCATCGCACGCAAGGTAATCAAATCGCTTTGATTCCCAGATATACATATACGCAAGGTGCTGAATTGACTGCTGATATTTCCCCATATCGTAGTTACTAACACGCTTAAAGTCAATAATCGTTGTTGGCAGGATACAATCAGCAACGCCGTAGATGTAGTTCCCGGACGGCAATTCACGCCCGTCGCGTTCCTGGAATACACCGTCAGCGCATTTACCAGCAATGTTTTTTGCACAAGCAAATTCATCAGATTCGCCGTCAAGCACAATGTATTTAGGATCGCATTTGCCAGTAGCAAGATATTCGATTGTGTTCTCAAATATATGTCCCCGTTCCTGTTCCATTGTGTCGGGCTTTCTAACCTTGCGCAGGGTGTCAATAAATTCGGCCCGCGCTTCCGCTTCCTGCTCATCTGTGCGGTCAAAAAGCGGTTTGGTATAGAACAGCCACGAATTGTATAAAGATGGTGTTATTATAAATGCCATTGTTTGCCCTTTATTTATTACATAATAAATACAGTTCAAAAATAATTACGCCAAGCATAAAATATAACCAAAACATATCAGCCCCCTTTAATTTGAACCTAATGCGTACAATTCTATAATTATTATAACCAGTAAAACATTTGTCCAAAACATATTTGCCCCCTTATTTTAATACGCCCAAAAAAGCCAGTCCAATAATTATTCCCAGTATGTGCATCTTATTCCGCCTTTGGTTCTGATTGTTTCTCAAACGCTTTTGCGTCTTTATTCCACGCACAACCACATTCGGTCGCTTTGTCCGCCAGTTCGTGCTTTAATTTCAAAATCGCGCCCTGGGTCAATTCTGCGCCTGTAATCGCGGTCAGCGCTTTTGTAAAGTCGTCTGCGCTGGTTGCATTGGCAATCAGTTCGCGACATTCCGCCATCTTTTCCGCCAGTGCGTTGTTCTGTTCTTCTTCGCTTGCCAAAAAGTCCGCAATCTGTGTTTCAATCACATCACGCCCGAAGGTATTATTTTCAACACGAATATCAGGCAACACATAGCGATTTTTGAATCCAAAGGTATTTCCAACATAAATTGAATCATCGCCGCCAAATTCCAGAACAAAATCGTTACCCTGTTTTGTGGTGTGGCCGATAAAGTCAAGCATTTTCATCAGTTCGTCTTTTGCCTTGCCTTGGCACTGTGGGCGCTTGATAATCTTGTCGTCGCTTTTGTCTTCGGATTCGTGCGCCAACCATAAAACACTGCGCCCGGTCATTTTTAATTGACTAGCAACGCGCATAATGTCGCTTTTAACAGTCCCCCATTTGGCAGGGTTCATTATGCCGCCGAATTTGTCGCGTATAATCATATCAACCGCAGCCCCAAAAGTATCGACAACGATTGTTTTATAATCTTTTAAGGCATCATCAGCGCAAAGGGCTTCAAAGTCCGCCCAATTTTCAACCGCCGCCACATCGAGCCCGGCGCGGTTTTTACTTGCGACGCGGTGCGCGCCGTGGTCCAAGTCAATTAAAATAGGTTTTGAAAAAGACGCCGCCAGGGATGTTTTCCCGGACTTTGGACTTCCGAATATAAGCCCGTTCCAAGTTGTTTCGCGTTTTAATAAACCGCCGTTTGTTATTTTGAACATTTTTATACTCCTTTTTTGTTCTGTTCGTTTGTTATAATAACACATCTTTTTTTGATTTGTCCAACTGCAACCAAAAATTTTTTTATGACGCGCATTTGTCCAGGTATGACATCGCATCCGCCCAGGAACTAAACACTAAATCGCTCGCAAGTTTCCCCGCCAGTCCGGCACGCCTTACCCAGTCAAAATGTCCATCATACACGATGCGCCATTGTCCTTTGATTATTTCCGGCTTCATATTTGCCCCTTTTGTTTCGCGTTTTTTTGCCCTGTGGCGCGTTTTATTCATCATTTGCCGGTATATTTCGCGCGTTCCAGTTTAACACGTCCGCCGCGGTTATTTCGCCCGGTTCTGGATCTGGATCAAGCCCGAACACCGAACCCAGGAACGAATCCCGCAACCATGCCGGGGCGATTTTGCTCAGCAAAGCACACAACCCCGCGCATCCAGCCATAAAAACGCACCCCGCAACACACAAAAAACACACAACCGCCAAATTTTCCACAAATTCCATTTTGTCCCCCTTTTTATCTTTGAATTTGTCCGAATAAACCATCACGCGCAGCAGATAGCACCGCCATGCGGGCCTCGTATTCATAAATCCCGCGCGCCTTCATTGTTTCATATACATACAAGGCCAATTTTGCATTAAATCCGGCCGCCGTTGCGCGTTGTATGCGTTTATAGTTTCTGAAATATTCCCTTGATGCCATAGTTGCCCCCCTTTTTAATAATTTGCACCTAGTTTTTTATTGTATTCGTATATATTTGCTATTGCTTGCATTTTATCAAACACAATATAATTTTTGCCGTTTTTCTTAATTTTTTTATAATTTTTTTGCATCTTTATATCCTTTGTTTTTCCCTGGGATTTACCCAGGGAATTATTATTATATTATTTCAATATACCCTTTGCGCTTTGCGTTGCGAATTTGAATGTCACTAGCGCGCCAAATTTGGTTGTATAAAGTGTCTATACCTTGTTGTCTAACTTTGGCGTCAATTGCAAAAACGTCTTTGCTTGCGTAAACTTTTACGAATCCGTTTATTTGTTCGTTTGTACTATAAGTATAAAACCATCCGCCTTTGTCCGCGTGTTCTTTTAATTGTTCTAACCACGGGCGGTAAAAACTATTGATTGCGTTTTTTGTTATATCATCGGTTGCCGACAAAATAAAAACCGGCTTGTTGTAAAGATTGACTCTTTCTGTGATTTGCATTTTTTTATCCTTTTTTGTTGTGCCGTTTGTCAAGTTTTTACTTGCCCCGCGACCGTTGTTCTTTTTTGATACAACCTTATTATAAGGCAAATAAAATAACAAGTCAAGAAAAAAATAATAAAAAAAATTAAAAAATACAAATAAAAAACACGCACGAAAAAAAACACACGAAAAACAAATACAAATACGAAAAAGTTTTTTTGCCCCTTCGGGTGAAATTTTACCGATTTGATTAAAAAATACCCCGCATCCAAAAACTACCACCCCCCCCAGTTTTTTGGTTTTTTTTACCAATTTAACCGATTTAACCGATAAAAACACAATTCTATTTATTATATATATATTTTTTTTATTTATATGCTAAATTTTTATTGGTTAAATAGGTTAAATCGGTTAAAAAATCAAGTTTTCTGTGGTGTTGCCGTTGTTGCGAATCGGTTAAATTTTTTTTTGCTATCGGTTAAATGGGTTAAAAGTGGTGGTTTTCTGCGGATTGCCAAAAAAATGCCAAAATTTATTGGCGCGCGGTTGCTTTTTTTGTCAAGTTTTTATTCCTGGGATGCGTTGCCGGGGCTTGTTGTGAATCATTGCCTGCCGGGATAAAATCCAAACGGTACTATATATAGGTATATACAAAGGCGCATAATTTATATTATGTATAGTTTTACCCCGTTCGCACTATATATTGACCCTGGCGCGCGCGGCTGATCCAGGCGATGTGCGACCCGGCGTGCGTGCCCTAGGGGGGGGTGAGGGCGGTGTCTGTTTTTTTTGTAGGTCTCCTTTACACCTGCGTGAGATTTTGGGGTTTTCTACACTATTTGTGTTTTTTGTCAAGTGGTAATAAATTTGTACTTGACTTGAGTATTGTGTTTATGGTAATGTATAGGCATCAGGGGAAAAAAGATATGGATGGAAAGGCGTATTACAATGCAGCGATACTGCTGACGGACAAGTATCACAGGCGGTTTGCTGATATGATGGACGACGACTCGCAGGTTGGGGATGCGATGCGTGGTTATTTTACAGGGGAGTTTCGGGAACTGGACTTGTATGGGTGGAACCAGTTTTGCCGGCTTATGACTGCTGGTGGGCAGGGCAAGTGGCTTGATGAGATACAGCGACTTGACGAGGCGACTATGCTGAACAAGTTGGAACGGCAGATGTTTGATGCGCTGGACAAGCAGGACAAGGCGGGTCGAGACGCACTGGATGCAGCGACCAAGGCGATACAGGGGCTGGTTGGGAAATCGAAGTTCTTGAATGAGCGGAATGGTGGTGTGGATTCCGAGTTTAAGTTGCAGGTTGAGTTTTTTGGTTCTGCTGGGGATCCGATTACAGGGTTGGGGCCCGAAATACTGGACGAAGAGTCTGGTGGGGCTGATAACCTTGCAAAGCCCCGCGCCAACGGCGCGTCGAAGGAAAGGACGGAGATATGAAGATAATTGACGATTATCGCGTCATTATTGAGAACGTCTTTCACTATAAGTATCGGAATATAGTGTATTTATCTGGTCGTATGGGGTTGGCGAAATCGACAAATATTAGTGCTGCGTTGCTGGTTGCTGGGCTGATGCGGTCGATGCGTATTGTTTGTGTGCGTGAAACGCAGAACTCGATACGCGATTCTGTTTATACGCAGTTGTGCGATTGCATACGAGAAAACGGGTTGCCATATACGATTTACCGCGAAACGATTATCGGACCAAATGGCACCGAGTTTATTTTTAAGGGGTTGCGAGATACCAACCAAAACAACATCCGTTCATTGACGAACATTGATATTTGCTGGATTGAAGAAGGACAGTCGCTGTCAGCGACATCTTGGGAGTCGCTGTTCCCGACTATTCGTAAGGTCGGGTCGTTTATCATTATCAGTGGCAACCCTGACGAAGAGTCGGACATTGTGTATCAGGTATTTGGCGAGAACGCCCCACGACGCGAGGACACGTTCTATTGCTACAAGGATTATCGCTATAACCCGTTTGATTTGCCTGACGCGATTAAGACCGAAATTGAACTGATGCGGAAGAACCGCCCCGACGACTGGAAACGTATTTACCTTGGCAAGTTGCGTTCTTCGGTTGAAGAGCCGGTTGTCAAGTCGTGGTCTGTGGTTGAAAATGTCGGGATTGGACGGAAAAGCGACAAAATATACTGGTCGCTGGACTTTAACTACAACCCGCAGTGTTCGGTTATATGCCACTGGAACGGCGACCACGATTTTTATTTCAGCGACGAAATTGTTATGCAGTCGTGTCCGACACTTGATGTGGCGGAAGCGTTTGTGCGGTTGTATAGACAAAAATACAACAACCAGATGGTTATAATCAACGGCGACGCATCTGGGCGCAACAGGTCGTCGCAATCCGAATACTCTAACTATGCGATTATACAGAACGTTCTTATGAAAAGTAAGATACCGCATAGATTTAATGTGCCAAAACAAAACCCGAGTGTCAGCAACCGTGTGGCAAACTTTGACAATCACGTCAAGGGCATAGACGGTAAACGGCATATACTGGTTGATCCGTCGTGTGTTCATTTGATACACGCGTGCAAGTTATTGGGGTTTGATAAGAACGGCGACCCGTTGGAAATTGCATATAGACCTGGTATGAAGACGATTGATTATGCTAAGTCGCATATTTACGACGCAGCGTCGTATTGTGTTTTCACAAACGACCCCGTGGTTTTCCAGTATGAAAAGAAACCAAAATCGAGATTGCTTACTCTGAAAGAACAATTCGAACGGAGTATGACGCCCCAACCAAGGATAGTAGAGGTGCAAGTATGACGTTTAATGCAAAACATTGGGCAGATTTGACACGAAAATATCCTGAACGGGCAGGCAGGGCATACGAATTATACCTTGCCGACAAGAAAAAGCAAGCGAACCCAACGACTTATTTTAAGTTTGCTGGTCTTAAAGAGAAACGTGACGAAGTCCGTTATCGGATAGGGCTTGCGAAATATGTTGAACAAGAAAAAATAAAAATGGAGATAGAAAAATGATGAGAAATATTTGTTGTTCGTTTGATAATGAACATGGCACGGTATTCGTTACCTGCAACAATGGTGTACACCCTGATAAAAAAGGTCATTATTCCAACACAATAGTAATGACCCGCGATAGTTTTGCCAAGGCGATGAAAGACAAATTGTTGTTTAACGAAGCCTTGGGAATTGATATTCGCGCTGGGTGGCAGAACGCCCTGCACGGTGCAATTTCTAACTGTATGGGGCTGAATACCGAACTTGCACCTGAAACCGCGGCACAGGAAATATTGGCGGTGAATGTTGCCCAGCGGGGTGAAGATGCGGTTAAGGCAGATATTGAAGCATTGGCAGAAAACAACGAGGCAATAGAAGCAGAATTAAAAGAGATTGTTGAAAAAAAGGATACAGAAAATGGCGACAACACTGGAAAAACTAAACCTGCAAAGGGCGGCAAGAAGTCCAGAAGGGCAACTGCTGATACAACACCTGATGCTGAAAGCGCAGGAAGCGATAGTGAATCAAAATGAGTTAGTGTTCAAGGGGATTATGATGGCAGTCTTTGCCCTTAAACAATTAGCAGATAAAGAAAAAATAACAGAATCAAGGGAGTAAAGTATGGAACCAGATAACGTAAATGATATTTTGGCGCAGGAACTGGAAAAAGCAGGCATTGTTTCTGACGGTGCAGAACCCAAAGAACCGGAAACGGCACCTGAAGAAAAACCTGTTGAAGAACAGCAACCTGCGGAAACGCCGGCGGAAGAATCCACAACGGAAGAAAAACCGGCAGATGAAGCACCTGTTGAAACCAAACCCGCAGACGAACCAAAGGTGGAAACCTCTGATGTTGACCCTGAAAAGTTGGTTGAACAGGCAACAAAAGAACCTGAACTGATTGATGGCAAATTCAAGTCGCAGGACGAATTGATAAACGCATATCATAACTTGCAAAAGCAATTCACGCAAAAGTCGCAACAGGCGGCGGAAGTTGTGCGGTCGCAAGACGATGTTTATTGGGATAATGAAATTGCCAAGGCGGAAGACATTGTTGCCAAGGACATTGTAACCAAAGCACTGGACACCATTACTGACCCAGCGCAAAAGACCGAAGCGATGACCGCTATGAACAAATGGTTGCAGACAGGCGATGCAGAAGACTTGTCTAAATGTCTTGGTTATATGGATGTTCGGGTGGAACGTCAAGTGCGTTTACAGGCTATGGACGCATCTGCAAAGATTCGTGCGGAAGCAACCCGTTTGCGCGACGAAGCCTGGCAGAAACCGCTGGTTGAAGAACTGAAAACTGTCCGTTCGGAAGATCCAGAATGGTTTGACGCGCCAGAAACCCAGGAAATTATCAAAGCGGCGATTGCGTTGAACGGTGCGAAATTAGACGTTAAAGGTCTGAAAAAAATGATTCAGGCAGTATCCGACAAAGCAGTTGAAAAATACAAAACTAAACTTGCCAAGGAAACGGCGGTCAAAGCGGAACAACAGGCGGTTTCGGTCAAGGCGGCGTCACACAACGAACCACCAAAACCCGAAAAACCAATTGACCCAAGCGATATTGAAGCAATGTTGGGTAAAGAATATACAAAATTGGGGCTGGGGCAGTAATGATGAAACACTTTACAATTTTGTTAGTTTTGGCAGTTTTGCAAAGTGGGTGCACAAGGAAAGAACCGGTTGAGCAGGCATTCAATGATGTCCAACAATCGGTTCAAACCCTTGAGCAGATGTTGCCGGCGGAATGCAAGACAGACGAAACTATGACGGCCATAAACAAATTACAGGCGGAGATTACAGAGGCACGGGCTACGTGTCAGGCCAAAATACTCGACTATCGAACAAAGTATGAAAGGTTGATTTCAGTGATATTTTTCATAATTTTGGCTTTTTTAGTAAAATTTTTGTTAAAAAAGTAAAAAAAGATAGTTAGATTTGGGTATTTTATAAGTAAGGAAGACAAAACCCGAATCCTAGTATTGGACAATCTGGTTTGCCAGACCCGAAAACGGAGCGGACAATTTTCAATCCGAAATAACATTATGTTTAACCAAAAGCGAAAAAATGGAGGACTAAATGTCTACAAATGCTTTTCAATTAGGGGCAACACCATATAATGCCATTTCGGAAATATGGTCTAAAACCCTGTTAAAATCTTTGTCGGTTACCGGCGTTTACAAACACATCGCCGTTGACCATTCTTCTGAACTGTCTGCAAACTCGGATGCTATCCATCTGCGTTTGATTAACGACTCGTCAGTTAGTGTTGGTAATTACTATACATATAGCCAAACGCCGGGCACTGCTGGTACAGAAGGCACAATTACATATACAAAACCAGTTGTCGATAAAACAACTTTGCAATTAACTGAAACACCGTATGCTGCTGTTTCTTTTGAACATTATGCGTTGAAAACGGCTGATGTTAAATTCCAAAGTGCTATTATCGAACGCGCTCGTTACAAAATTGCTTGTGCAATCGACACTTTGGTTATGAACACAATTATTGCTGCGGTTCCAGCGGGTAATACATTGACACCGTTTGACGCTACCCAAGCGGCAGAAGGCGATGTATATGACCAATTGTTGCAATTGGCGGCAATTTTGAAAACTGCTGGTGCTGTTCCTGTTTCCAACACTTCTGACTTGTTTGGCGACAAGGGTATGAAGAATATTGGTTATGTGGTTGTGAACCCACAGGTTATGCGTTTCATCTTGAAAGAAAAAGCATTTGTGAAAATCGATTTCACAGATAAAAATGCTATGTGGAAAGATGGAATCGTCCGTGGAACCATCGCAGGTTTGGTCGTGTTAGAATCTTCTAACTTGCCAACAACATCGAAGACCGTTAACGTCTTTGCTGGTATCAAAGAAGCGGCACACTTCGCTATTCGCGAATATGCTAACCGTATGATTGAAGACCCATCTCACTTCTCGGTGTTGTGGTCTGTCGCATACGCAGCAGGTGCAGTTGTTTCTCATCCAGAAGCGTTGGCGAAAGTCGTTGTTACGGTAGAACCATAACTAATCGTGGGGGCGGGTTCCCCTTGATGCCTGCCCCCCACAGTTAAATTAAAAGCGAAATGTTATGATAGTTTATGAATACGAAAATAATTCAGTTGTAACGAGAGAATTGTCGCAGGAAGACAAGCAGGTGGTTATTGACAGCGTTACTCAAAAATGGGAAACCTGGTCACGACCAATTGCTGACCTTAAAGTGCGTCGTGATACCGTGGCTGACCGGGCGCGTCCAAAGGTTTGTGGGGCGAAAAAAGCAGACGAGTGGAAGTCAAAGATAGAATTGAACCGCCCGTATGAATTTTACAGCAAATTATATGGTATTCTGTACGAAACATTCTATGATAAGATTTCGTCTTATTTGAAAATGGGCAAAACGCAATATGACGCGGTTTATAACCGTGCGCTGACTGCTGAAAATAAAAAATCACTGTTGGCTTGTATGAAAGACTTGTTACAAAGCGGGGAAATTGTTGCAAGTGCTGAACTGCAAAATACCTATGAAAAAATTACGTTGCCGATAACCCAAATAGGTATGGTTGACCCGGCGTCGATTGTTTCGGTTCGCCGTGATTCATTTGTTGTTAAGCAGAAAACGGGCGAAAAAGTCAATTTTGTGCGTATAAATCCGTGCAATTTTGCATACGACCCGCTGATTATGCCCTGTACTGAAGATTTTGACCGTTGTGACAAGATTGTAAAGCAGTGGAAAACTAAACAGCAGATTCTGTCCAACAAGAGTTATGAAATCAAACGTGAAGATTTAGACATTGATTTCAGCACAGGGACTGTTGTAAATGAACAATCGGCAGATAAAAACGACCAAGACGTTACGGTGCGGTATAATCAAATCGAAGTGCTGACCTATATGGGCAATTTTACTATCAATGGCCGGTTTTATGAAGATTATGTCGCTGTAGTTATTGGGCGTAAGTATTTGGTGTATTTTGAACCACGCGGTATTTATACGCCTGGCATATATTATTTCCCATATCACGCGTTGGAAGAAGGTGCGCGCGGGACATCGCCGTTGTATTACATTTTGGATCTGTGTGCAGCGGAACAAAAGACGTATAACGACAGCATTGACTTTATTGAATTGCAGAAAAATCCGCCACAGTATGTGCCGGAAGGGTTCTTTGAAGAAGAAGTTACGCAACTTCGCCCAGGGGCGCACATTACTTACAACCCAGGTATGTATGACCCGAATGCAATCAAAGATATTATATTCAATGCCCAACCGTTGATGTTGTTCCAAGAATCAACAAAACAGTTGGAAAAGGAAATTGCGGGTATTGACAATGGTCAGTTGTCTGAAAAGTCGGAAGCGTTGACGGAAGAAGAAGTTAAACGCGTTGCGACAAGCGACAACCTGATACCAAATATGATTATTTCGGGTATTTTGCTGAATGTTATTGCTAAATACTTGAAAGATTGCGTTTTGATGTTAAATCAGGCGACTATGGACGAAAACATTGTCAAGACGGCTTGGGAATATGCTAACGAACAATATCAGATGCAGAACATTGTTAATGCACTTGACAAGATTGGCACAGCAGAACCGTCAATGATTAACTTGCAGAACAGCGCAACCAAGGTATTTGAAACAATGGGTGTAAACCCGAACGAATACTTGAACGATGGCCGCACACAGCAGATTATACAGAATTTTGCGGGGTTGTCAGACGAAGTGTTGCAACAGTTGGTACAAGTTGGACAACAAATGCAGGTTGAACAGAACAATCTGACGAAAGCGAGCAAGATGATGGGGCAAATAATGGACGACGAATATCGCAGGGTTTTGCGTGAGTCGTGGAAAGAACAGGGGGCATTGCCAAGCGAAGTTGTCGTACCAAACGGCGATTCCACAATGACCGTTCCTGTGACACGCGTAACGCCCGAGACACAGGTTCAAAACAAAACATCAACAACGGCGGACTAAAAATGAAAAACTATAAAGAATTAGTACAAGAAGTATTGAATCAGAGAGCGATTATCGATAATCGTTTGGTTGTCGATTTGTCCGATGTCAGCCCGTCTGTAATGATTGCGTTTAATCAGGCGTGCGAATTTATGCTGAATGTTCATACTTGGCGGTGGAACACCCGCAAAGAGATATATTTGAACGATATTGGGCAAGACACTTTCCCGATGCCGTATGGTATTGTTCACGGCGTGCTTTACACCAAAGGCGCAAGTGGCAAAAAGTGTGCATTGGAATATACAGACGAATTGACGGCAACAGACGGGTGCCCGCAACAGTGGGCGCACAAGTGGGATACGGAAGAAATACAAATTGCGCCAGCGGTATCGGCAGATTGTGATGAAGTTTCTACAACCACAATACAATACCACGATAAACATCTTGCGTGCCTTGGAAACAGAACCGACGGTAATTTGTTGAAAGAGTTTTCGTTGTCGGAAGACACAACAAATCAGTTCTTGAATGTGCCAGAATATATCTATGTGCCGTATGCTCGTTGCGTGGTGTTAAAAACACGCGTTTATTTGAACGAGAACGCACAAACAACAATATTCGGTGCACAACAACAGGAATGGCAAGAAGCGTATTCTGCACTGATGAAATACGCAAAAACACCATATTATGTGTCAGAAAGAACGGAGATATAAAATGATGTATAAACTGGAAAGGGGAAAGTTGATAACACCGCCGTCAGTATGGAAAGGGGTTGTTGGGTACGATAAAGATTTGCAACGACTGACCAATGACGGGTGGTTGCCATTGATTGTTACAGGCGAAGGGTCGATTGTGGAATACATACAGCACAACGACCATATCGAAGAAAAACACAGCGAACCGCCATATGATTACAAGGAATTGCGCCGTCAGGCATACCCGTCGTTGGGTGATATGATTGACGCAATATGCAAGGCGTATGACGGCGATTCTTACGAATTGTTGGCACTTATGGCACAACGCAATGTTATAAAAGCAACGATAAAAAAGACGAAAGATGGCGATTAAATACGAACCTTTTGTGAATCCTTTTCGCCGAGTGGAAACGGCCACTGGGCTGACAGTTGAAATTGTGCATAAAAACGGTAAAACATATCAAAAGTTGGTGCGAAAAAATGGGAAATAAAAACGTAAATCTTTTGTGGAAATCGTTTAAGGGTATTCGCAAACTGAACACCATAAACTCCGATGTTGAATTTGGTGCTGATATTGCACACGGGGTTCGGTTGTCCAAGGAAAAATCGGGGCAACAACGCAGTATTAAATCGTCAGGGTGGTTTGAGCCATTTGCTGTTGTTGGTAGCGCAACCTGCACGCAAACAACTGGTTCTGGACTGACAACTATCATTATTGACCGAGTAAAATTTTCAGAAAAGGTTAGCCCGTCTTTAAGCGACACATTGGTTTTTACCTATGACGGGGATAAGTGGGTAGATAGCGATAGCAACGAAGTAGATTTAGCGGAATATGGCATTAGTTTTGTTGGCACACCAGTGGCTACCGATGAATTGACTGCAACGTATGCATTTGAAAACGTTATCAGATTATTTTCGGCAAACTGTTCCGGTTATTCTGCACCAGACCAATTAGTTGCGTTTACAAAAACCAATACGGCTATAAATGCTTGGGTTATTTATGATAACACTGGGAATTCGGTTCAAACACAAATTGCTGCCTTTACAAATCCAGCAACAGATGTCACAGATGTGTGTATGACACAGTGGGGCGACCGCCTTGGTATTATCGTGGCATTTGGCACAGACAAACTTGGGTTTATTTATTATTCAGTAGATGCCGTAATTGGCGGAACACAAATGGGCGCGTCTGATTGGTATTATAGAACAATAGATTTGTCTGGGGTATCTTCCCCGTTATCAGAAGTAACAAGTGTGCGCCCCTATCGTTCTCGTTTGGCGGTTAACGGCGTAACTACATATGTTGCCCCAGACCCACAAGACCCAAGTAGTCCGGCGCGCGAGATGATTTATGGGGTTTGGTTTAGCGAGGCAGGAAACCCACTAAACTTTACGTCAGACCCAATGGAAAGTGCGTCGGAAACCAGCGCGTTCTATGTGGAAACGGGGGAAAAGGTTAACAAGTTAGAAGAATATCACGGTTTGACAGCATTTTGTCGCAATCGTTCCTATAATATCACGGGCACAAGCCAGAATGATATCAAGGTTGAACCTTTGACCGCAAAAGGTGTGTTTGGCAACGCAACCTTTACAATCAATGGCAAGTGCGCGTATGTGGATTCGTGGTCGAAAAACATATTTACATTGCGTGATAACATTGATGGCACAATTGGATTTGATGAATCTGTTGGCGACGATATACAGGATTATTTGGACGATGTGTCGGAAGTTACGGTCAATTCGTTGGGTCGTCGTGTGCGTTTGTTAAAATCAAGTGGTCAATCGTTGGTGTTTGATGTTGATGTTGGAGAGTGGACAGAAGAAACCTTTGTTCCAAATGCTCGTGCGGTAACGTTCTTGAACAAAGAGTTTTTCTGCAACGGCACAGAAAATGTTTATGAAATCACAGATAGTTGGGGTGTAAACAGCCAACAAACACCGAACGAAAACGGTTATTATTCGCACTATCGCACTAATTTGATTTGGCTTGATTCGCAGACATCGATAAAAAGCCACATATACCCGTTTGCTGTGATTTTGGAACCGCAAACCAGTAATGACTTTTATATCAAGTTCACGACAGACCGTGGTGCGACATACGAAGGTCGTATAACTCGTGCAGGGTTTAGTAATGCGGCGACATATTCCAACAGCGACACGGTGCCAGAAGACGGTTCGCAGTTCGTTGACGACGACGAAGACCTTACGGGTCGCGTATTCTTTGCTATGAGCAGGGCAGAATTATTGGTGACGGTTGAACGGCCACCGTATTGGCGGTATTTGCAGATTGACATTTACACGACATCGCCAGCGCAACAGTTCAACATTTCGGGAATTGAAGCCAAAAACACATTTATAACGGACGAAATGCTTGATTATTGAGGTGTGCAATGATAACAGAACTTTATACATTTTCGCCAGGTTCATATGTGGTTGCGGAAGAGTGGAACGCAAATTTCCGTGTGCTATATAGTGCGAATGTTTTACACCAGGAAGCAATAGTAGATGCCAATAGTAAAATATTATTTATTGGTGGAGATTATAGTGGTATATATGCGCGTCTTGATAATATACCAAATTCTAAATTTACGGGTAATATTTTACAGAATCCGCTTGTTGATTATGAATATTATACAACGATACAAAGCGGTGGTCAATTATTTATTCTAGTAGACCGCGGAAGTTTGAACGGAGAAGCGCGGGTTCTTGTTGAAATTCAAGAGTCTAGTCAACTGCCGCCTGTTATAGTAACATATGGTGGAACACAAGATGATGTGGTTTGGACAAGCGGGCTTGAACAATGGTATTCAGCAGGTATGAAATTTATATTCTTGCTTGAACGGGACGGTAAACTTTATGTAAAAATGATAGCAACGGAGTAAAAAATGCCAGTAACATTATATGATTTTTATGCAGGGGATGGAATAAATGTGACAAAAGTGAATTATAATTTTTCACAGTTGCAAACCTTGAGTAATAGTAATGAAAGTCAAATAAATACTATTGCTGCTACTGCGTTGCATAAGAACGGGGATAATCTTGAACAGTCGGCCATAGACGCCTTTAAAAAAGACCAAGTAACAGTATTAAGCACAAGTGGGTCGGTTACTCTTGATGACAATAAAGATTATTTCCTGACGCCGACGGGCAATGTTACAATTGTTTTGCCAACGATAGCCTCTGACCAATTTTCACACACAATTACACTGATTGTTGCGGGGAGTGAATATTCTGTAGACCTTGGCACAACGTATACTATGTCGAGTGGCACTGTGGATACCGAATACACATATTCAGTTCTGTATATTTATAATAAACTTGATAACCACTGGTATTATTTAATAGGACGTTAAAATGGGCGACAGATTAAAACAAGGGTATTTTAGGGTTTCACCGCAGAAAACCTATGTGTTGTTTGATGAACCAGGCAATCATACAATGATATTATCCCCGGGCCATTATCGACTGACATTAGTTGGCGGTGGCGGTGGCGGCGGTGGTGGCGGTGGCTACGCCGGTTCTACCGGGTATAACTCGTCTGGCGGGGGTTCTGGTGCGTCATCTGGTGGTGTTTGGTCATT
>Ga0265298_10001239_pt1 | contig 37786 bp, 25 predicted proteins | sample AusTroGonzalo_MG_3_FD_193486 | JGI IMG/M metagenome (GOLD analysis project Ga0265298, IMG submission 193486) | Bovine rumen microbial communities from tropical cattle in Woodstock, Queensland, Australia - Gonzalo_01 | ecosystem: Host-associated > Mammals > Digestive system > Stomach > Rumen ...
GAGCCGCAGAGCTTTCACGCTGACGGGCGACGGTTCGTTCCAGCGCATCACCGACGGGAATCCCACGTGGCAGTGGCCCGCCTTCCGCGCCATGTTCTGTGCTAAGCCAAATATTATTGCCCAGATGCTGCCCACTCAGTATCAGCTCGATGCCAACGGTGAGGAAGATGAAAACCGCAGCCTGCCTGCTCCTGACAGCTATCAGGGCGACAACGACGGCGTCGCTACGGGCATTGCTCCCGTGATCCACACCATCGACCGCGACGGCACGGAGCGCTGGTTCGACCTTAACGGCCGCCAGCTCAACGGCAAGCCCACGCAGAAGGGTATATATATCAATAAAGGTAACAAGGTCGTGATTAAGTGAGACTCCTTCGGCGGCAACAAAGATGGAATAAAACTAACAATTAAGAAATATGAAACAAAAATTTCTATTCTTTCTTGCCCTGCTGTGCGCGGTCGCACAAGGGGCGTGGTCACAGAATGTTGTTGACCTCTCGAATGTGACTTCAGACTATGAGGTCCAGGATGGTGACGTGCTGACGGGCAAACTCTTAATACCAGTAAAAATCTCGATTGCCGATGGAGCAAATATCACGCTTAAAAATGCGACCATCGAAGGCTCACATGATAAGGAATTTGCAGGCATAACTTGTCTGGGCGATGCTACCATCACGCTTGAGGGCGATAATGAAATCTGTGGAAATGCAGCAACTTACCCTGGCATTATGCCCGGTCCTTCAGGCACCACGCTCACCATCAAGGGCGACGGGGCTCTTTATGCCTACAGTCATGGTTATGCTCCTGGCATAGGTACTCCTAGAGGTAGAAAATCCGAGAACCAGCAAGGTACCGAATACAAACTTGGTCATATTATAATTGAAGGAGGCGATATTACGGCTGATGGCGGTAAAGGTAGGGGAAAAGATGATGGTTCACCCGGTATAGGCTGTGATAGGCTGGGTAGTTTAGACGGTATTACCCTAAAGGGGGGAACTGTCAGGGCAACTGGTGGTAGATATAGTGCAGGTATTGGAGAATGCAGCGTCAATCATGAGGATGCTAAAGAAACTGACTGCGGTACCATTACCATTGATGGCAGCACAGTTTATGCTAATGGAGGGTATGACGGTGCTGGTATCGGTACCGGTTATTACGATTTAAATATTTGGTATGATGATTTTGATTATGGCTGCACAATAAATATATTGAGTGGCTATATAGAGGCATACGGCGGTGATAATGGTGCCGGCATAGGCGGGGGAAGCGAATGTTATGGCGGCTCCATTACCATCGAAGGCGGTACCATCATTGCCAAGGGCGGTGCTGAAGCAGCCGGCATTGGTGGCGGTGAAGGCGGTACAGGCGGCGACATTCATATTACCGGTGGTGACATAACGGCAACAGGTGGTGATTATGCAGCCGGCATCGGCGGCGGCGATGGTGAACGTGGCGGTGCTATCTGGATAACTGGCGGCACAGTGAAAGCCTATGGCGGAAAAGATGCAGCCGGTATTGGTGGCGGCGAGGACGGCAACAGCGGTTCTATCGTCATCAATGGCGGTAATGTCTATGCAAGTGGTGGCGGCTACGGTGTGGGCATCGGCGCTGGTGAGGACGGCGATGTGGATAACACAATCAGTATCAACGGCGGCATCGTTGATGCCTATGGCGGCTTAGAAATCAGGCGTGCCATTGGCGGCGAGGACGATGAGGACTATGCGAATATCAGCATAGGCGACGGAATGCTAGTTGCTGAAGTATCTAATTCCCAAGAAAGTCTTCTTCCAAATTATTATAGAGGTCTCTTTTTATCATCATATATAAGGCTTAAATTCTCAACCTGCAAGCATGAAAATGAGAATAAGATTTCATACACCCCGATAGACCGTAAAACGCACACTTTCCGCTGCGCTTTGTGTGGTCATTCGGAGGTTCAGGAACACGATTTCGATAAAAACAACGATTGTAGGTACTGTAAGCTGAATGTCCCGGTGCACACGGTTCATTTCTATGAGTATTATGTCAGCACGGCCAATCTGATGAAATACAAAGAGGTGAGCACGCTGACAGTCTCAGAGGGCGATCCGTATTATCTGCCTGGACTGTCGGAAGATGCGCCTACGTATTACAGTTTCAAGGGATGGTCAGTGAGCAACGAGCAATTATGGCAACCCGACAGATCAACGGGCGTCAATACAGAAATAACGACGTATATGGAAGAGGGCGAGGTGCTTCAGCAGCCCGACGCCCAACTCACCATGGGTACAGACGGCGACGTCTATGTCTATGCACGCTATAGTAAACTGATCAATTACAATGCCAACAATGAGATGTTACTCAGTTCCCAGAATGGTCAGAAGGTGGATTTCATCTTCAGAAACCGCGCTTTAAATATCGGGCCCAAGTGGCAGACCATCTGGCTGCCATTCGACCTCAACAGTCTTGAGGGTACGCTGCTGGAAGGCTGCACGCTGATGGAACTGGACGAAGGCAACTGCAGCCTGGAAAGCCGCGTGCTGACCATGGCGTACAAGAAGACCAACAGCATCAAGGCCGGCACACCTTATCTGGTGAAGCGTGAGGAAGGCTCACAACCGCCTCTTTTAGTTTCGCCTATATTCAGCGATGTCATCATCAATGATGTTTACGACCCGTGGGTAAGCTTCAATGACAAAGTTTTTTTTGAAGGACTCCATGCTCCCAGGACTATAACCGACGGACTACAGGTATATCTCTTCATGGACGATGACGACCGTCTGCATTGGTATTCAGGCAAGGACAAGACGGTGAAAAGCTCCGAATGTGTTTGGTCTTATCAGGCTGGTCAGTTCACCGCGCTCAGAGCCATCATCTTGAAGTTTGACGACGGCAGCACGCCCATCGTGGAACTGGTTGACGGCAAGGAGGCTGACGACGTGCTCACGGCCTTTGGCGAGCAGGAGGTGAACGCCTCGATTGAGGGCCGCGTGCTGAGTGCCGTGCAGCAGGAAGACGGCACGTGGCAGAGCCGCGCCTATACGGTATGTCTGCCGTTCTATGCAGACTTGCGTGACGCTGACTGCGACTTCACCATCTACTCTAAGGCAGAAGTTACACAGAATGGCGAACTGCTGTTTACGCAGGAGATGTTGCCATTCCTCTATCCCGGCAATGCCTACCTGATCGTTGTGAACGAGGGCACACTGCGTTTGCAGGAAGAAGCCGTGACGCTGACAGCCGAGGCCAAAGGGGCCGATGATGATGAGAATGCCGTGCTGCTGAATTATGCCAACGATCAGATAGCAGGCCACTGGCTGGGCAGCCTGAAGCCCATCGGTCACGACGAGGCCGTCAGACGCAATGCCTTCACCCTGGCAAGCGACGGTTCGTTCCAGCGCATCACTGACGATAATCCCACGTGGAAGTGGCCAGCCTACCGCGCTATGTTCTGTGCTACCGACCTGATGACCGCCGACAAGCTGACAACAAAGTATCAGCTCGACGCCAACGGTGAGGAAGATGAAAACCGCAGCCTGCCTGCTCCTGACAGCTATCAGGGTGACAACGACGGCGTCGCTACGGGCATTGCTCCCGTGATCCACACCATCGACCGCGACGGTACCGAGCGCTGGTTCGACCTTAACGGCCGCCAGCTCAACGGCAAGCCCACGCAGAAGGGTATATATATTAATAAAGGCAAAAAAACTATTGTCAAGTAAGACAAGCACAGTCCACTATTATACAGCCGAGGGTTCTTTGCGTCCCTCGGCAGTAACAATAAAAAGCAAATAATGATGAAAAAGATACTGTGTTTTATACTCACCGCCATCCTGATTTGCGGATGCAAACAAGGGGCGCAACTGACATTCCAGGCGGGCACCTACGAGGTGACCACTCAGGGGCAAAACGGCGACATACGTCTGAGCGTGACGTTCAGCGACTCGTGCATCACGGATATCAAGGTACTGGAGCAGCACGAGACGCCCCACATAGGCGACATCGTGTATGACGAGCTGATTCCACAGATTATCAAGGCCAACGGAACTGGCGTGGATGCTTTGACAGGTGCCACAGTGACGAGCCGTGCACTGATAAAAGGTGTGACAGAGGCGGCTAACATGGCCAACGTGTCAGACGGTGAGCAATTCAAGAAAGCCAGCCTGCCCAAGAAAGAAACGAAACCTGTGGAAGGAACCTGGGACGTGGTCATTATAGGAGCCGGCGGTGCCGGACTGGCTGCGGCTGCCGAGGCCGCACAGCAGGGTAACACAGTCCTGATAATAGAGAAGAACGCCGAGATGGGTGGCAACACGCTGGTATCGGGCGGAATCTATCAGAGCATTATGCCCTATTTGGTGTGGGATCAGGACCATCCAAATGCTAACAGCGGCGTAGGTTTTGACAAGAAAACATACGCCAAGGCCAAGTCTGAGCCGGGTTGCATAAAAGACCTGCAGACTATCCTTAACTGGAGTGAAGAGCCTTTTGACACGGAGTTTTATAAGAATAATGAGTATGAGCCTGGCAACATAGATGAACTGTCAAAACACGGGGTTCATGATGAGTATCTGCCTGTGCTCAAGTCTCTTAAGAAAGAGATAACGCTCTACCTGAAATGGGCCCATGAAAGGATGCAGAATGGTGCAAATGAGTCTGACCTGACTCTGTTCTCTACCAAGAACCTGCATATTTTCCAGACCTACTACGGTGGCTTACGTCAGAGCGACGACAAGACAGAATGGATTTACAGTGACGTACGTATGGTGTGTCAGATGGTGGAGCAGGGACAGGAGCTCAAACCCTGGCTGGCACAGATGGGTGTAACCTTCCTGGAGCGCCAGATAATAATTGTGGGTGCCCTGTGGTTCAGGGGCAACAAGTTGTTGGGGGCCGATATAGACACTGACGGTGACGGCACCCTTGAGCACTATGACGGCAACTGGGGCGCATACATCATGGCTCCGTTCAACGCTTTCATAAAAGCCAACAGCGAGAACAGGATAATGAAGTCAACCGCTGCCGGAGAACTGATTCAGGAGGGCGGCCGCATAAAGGGTGTAAAGGCCACTATGGCCGATGGCACTCCGGTAACCGCCTACGCCCGCAAGGGTGTGATAATAGCCACCGGCGGTTATGCTGCCAATCTGGAGAAGGTTATGGCTACAAACCGTTACTGGAACGAGCAGTATATTACCAAGCGTATGGCATCAACCAACCGCGCATCGCAGCAGGGTGACGGCCTGGATATGGCTCAGGCTGTAGGAGCTGCCGTTACGGGCATGGGTTGGACTCAGCTGATGCCGCTATCATATATTGACTATGGTAATATAGCATTTGGAAGTGTATCGGATGCTGTATTCATCAGCGCCAAGACGGGCAAACGTTTTGTTGATGAGTCACTTGAGCGTGACGTGATTTCAATGAAGGCTTTTGAGAACGGCGTTAACCTGCAGGGCAAGAAGGGTGCCTACCTCTATATAGGCGGTGAGGAGACCACCGAGCCCAATGAGGTTCGCGGTGTGGATATTCCGGGCAAGCAGTATGCCTGCAAGCCTGACCAGCTGCCTGAACTGCTCAAGACAATCAGGGTTAATGTCAAGGCTGATTCAATTCTAAAGACTATCCGTGAATATGATATGGCCATTATTGACGGCAAGCAGCCGGCTGACGTAAGCAAACGTTATGCAACATCAATAATAGGCAAGGCCAGTCACAATGAAGACGGTTCATATAACAAGTCAACCTATTCACTTGAAAACACCACGCTAACCATACGTCCGCTGGCACCGGCCACACACCATACCATGGGCGGACTGGTGGTGGATGAGAAGCGCCACGTGCTGGATGCCAACGGCAAGCCTATACCAGGCCTCTATGCCGCAGGTGAGGTGACGGGCGGCATCCACGGCGGAAACCGTCTGGGTGGCAATGCCCTCACTGAGATACTGGTTTCCGGCCGCATCGCCGCCACCAGCATCACACAGGATGCTAATAAATAGGACTGATAGCAAAGGGAGTTGCGCATTTGTAATCAGGAGTTTCCTGAACTACAAGGGCAAATAATACAATATGGAGTACAGAAAGGTTTATATTAAGGACTATGTTCAGATTGGAGAGGGCGGAAACGGTAAGACTTATGAGAATCCGTCAGATCCGGATCTGATTTTGAAAGTTAACAAGGAGGGTTTGAATAACCTGGAATTTGTAAAGAAGGAGTTTGATGTTTCCAGGGCTGTTGAAAGTCTGGGCATTCAGGTGCCCAGGATGCATGAGATTGTGCAGGTGGGCGATGCCTACGGTACCATCTCCCAACGTATCAAAGATAAGAAATCCTTGTCACGTATATGTAATGAAGAGCCGGAACGTCTGGAAGAGATGGCCAGGATTCTGTGTGAAAAGGGAAAGGAGCTATTCTCCACTCCCTGTAATACCGGTTTCTTTCCCAGCCGGAAACAGCAGGTTCTCAAAGGAATAGAAATAACCAGTTTTGTGGGCAGAAAGAAACTCAATATCATCCGTAACTTTGTAGAGAGCATTCCTGAGAATGACCACTGTGTCCACGGTGATTTCCAGACAGGAAACATCATTAAGTCAGGTGATGAGTATTACTGGATAGACCTGGACCGTTTTGCTCACGGAGATCCCATGTTTGACATTGGTCACCTTTATCAGATATGTATGGTCTATGCACCGATGAAACAGGTTCAGAATATATTTCACATGACCCAGGAACAGCTGAATTCCTTTTGGGGAGTTTTTGCAAAAGCATACACCGGAAAGGATGATCACAGTGAATTTGACCGTCTGGCCGGCAAGTTTGCCTGTCTGGATGTCATTGTCCGCCCCGTTTTCCAGAAATCGTCTCTGCCTGAAAAGATATTCTTCAGCATCTACATCAAACGGCTGGTAAAACAGTTCTTCTAATACAAAGAAGGCGGTCATGTGACCGTCTTCTTTGTTATTTTGCAAGTTGTGATAGCCACTGCTTAAGGTCACTCATCCATTGCTGGCGATATACAAAGTTTTCATTGGCGCACCAGCCGTGTCCGCCTGACGGATAGACGTGGATCGCAGAGCGTACCCTGTTAGCCTGCAGAGCAGTGTAGTACTCTATGCTGTTCTTTACAGGCACCAGGTTGTCATCAGAATTGGCCATTATGAATGCGGGAGGGGTATCGCGGGTTACCTGCTTCTCATTTGAATAGAGGTCTATGAGTTCCTGTGATGCATTCCTGCCCAGCAGGTTGTTGTGTGATCCCATGTGGGTAAATGATTTGTCCATTGTGATTACAGGATAGAACAGAATCTGGAAATCAGGACGCTGCTCAGGGTTTTTATAGTGGGTTGCGGCAGTGGCTGCCAGATGACCGCCGGCAGAGCAACCCTGTACTCCTATTTTCTTTATTCCGTATTTATCGGCATCGGCCCTGAGCAGACGCATGGCCTCATAGACATCATCGATTGGAACCTCAGTGTGACCGTTTGGCAGGCGATATTTGAGTACAGCCAGTGTTATGCCCTGATCCATGTACCATTGGGCCATGTTGTTTCCCTCTGATCCGTTCCAAACATCGGTATATCCGCCTCCGGGGCAGGCTAATACCGCCAGACCGTTGGGATTGGGTGCTGCCCAGATGGAGAGCGTGGGCTGTGTCACGTTTGATACGTGCATGTCCATAACCCTCTCGGGACCGGATAGGCCGTTGCTGGTAGGAGCGCCATCAGGCCACATGTTTATTACAACGGTAGGATCCGGGATTTGTGGAGTAACGGTTGTCTGTGCAGGCTGAATGTAGCGTGTCATCCACACCTCCATATTGCCACTACCGCGGTGTGCCCATGCATAATAGGGTATAAGACGCAGGGTGACTTTCTTGGATTTGTTTGTATTGCCGGCATAGTTGTCATACGCAGTGGTTTCAAGGGCGTTCATGGGATAATCACGTCCCTCAACTGTCATCTTTGTGGGCTTGACCTGGAATGATGCGTCAGCTGGAAGCGCTGTGCTCAGTACATTGAAATCATTGTCAGCCCACTCAGCGCAATAAACCAGCGGTCCACGCTCAACGGCAATCTTGCCACGGTCCTCCACCACCTGACGATGAGCCATTACAATGCGGGGTTCCATGTCAAAATGGATGGTCACCTTGTCACCCTTCTTCCACTTACGGTCTATGCCAAAGTATCCGTTTTCAAGTGTGGCCGATACCTCCTGACCGTTAACCTGTATGGTATATCCAAGACTCTTTCCGTCGGCATAGCGGTAGAGGTCGGTGGGTACCACCTCGTTACGTACCCATCCCGGAATGCGTATGTTCAGGCAGAACTGTCCGGGAGTCTTATCAATGGTTATGTTCACATCACCATTCCAGGGATAACCTGTCTGCTGAGTCAGCTGCAGGTTCTTGCCTGCCACTTTGGTGGTAAGGGTGTTGGACATAAAGAGGTTTACATATACCTTGCTGTCCTTGACTGCATAAACATATCCGGGAACCGAAGGGATGAAACGGCATATGTTGCTGGGGCAGCAGGCGCAACCGAACCAGGCCTGACGCTGATGCTGTCCGTGGCTCTCAAGCGGATTGGGATAGAAGAAACCTCCACCATCCAGACTTACACCGCTTATTACACCATTGTAAAGGGCACGCTCCAGTACATCCATATATTTGGCATCACCATGAAGCAGGAACAGACGGTAGTTTGTATATACATTTGCAATTGCTGCGCAGGTTTCACAATAACCGTTCATGTTTGGCAGATCATAGTTCTCTGTAAAGCCCTCACTGCCGCCTGTGGAGCCGATGCCTCCGGTCAGGTACATCTTCTTTCCTACCATATTGTCCCAGATACGGTCTATGGCTGTCACATATGACTGGTCACCTGTGAGAGCAGCGACGTCGGCCATACCTGAATACATATAGCCTGCACGTACAGAGTGACCTACAGCCTCATCCTGTTCAATGACAGGCTTGTAAGACTGATCGTATTTGTCCTTGCGGGCGGTCTTGCCCTTGTTGTCAAGGAACAGCTTGGCCTCATCAAGATATTTCTTGTCACCGGTTACCAGATAGAGTTTGGCAAGCGCCATCTCGGCAATCTGATGTCCGGGTACGATAACCTTTTGGCCTGGACCGTAGCCGATCTCGCGGCATACACAGTCGGCGTACTTTATGGCTATATCCAAGAACTTGCGGCTCCCGGTGGCCTGATAGTGGGCTATGGCGCCCTCAACCATATGACCCAGGTTATAGAGCTCATGGCTGCCGCTTTCTTCGGCACTCCAGCGTGTGGGACCTGACCAGCTGTGCGGGTGCTCGGGGTTCATGGTACGGGCGGTATAGAGGTAACCGTCAGGTTCCTGTGCTGCTGCCACTATATCAAGCACACTGTCAATGTATGCTTCCAGTTTCTTGTCAGGATAGGTCTGAAGCAGGTAACTGGCACCTTCTATGGTCTTATAGACATCAGTATCATCAAACGGGAACTGTGTGGGGCGGTAGTTGCTGCTGTTGTCACCGCGGGCTGTCTCAGCCATCTTGGCTGCTGCATGCTCAAAGTTGGTGTAGCGGTCAGTCTCCTCACACTTGCTGAATGCAAGAGGTATGGTAACCTCACGGCTCTGGCGGATGCGGTCCCCCCAGAATGTTTCTGGTTGAACCTTTACCGAGGTGAAAGGAACATTGCTGATAGGATAACTGGGCTTCTCAGCTTTCTTAGCTGAAATGAGGCCTAGCACTAATGTAAAGGCGGCCAACGGAAGCGTTCTTTTGAAGATAGTTTTCATACTCATTTAGTTGTCATTATTGCAAACTTACGCAAAAAAGCACTATCTTCGCGGCCGAATAAGATTTTTCTTATTTGCCCTTGTAGTTCAATGGATAGAACGGAAGTTTCCTAAACTTTAAATTTGGGTTCGATTCCCAGCGAGGGTACGTGACAATAAAAGAGGATGACTACAGATTAGCCATCCTCTTTCAGTTTTTTTCTTCAAACGGAATTAGTCTTTTTTCCGATATCTCTGAAAAATCTCTATCTTTGAGGTGTTTAACTATTTCGTTTTATAAAATGGACATTTTAATTGCTGTTCTTACTGGTGTGTTGGCCGGTTTTCTGGCCGGTAAAATAATGAGGGGTGGAGGATTCGGTTTCCTTATTAACCTTCTGGTAGGTATCCTGGGCGGTATTTTGGGCAGTCAAATTTTAGGCTGGCTTGGAATTCAGTGGGGAGGTTGGTTCGGAACCCTGCTAACAGCAGTGATTGGTGCTGTAGTCCTGCTCTGGATTCTGTCACTCTTCAAAAAGAAATAACACAAGCAGATAAAAAAGAGGCCGGCTAATAAGTCGGCCTCTTTTTATACAAATCATATTCGCGGTTTCTGGGCGATACTGATAAACAGGAAAATTGTTCGACCTTCTACCATTATTTAAACAAGATTCAACTCTGCTATTTCAGAGGCAAACTCCTTCATGGAGTTCTCTATCTTTTGTGTTGTTTGTTTAGAAGGACGTCTGACGCCTGTTACGTAGTGACTTAATTGGCGTTGGTTAATTCCTGTAATACGTTGTAGTCCAGCCAATGAAAAGGCGTATGAGTAGTAATTAAGGAACGAAGCTACGTCATATTGAAAAACAAACTTAAGATCAGGAAAAGTTTTACCCTCTGCAGCATAGACACGTTTTATATCTTCTACTCCAGCTAAAAAATCCTCTTCTGTTTCCTTAGCTGTCTTACCTTCACCTATACAGCCAAACTCGCAGTTATTACTTGATATAAAGGCCGAATAATCTCCTTTAATGCCTCTTTCTATAGTTACTTTTACTGTTTTCATTGCTTTTCATTTTATTCCTGCATCTTTTAATATACTCTTAAGAGTACCAGGCTTTACCTCCTCTGATTTGTGATGACTGGTCTGAAAATATCTGCCAGTTTTGGGACTATACCAGGTAGGATGCCTCCCATTATCATCACATAATCTGCAACCAGCCTTTTTCAATAGGCGTTCAAGTTCATTGTATTTCATCGCAAAGATAGTAAAATTAATATCACACAAACAAGTTATATAAAAAAAAACACTCAATCTGTGCTACAAATGCCAGGAATGAATGCTTCGTAGTATCAGACTGGATGCAAATATAGAAATCTTTTATTAAACAACCCTATGTCTGATTAAAAAGAAGGTCGGAGACTGCCGACCTTCCAAAATGATACAATTGGGGACAGACCCCAATTGTACTATTTCCACTTGTAGTTGTTGCGCCAGAGTCCGGGCAGGAAGTGGTAGTAGAGCAGATGGCGCCATGTTACCAGGTCATGGGCTCCGGGAGCGTCATCGTCATATTCGTGCTTTACTCCAAGCTCTGTCAGCTGATTGTGCAGTGTGGTATGACGGCCCATGAATCCGGTCTCATACTGGCCTCCGCCTACAAAGAGGTAGTCAATCTTCTTGTTGACATCGGGTTCTTTGATGGCGGGAGTCTCATCAAGTTCTATTGCGGCACTCAAGATTCCTGCTGATCCGAATACGTCAAAATTGCGCAGGGCAACGTATTGGGTCATACGGCCGCCCATTGAGAGGCCGCTCAGTGCGCGGGCGTGCTTGTTCTTGATGCAACTGTAATGTGATTCCACGAACGGGATTACACACTCAATGAGCTCTTTCTCAACCATGGGAAAGGCCAACTCTGTGTGCTGCGGATGACTGCGTGTAACCATCTGGTCATTTGGGAAACATACAATCATCTCCTTGGCCTTGCCCTCGGCAATCACGTTGTCCAGTATCCAGTTGGCGCGTCCGTGCATGATCCAAGTCTCAGTCAAGTCTCCTGATCCGCCCATGAGGTAGAGTACAGGGTACTTTTTCTTTGGGTTATAGTTGGCCGGAGTATAGACAATCAGATCCCTCAAGCCATTTGTCACGTTTGAATAGTAGTAATGAGTGGTCCATGAGCCATGCGGTACATCGGGTTTGGGATCATACCACGCGGGTTCGTCACCGTGCACAAACAGCATGCTGAATGAAGGCATGGCTGCATGGCCTGTAAACTGGTTGTTGGCATCGATGTTCTGTACTCCGTCAATGATGATGTAGTAAAGATAAATCTCAGGAGCCAAAGGGCCGATGGTCAGTTCCCAAACGCCGTTATCTCCCTTGGTAAAGTTGGGGCGCTGACGGTTGTTACCTACAAACATGGAACCTGTAAGCTGAACGGTTGTGGCGTTGGGAGCGTTGACGCGGAATGTAACCGTGTGGTCATCATGAACCTCTGGTGACAGCACGCGGCAGTTATAAGGAAGTATGCCCTCAGGCTCAGTGCGCTGAGGGTCATACTGTATATTCACTCTTGACTGCTGTGCCATCAGGGGCAGAGCGGCCAGTAAAAGGGCTGACAGAAACAGCGAGCGTTTCATTATTTGAACAGCTCTTTTACGGTTAATTCAAGATAATCACGGCAGTTCATCCATGTATGCCCGCCTTCAGGATTGTAGAAGGTGTGCTTGAGGCCGTTGTCTGTCATATACTTGTCAAGTCCAAGTGACTGCTGGATAAGGAAGTCTGTCTTACCGGTACCCAGGAACATGAACTTGAGTTTCTTCTGCAGGTCCTTGATAGGAGCGTATGTTCCATCCTGGAAGGCACCCTCATACTCGCTGGCGCTGAAAATAGCGGGAGCGTATGCAGCTACATAGTGGAACTTGTCAGGATTACCCAAACCAGCGGCAAGAGTCTGACGTCCACCCAGTGAGAAACCGGCGATGGCGCGGTTATCGGCATTGGCAATAACGTTGTAGTTAGACTCTATGAAAGGAATGACCTCCTCTACAAACTCCTTGGTAGTGAGAATGACATCAGTTGCATTGTAGGCGGTAGCCTTGCCCTGAGCAATCATCTCAGGATAGGGGTTGGCGTAAGGCATAACCACAATCATGCGCTTGGCCTCACCCTTGGCAATCATGTTGTCCAGGATGTTGTTCATCTGGCCAACCTTGAACCATGTCTCATAGGTATCGGTCATACCGTGGATAAGATAGAGAACGGGCAGTTTCTCCTTGCCGTTGGGATCATAATCTGCGGGAGTATATACGCACATGGGGCGCTCAATGCCGCAAGCTTTTGAGAAATAGTAACGGTATGATACCTTGCCGTGCGGTACATCCTGGATATCCTGTACTGATGGAGCCTCACCACGTACATCAACCAGGCTGTACTTGAAGTTCTCATTGGGGAATATATGCATGTTGTTGGGGTCAGCCACCTGTGTGCCGTCAATCTGGAACGCATACGGATAGATATCGGGAGCATCGGGCTTAACGGTGATAGACCATACTCCACGATCATCCTTCTCCATGGGCTTGGTGCCGCTGAACATCTGGCACTCAAGAGCTACCTTCTCAGCATTTGGAGCCTGGCAGCGGAATGTCACTGAACCGTCAGCATTGTACTCAGGAGACTTTACACCTGCTGGGAACAGGCTGGTCATGAGTGAGCCGGTAAGACGTGAGGGCTCAGCGCCGCCCAGTTTCTCCAGACGTACCTTCTCAGCCTCTTCAAGGCTCATGCTCTCAGCTACAGCCTTGTCAATAACCTTCTGATCCTGGAAGAGCAGGGGGAATGACTTCTCCAGCCAGTAGCGGGCGTTCATCCAGGTGTGGCCGAACTTGTCATGTGTAAACACCTTTACGTTCTTGATGTTATGCTTGTCAAGCATCTGCATCAGGTCCTTGGAGTTTCCATAGAGAAAATCATCAGTACCTATGCCAGACCAGAACAGATGTACCTTCTTGTTGAAAGCCTCATAATCCTCAAACTGGCTGTCGCGAACCTGAGTGAATGAGCTGTATGAGCACAGGTATGTGAACTTATCCAGGTTTGAAAGGCCGATGGCCAGACCCTGGTTACCGCCGCGTGAGAAACCGCCAATACCGCGATGATCGGCATCATTGATGGTGCGGTAGTTGCTCTCAACGAAGGGCATCAGAACCTCTACAAAATCCTGATTGAAGTTGTAGCCTCCGCCCATTCCGCCGAAGCCACCACCCATTCCGCCGAATCCGCCCATTCCGCCACCCTGGCGCTGGGGCTCACGCTCGGTCTTGAGCAGCGTAGCGTTTCCGTAGGGGAGAACCAGGATCATCTCCTTGGCCTTGCCCTCTGCAATAAGGTTGTCAAGGATCAGGTTCATCTTACCGACCTTGAAATATACCTCTTCTGTATCAGTAGTACCGCTGATAAGGTACATTACGGGGTATTTTTTGTCCTTGTTCTTGGGGCTGTCATAGAACGGTGGGGTATAGACTATTACCGGGATGAACATCTTGAGTCCGGGTGACCAGTAGTTCAGATAATCAACGCTACCGTGGGGAACATCCTTGAGAGCGCTCAGCTTGTCGCCGCGCATGTCAAGCAGGCTGTTCTTGAAGGTCTCATTAGGGAACCACTCGGCGCACTGAGGGTCCATCACGCTGATTCCGTCAACCTCAAAATGATAGGGATAGATATCGGGCTCTGCCGGGCCGATGGTTGCGGTCCATACTCCGTTGGCACCCTTGGCCATATCAACGGCTTCACTGAACTGGGTCCAAACCTTAACGGACTTGGCATTGCGGTTTGAATAGTTGAATGTCACGGTGTTATCAGGATTGATAACTGTTGAAGGGACCTGCTGTCCCATACCTCCTGGCTGAGCCAGAACTGATCCTGTCATGGCTACGGCCAACAGGAAAGAAAAGTGTTTGATGATTCTCATAATTATTATGTTGTGTTGATTTATTTTCGGGGTTTGAAGATACCCATTATTATCAGAATAATGATTGTTTTTATTACAAATTGTGTACTTTTGTTGTTAAGACAGAAAAAGAACAACAATATGGAGGTAATAGATTTTAATAAGCAGAACAGTATTCTGAATCAGTTTATCGCTGAGATTCGTGATGTAAACATTCAGAAAGACCAGCTCAGATTCCGTCGCAATCTGGAGCGTATAGGTGAAATCATGGCTCTTGAGGTCAGTAAAAAGCTCAACTATGTGACCAAAGAGGTTACTACTCCGTTAGGAACCACAACCATCAATGTTCCTGAAGAGGACATTGTTCTTGGAACTGTATTCCGCGCCGGACTACCTCTGCATCAGGGTTTCCACAACTATTTTGACCACTGCGAGAATGCTTTCGTATCGGCTTACCGCAAGTATCTGGATGAGGTTAACTTTGACGTCCATATTGAGTATATGGCTTCACCTAAACTGGACGGAAAGACCCTGATTCTGGTTGACCCCATGTTAGCCACCGGTAACAGTATGTATCTGGCATACCGCGCCCTGCTTCTCAAGGGAACACCCGCCAAGGTTCATCTGTGTTCTGTCATTGCCGCGCAGGCCGGTGTTGACTACGTATGCAAGATGTTCCCGCAGGATACCACAACACTGTGGTGCGCAGCCGTTGATCCTGAGCTGAACAGCCACGCCTACATCATCCCGGGTCTGGGTGATGCCGGTGATTTGTGCTTCGGTGAGAAATAGTACAATAGTGGCAATACATTCTTGATACAATAAAGCGATAGCCATCTATTTAATCAGAAGGTCGGACAGTCTCCGGCCTTCTTTGTTTTTGTCAACTCTAATGGGCACTTTTGTTACAAAATATTAAATAATGTGCAGGTTGAGTCAAAAAGGCTTTTTGGATTTTTCTATCCCTTAAAAAGGAATTACTTTTGTAGCCGGTTTACAAGGGTGCTTTCAGAAAAGCCCTTTAAACCGGCACAATTTTTGAAAGTTTAGTAACAATCAAACTATAAAAACAATGGCAAAAATCGATTTAAGCGTGTACGGAATCAACGGTTCAACCGTGATTGCACACAATCCTTCTTATGAGGAGCTGTTCAAAGAGGAGACAAAGGCTGGTCTGACCGGTTATGACAAGGGTCAGGAGACAGAACTCGGCGCAGTTAACGTTATGACTGGCGTATTCACAGGTCGTTCTCCTAAGGACAAGTACATCGTTGACAACGACGAGAGTCACAACAACGTATGGTGGACCTCTGATGAGTACAAGAATGACAACCACCCCATGTCAGAGGAGATCTGGGCAAAGGTTAAGGAGATTGCCATCAAGGAACTTTCTAACAAGGAGCTCTATGTAGTTGACGCTTTCTGCGGCGCTAATGAGGCTACCCGTCTTGCCGTTCGCTTCATCGTTGAGGTAGCATGGCAGGCTCACTTCATCAAGAACATGTTCATCCAGCCCTCAGCCGATGAGCTTGAGAAGTTCCAGCCCAACTTCGTTATCTTCAACGCCAGCAAGGCTAAGGTTGAGAACTACAAGGAGCTGGGTCTGAACTCAGATACTTGCGTTGCTTTTAACACCAAGTCACGCCAGCAGGTTATCATCAACACCTGGTACGGCGGTGAGATGAAGAAGGGTATGTTCTCAATGCAGAACTACTATCTGCCTCTGCAGGGCATCGCTTCAATGCACTGCTCAGCAAACACTGATATGCAGGGTAAGAACACCGCTATATTCTTCGGTCTGTCAGGTACAGGTAAGACCACCCTTTCAACTGATCCCAAGCGTCTCCTTATCGGTGATGACGAGCACGGATGGGACGATGAGGGCGTATTCAACCTCGAGGGCGGCTGCTACGCTAAGGTTATCAACCTGAGCAAGGAGAACGAGCCCGACATCTACGGTGCCATCAAGCGCAACGCTCTTCTGGAGAACGTAACTGTTGACCAGAACGGTAAGATTGACTTTGCCGACAAGAGCGTTACCGAGAACACCCGCGTATCATATCCTATCGACCACATCGACAAGATCGCTCAGAAGGTAAACGGCAAGAGTGCAGGTCCTGACGCTAAGAACGTAATCTTCCTGTCAGCCGATGCATTCGGCGTACTGCCTCCCGTATCAATCCTGACCCCTGAGCAGACCAAGTACTACTTCCTGTCAGGTTTCACCGCTAAGCTGGCTGGTACCGAGCGTGGTATCACTGAGCCCACTCCCACATTCTCAGCTTGCTTCGGTCAGGCATTCCTCGAGCTGCATCCTACCAAGTATGCTGAGGAGCTGGTTAAGAAGATGGAGAAGAGCGGTGCCAAGGCTTACCTGGTTAACACCGGTTGGAACGGAACTGGCAAGCGTATCTCAATTCCTGATACTCGTGGTATCATCGACGCTATCCTGGATGGCAGCATCCTGAAGGCTGAGACCAAGAAGATCCCGTACTTTGACTTTGAGGTTCCCACAGCTCTGCCTAACGTAAATCCTGCAATCCTTGATCCTCGCGACACTTATGCCAAGGCTTCAGAGTGGGAGGAGAAGGCTAAGGATCTGGCTGGCCGCTTCATCAAGAACTTCAAGAAGTATGAGGGTAATGAGGCTGGTAAGGCTCTCGTTGCAGCTGGACCGAAGCTCTAATCTTAATTAGACATATTATTAGAGATACTCTTTCCGGCGCATAACTGGAAAGAGTATCTTTGCTTTAAAGCTTTTACTACCAAATTTTTTTAACACAAAACAATGAAGAAATTACTATTTACAATTGCAGCTTGCCTTGTGGCAGTAATTGCATCAGCACAGCCCATGGGCGGACGTCCAATGGGTGGCGGCCGTCCTCCTATGGGTGCTCCAAGAGGTGCCGGAATGGGAATGGAGAAACCTTTTTATGAACTTGAGTCTGACTCTATAGCAAACGCACGCATACAGGATGTAGCAGGCCGTCTGGACCTGACAGAGAAGCAGTATGACAAGATCGTCAAGCTCTACGCACAGGAATTTGAGGAGCTTTGCCGTAATCTCCAGATGTCTGTAAGAGAGTTTCAGATGATGCAGAACGGCGGTTTCCGTGGCCGAAACAACATGATGGCACAGCAAACCCCTGCCAATGTACAGTTTGATACAGAAGCTGCAAGGAAAACTTATAACCAGATCATCCAGAAGTTTGACAAACGCTATAAGAAAGCGCTTAACGCAGACCAGTATACCCTCTGGAAGGAACTGAGCGGCACTACAATGGATAACAAATTCAGCAGCATTCTCCAGCACGTCCAGGACAATACTGAAAGCATGTTCTGATAACCGAAATAAAAATGAAGATAGCACTTATAGGTTATGGTAAGATGGGCCACGAGATAGAGAAGATAGCTCTGTCACGCGGTCATGAGGTAGTTTGCAGGATTGACATAGACAATCCGCAGGACTTTGACAGCCATGAGTTCAAGAATGCTGATGTAGCAATAGAGTTTACCGCCCCCACACAGGCTTACGGAAACGTTCTGAAATGCTTCAAGGCAGGCGTTAAGGTGGTAAGCGGCAGTACCGGCTGGATGGAAGAACATCGTGACGAGATGAAAGATCTCTGCAAAGACGGTTCAAACACCCTGTTCTGGTCAAGCAACTTCAGCATCGGAGTAGCTCTGTTCTCAAAAGTAAACACCTATCTTGCCAAACTTATGAACGGTTACCCCATGTATGAGGTCCGCATGTCAGAGACGCATCATATCCATAAACTTGACGCGCCCAGCGGTACTGCCATAACACTGGCAGAGGGTATCATATCACAGCTGGACCGCAAGACCGGCTGGAGCAAGGGGACCGTGCTTAATGCAGACGGAAGCATAACCGGAACATCAGAATGTCCTCCTTCCGATGTACGCATCGACTCTATTCGCGAGGGAGAGATAGCCGGTATCCATGAAATCACTTATGATTCAAACGCTGATTTCATAAAAATAATCCACTTTGCAAAAGATCGCAGCGGTTTGGCTCTCGGCGCAGTTCTTGCTGCTGAATATACCGTAAACCGTAAGGGATTCCTCACTATGGATGACCTGATGGATTCACTTTCATAAACAGAGTGTGCACGGATGAGGCAGATCAAGGAGATAACAAAAAAACAATGGATAAAGGGCGCTGTTTATACCGCCCTTTATATCCTTTTTCTGATTTGGGTAAGGAGCTGGATTGGTATACTGCTAATACCGTTCGTTTTTGACGCCTTTACCACAAGGGTAATCAAATGGGACTGGTGGAAAAAGATAAAGAACAAGACCCTTTATCAGATAATGGATAGCATTGATGCCATTGTCTTTGCTCTTATAGCCGTCTATTTTGTCAATATCTATCTCTTCCAGAACTACGCCATACCCTCATCTTCACTTGAAAAATCACTGCTTGTGGGTGACCACCTTTACGTGAGTAAGATAGCTTACGGTCCGCGTAAACCTATGACACCCCTCACTATGCCCCTCACCCAGAACCAGTTCCCGGGTGGAGCCAAGAGTTATTTTGACAAGCCGCAATGGCCGTATGAACGTATCAAGGGATTCGGCAAGATAAAGCAGGATGAGATTGTAGTGTTCAATTATCCTGCAGGCGATACCATTGTAACCAATTCAAACTACACCAGCGCCGATTACTACGGAATGATAGTTTATCCGCTGGGCAAAAGCCTTTGTAAAGAGATAGAATTGGACAGCCTCTCCACAATGGAACAGCGCCGTGTGTACGATTTCTATTACAGCATAGGGCGCAAGTATATTGTTCAGAATGAGTCCAAGTTCGGACAGATTATGGCTCGTCCTGTTGATCGCCGTGAAAACTATGTGAAGCGTTGCGTAGGCCTGCCCGGCCAAACCCTAGAAATAAAGGGGGGCATCGTTTATATAGACGGCGTTGCTGCCAAACAGCCGGAAGCAGCACAGACCAACTACATAGTTACTTTGCTGCGTCCCATTCCTGAATCATTAAGGAAACAGTTGCATCTTAGTCTTGAAGATCTTCCGTCACAGGAAAACAGGGCCGGAAAGCACCTGATGCCGCTTACCCTAAAGGCAAAGGAACTATTGGCAAGCCAGACCGGGATAGTATCGGACATAGAGCCGTACACCTGTTCTGCAGTTGAATCAGAATGGTTGTTCCCCCAGAACAAGAATACAAAATGGACAGTTGATGACTACGGTCCCATATGGATTCCCGCCAAAGGCTCATCAGTGCAGATTAACCTTGAGAATCTGCCTTTCTATGAGAGAATCATAAAAGTGTATGAGGGCAATGACCTCAAGGTAGACCGTGACGGAACCATTCTCATAAACGGTGAACCGGCCACAAGCTACACTTTCAGGATGGATTACTACTGGATGATGGGTGACAACCGCCAGAACAGCGCTGACTCAAGGTTCTGGGGTTATGTTCCCGAGGATCACATAGTAGGCCGTCCGGTATTCATATGGCTTTCACTTGACAAAGACAAGAACTGGGGGCAGAAGGGTAAGATACGCTGGAACCGTCTGTTCCGTTCTGTCAAGAGTTACAACTGATGCAAACCGTCCTGCTCACATCGGCATACCTGCCACCCGTAAGTTTCTTCACCGCCATCAACAGTGGCGGTGATGTTCTTATTGAACAGTATGACAACTACTGTAAGCAGACCTATCGGAACCGCTGCAGGATAGCCACAGCAGGCGGAGTACAGACTCTGACAATACCCGTGGTAAAGACAGATTCCCCTAAACAGCTTATGAAGGATGTACGCATAAGTGACCACGGGGAGTGGCGCCACCAACATTGGAACGCACTGGAATCAGCCTACATGAACAGCCCCTTCTTCATGTACTACCAGGATGATTTCCGCCCCTTCTATGAGAAAAAATATGAGTTCCTGATTGATTTCAACACAGAACTTACGCTGCGCATCATGGAACTTGCAGGAATCAATAAACAGTTGAAACTGACGGAATCATATACGCGCAAAACAGATGATATGCTGGATTTGCGTGCTCTAGCAGAACCGGGTATCGGAGAACCTGAATCCCCCCAACCCTACTGGCAGGTTTTTAAACAAAAATACGGTTTCCTACCCAACCTGAGCGCCGTAGATCTCCTCTTCAACATGGGCCCGGAGTTCCCGATGCAATTGGGGACTGTCCCCTTTTGCACGTGTATTATTTAACTATTATCGCTTACTATCGCATGTGCAAAAGGGGACAGTCCCCAATTGCATCTTGACTTTAGTGAAAACGGTGTCCGGATCGATGCCGGTAAGACAGCGGTAATCACCGTACATGCACTCTTTCTTTCCGTAGATGGAGCACGGACGGCACGGAAGGTCCAGTTGGATGCAATCATCGGGATTCTGTCCCCATCCCATGAACCCTGCCGCAGGATGAGTGGCACCCCAGACTGAAACGACAGGAGTTGCGGTGATTGATGCCAGATGCATATTTGAAGAATCCATGGCAACCATCACCTCCATATTACTTATCAGGACAAGTTCACCTCCAATTCCCAGACGGGGATCGATAATCTCTACTGAACGGTATTTCTCAGCCCATTCTTCAACAAGTGAACGTTCCTTACCGTAGGCAAAAACAAACTGACGGCACAGACAGGCACTGTCTATCTGTGAAACCACCTCCTCCATCAGATAAAGAGGATAAATCTTACCCTTGTGAGCGGCAAACGGAGCAATACCGACCCATATACAGTCCTTCTCACCGACAACATTCCTCACAGCAGACAAATCAGCCTTTCCTTCACCGAATATGGAACGGAACCTCATCTCAAACCTGAAACCAAGTTTTTCCAGAACTATACGGTAACGGTCAAATGAAGTGAGACGGGGAGTGAGATCCTTGTTTTTCTGGCGGGTAATGCGTTTGCGTGAACGGCGGTCTTTGTCTATCCTACGTACTTTTACAAAACAGAGCCTGTAGAAAATGGAGAGAGCAGTGGTACGCAACACACCGTGAAGGTCAGCCACGGCATCAAAATGCCTCTTACGGAGCTGACGGAAAAGCTTGAACATTGCCCCGAAACCATGATAATCCTTCTTAAGATCAACTCCCCAAAAGCTCACATTCCCGGGCATATGCTCAAAGAAAGGAGCAAACCGCGCATTTGAAAGTACAGTAAAATGTATATCGGGATATGACTGGGCAACTGATTGGATAACAGGCACAGTCATGGCCACATCTCCTATTGCAGAGAAGCGGATCAGAAGTACGTTCCGGGGTGTCTTATTTTGAGCCATTCTGTCCGTAAAGAACAGGGTTGAGAGTAGGATCGTTGTACATCTTCATCTGCTTGTATACCTTCATGAACTTGCGTCCTGCAGCCATATCGTCAAGCAGCATGTCAATTGCACCGGACAGGTCTTTTTTCTGCTCCATAAGCACTTCCAGCTTACGGCGGCAAAGTTCCTGCTGACCGGATGGAGCATCTGTACGTTCAGCCTCTATCTTCATGTGGAATATCTTGAGAGCCAAAATTGACAGTCTGTCAACAGCCCACGCAGGACTCTCAGTATTGATTGTGGCATCTGTCCTGACGCTCACATTACTGAACTTATCCAGAAAATAACTGTCTATCAGTTCCACAATATCCGTGCGGTCCTGGTTTGAGCGGTCAATACGGCGTTTTATTGCCAGAGCCTTGACAGGATCTATGTTGGGGTCACGGATAATATCCTCCAGATGCCATTGGACTGTGTCAATCCAGTTCTTGAGATAAAGATAGAACTCAATACTCTTCTCCTTGTACGGATTAGAAACAGGAGTATCCACATTGTCTTTCTTGTGATAATCGGCAATGGCACGATCAAAAATCTCAAAACTTTCCTGGCTGAATGTCATGTCAACAATCCGTTCTGTTTAGATTGTGCAAAAATAGCGGTATTTTTCTGAATAGACAACCATTACGCCTCAAAACAGCATTACACATATTTGGGTTGTTTGTGCACATCAATGCCGTTTTGGCTTTTCTTTATTTGTGACCCTTGTTTAAAATGGGTTTCTTTGCATCCAAATTCATTTTTAATACTAAAAATTTACAATTATGGCAGATTCACAGATTGCAGAGAGAGTTCAGGCTATCATCGTTGACAAACTTGGTGTTGAGGCATCAGAGGTAACTCCTGAGGCAAGCTTCGCAGCTGATCTGGGTGCAGATTCACTGGATACCGTTGAGCTAATTATGGAGTTTGAGAAGGAATTCGGTATTTCAATTCCTGATGATCAGGCTGAGAAGATCACAACCGTAGGTGAGGCTATCGAGCTCATCAGCCAGGCAGCTACAAAGTAAGTCGCAATCTTCCGCTTCCATATAAGATGGATCTTAAAAGAGTTGTCGTAACCGGACTGGGTACCGTCAACCCTCTCGGTAACACTGTTCCTGAATTCTGGAACAATGCCGTTGCAGGGGTGAGCGGAGCTGGCCCTATTACCAATTTTGACACAAATGCCATACTGACCAAGGTCAAATTCGGATGTCAGGTCAAGAACTTTGACATATCTGAATATATGGACCGCAAAGAGGCACGCAAGCTTGACAAATACAGTCATTTTGCCGTAGCTTCAGCTGTCCAGGCCATAAATGATTCAGGTCTTGACCTGGAAAAGGAAAACCTGGATCGTATCGGTGTCATACTTGGTTTCGGTATTGGTGGTGTTGATTCCTTTGAAGAGGGCATAGATTCCATCCACGAACAGAAGAAAGCAGGTCTGGAACTTAAGGTTACCCCATTTTTCGTACCGCGCATACTCGGTTCCATTGCAGCTGGACTGATTTCAATCATGTACAAGTTCACTGGACCCAATTATGCTACATCATCAGCTTGCGCATCAAGCACCAACGCCATCATTGATGCTGTCAACATGATTCGTCTGGGTAAAGCCAACGTGATTGTTACCGGTGGTGCCGAGGCTGCTCTTGGTGACTGCGGTATCGTAGGATTCAGCGTAATGCACGCACTCTCTACCCGTAATGACTCTCCTCAGACAGCTTCACGCCCCATGAGCGCCAGCCGTGACGGATTTGTACTGGGTGAAGGCGGCGGCATCCTTATACTTGAAGAGTATGAGCATGCAGTTGCACGCGGTGCCAGGATATATGCTGAAGTTGCCGGATGGGGCGCCACAGCCGATGCCTATCACATGACAGCACCGGAACCTGAAGGCCGCGGTGCAACACGTGTCATGCAGGAGGCTCTTGAGGATGCCGGGATGAAGCCCCAGGATATTGACTACATCAATATGCACGGCACATCCACTCCTCTGGGTGACATTGCAGAATGCAAGGCTATCAAGGCTGTGTTCGGAGAGCATGTCTATGACATGAACCTTAGTTCAACCAAATCAATGACAGGACATCTGCTTGGCGGTGCCGGAGTGATTGAGGCAATAGCCACTGTGCTTGCCGTCAAGAACGATATCATACCGCCCACCATCAACCATGAGGAGGGTGATGAAGACGAGCAGATAGACTATCGCATGAACTTTACCTTTAACAAAGCGCAAAAGAGAGAGGTGCGTGCCGCTCTGTCCAATACATTCGGATTCGGCGGACACAACTCATGCGTCATCTTCAAGAAGTTCAAAGATTGACTTGAATCGCCCAAGCCACATAACCCCATTAATCTTCAATGCGGCATTGGCCTTAATGGCCTTTGCCGCATTGTCGGGTTGTGCAGCAATAGGTAATCCTGACGGTGGAGCATATGATGAAACTCCTCCTAAAATAGTTGGAAGCCACCCTGAAAACGGTGCGACAGGATTCTCAGGACGCAAGGTTTCCATTGAATTCAATGAATTCATAAAACTTGAAAACGCCAGTGAGAAGGTAGTCTTTTCACCTCCACAGATTGAGCAGCCTGAGATTAAAGTAACCGGCAAGAAAATCCAGGTGGAACTTTTTGACTCACTCCAGCCCAACACAACCTACTCTATTGATTTTGCTGACGGAATAGTTGACAACAATGAAGGTAATCCGCTGGGTGATTACTGTTTCCGGTTCAGCACCGGCGATACAATTGATTCACTTGAGGTTTCCGGTTACGTTCTCAATGCTGAGAATCTGGAACCCGTAAAGGGTATCACCGTGGGGCTTCACAGTGATCTTTCCGACTCTGCTTTCACAACAAAAAAGTTTGACAGAGTATCACGTACTGACGCCAGCGGTCATTTTACCGTACGCGGAATTGCTCCGGGCAAATACCGGATTTATGCCGTAAAGGATATGGACGGCTCATACAGCTATTCTCAGAGAAACGAGATGATAGCGTGGATGGATTCCGCCATAGTCCCCACATCACAGATACGATACAGGGAAGACACTCTCTTCAATGCCAAAGGTGAGGTTGATTCCATCATGTTGGTGTCATATACCCAATATCTTCCCGATGATATAACGCTTCTGGCTTTCACACCTGAGCCTGTACAACAGTACATGAGTGCCGCAGAACGCACCACACATGAGAAGTTCACCCTGACGTTTGCGCTGCCGCTGGACTCCATGCCCCAGGTCAAAGGGCTTAATTTTGAAGAAAAGGACTCGTATATACTGCAACACAGCGCCCGGTATGACACCCTTACCTTCTGGATGAAGGACACTATGGTATATTATAAGGATACCTTGAGTTTCAGCGTGACATATCTGGCTACTGATACAGCAGGACTACTTTCACCCCGGACAGACACGCTCAACCTCTGTCCCAAGAAGAACCGTAAACAGATTCTTAAAGAAGCCGAACACAAGGCAGAAGAAGAGATGAAAGAGCGTGACAAGCAGATACGGCGATTGGAAAGAACTGGCGATTCCTTAGGAATAGCCAGACTGTTGGCTCCCAAAAAAGAATTACTCAATGCCAATCTTACATCCGGTTCTTCTTTAAGTATCCTTTATTCTGACATAAGTCTTACATTTGATGAGCCTGTCACATTCCTGTCCGATACAGCTATACATATCTATCAGAAGGTTGATACTATATGGAATCCTGTTCCTTTTGAGATAGAGCATGATACCATTGATATTCTCCGATACACCATTTTTGCCGAGTGGAGACCGGAACAGACATTCAAGATATCCATTGATTCAGCAAGCATACAGGGTCTTTACGGCCTGCACAATGACAAACTGGAATCTACCCTGAAGTTCAGTGCGCTCAGCCAATACAGCACTCTGACCGTCAATGTGGCCAATCCCCAACCTGGCTATACCGTACGCGTTCTCAACAATAGCGGAAAGGTTGTAAGATCCGGCCTGTTGGATGGCGGAACCGTTGATTTCTTCCTGCTCCCTCCTGCCACATACTTTGTATCCATGTTCAATGATGAAAACGGGAACGGAAAATGGGATACAGGTGAATATGAGGAGAAACGCCAGGCGGAAAACGTCTGGTTCATAAAGAGAGGGTTCCAGTTAAAACAGGACTGGACTCATGAGACAGAATTATGGAGTGTTCTGGAGCTTCCTCTGAATGAGCAGAAACCTGATGAGCTGATCAAGGAAAAAGCCAACAAGAAAAAGACAGACATACACCAAAAGAATATTGAGAGACTTGAAAAGAAATCCCAACAGATAGAGTCTGAGAAAAAGAAAAAAGAGAGCAAACGTAACGAGCGCAAGGAGCGCCGTCTCAAAAACAAGCTCAAATATCAGAATTTGAAAGCAGCCAGAAAGAACAGGAAGCAAGAGAAACTGCAAGAGTCAACCTCTGATGTTCCTGCGCCAGACGTCCAGGAAGTTGAGACCCCAGAGTCTTGAAATCTGCCCATCATCAAGTCCGTTGCTTATAAGCCTCTCTGTCAGCGTAACAAACCAAGACGCATCTTCCAGTCCAGGCACTCCGCCACCTCCGTCAAAATCAGAACCTATACCTACATGATCCACGCCCATGACATCTATCATGTGCATGATATGACGTATAGCATCTTCAACGGTAGCATTACCGCCTTTTTTCAGGAATCCGCTGTACACGCATACCTGTGCCACACCGCCGGATGCAGCAAGGGCACGCATCTGGTCATCGGTAAGGTTACGGGTATGGTCACACAGCGCACGGCTTGAAGAATGGGAACATATGATAGGTTTGGTACTGCACTCAAGCGCATCCCAGAAACTCTTTTCTGAAGCATGAGACAAATCAACCATCATACCCACCTTATTCATGCGGGCCACCACCTCACGGCCCAGTTGAGACAAGCCGTTATGCTCATGGTTACCCTTATGTGAATCACATATGTCATTGTCACCGTTATGGCACAGGGTCATATAAGCAACCCCGCGGCTGCGGAAACGGTCCACATTATCCACATCAAGACCAATGGCATAACCGTTCTCTATACCCTTGACGACAGACTTTATTCCCCTTGACTTGTTCTGCCACAACTCATCAGGCGTGGTGGCAATGGCAGCATATCCTCCACACTCAGCTATCCGCTCATCAATGAGGGACAGCAGACGGTTGGCCTTGGCTACAGCTGCATTCAAGGACTCAGTGTCACGTTCATGCTGTTTCAGATAAGCCACCATAAAACTGGCATCAAGGCGGCCGAATGTCATCTTGTGCAGATCTACCAGCGGATTATAACTGAATGTAGGGCTGCCATCGGGTGAAGGTTCACCCACATATTCATATTCAACCTTTACACCCGGGTTTTTCTGACAGAAATGTGCACCCTTGTCAAAAAACATAGGGCTGTCACAATGGCTGTCCAGGATAATGGTCTTACTGTGCAACTCCTTGGCATGCCTGAACAGTTTTGCCTGCTCAACCAGCCAATTGAAAACAGGCATCATGGTACGGTCATTCTCCAGAATGAAACACTCCGGATGCCACTGTACACCCAGTATCTGACGGAATGCAGTAGATTCCATGCCCTCGATGATTCCGTCCGGAGCGGTAGCCGTGACACGGAACCCTGCAGGAGCCTCTTTTACTGCCTGATGATGGAAAGAATTTACGGCGAGAGTCTCTGTACCCATCAGGCTATACAGCATAGAGTCCTTTTCTATACTAACCTCATGTGAAGGTAGTCCGCGGGCTATAGTCTGGCTATGTTCCATGCTGTCCTTTCCGTGCTGGGTCTTTATATCCTGATAAAGCTTTCCTCCCAATGCCGCAGCAAGCACCTGGATTCCGCGGCAAATGCCCAGTATAGGTATCTGACGGTCAACTGCCAGATGTACCAGAGCCAGTTCCTGTGTATCGCGACGAGGGTTAACGGAGATACCCTCCAAAGGCACTTCGCCAAGAAAGACAGGATCAATATCCGCTCCGCCTGAAAGAATAATTCCGTCCAAGGAATCAAGCAGTGAAACAAGCGCCTTCTCATCATCATAAGAGGGGATTACCACGGGGGTTCCGCCTGCTTCAAGCACTGACATATAATATGCCTGGGCAAGAGTACAGTCTCCCTCCCTGAAGTTTCCGCTTATACCTATTACAGGGGCTTTATAACCCAGCACATCCATACCTGAATCCAAACCTTTAAGCATGGATTCAAGCCGCTCCGCCTTGGTCATACTCATTCCATTATGGGTATCTCTTTCTTGATACTCTCATCAAGAGAGATAAGGGTCTCTGTGGCGGTTACGCCCTTTATCTCCTGGATATGTCCGTTTATGAGCTCCATAAGATGAGAGTTGTCACGGGCAAACAGCTTTATCATCATAGTATAACGGCCGGTAGTGAAATGGCTCTCCACCACCTCAGGAATCTGATCCAGCTCTGCCACAACCTGATGATACATGGAACCCTTTTCAAGCGTGAGACCTACATAGGTGCATGTGTTGTAACCAATGCTGCGGGGATTCACATGATAACCTGAACCGGTAATAACCCCGTCATCAAACATTTTCTGTACACGCTGATGGATAGCTGCACGGGATACACCGCACTGGAGCGCTACATCACGGAACGGGATACGTGCGTTCTGTGAGATGATACTTAGAATCTTTCTGTCAAGAGAGTCCATTCTGTCTGTTGCTGAATTAAGCTTTTTTACGTTCATATTGTAAGCCAAAATAAAACTTCAAAGGATAATTTGTACCAAAATTAGGTATTATTTCTTTCCATTGTCTCTTTTCTGTTTACAAAATGACAAAAACAAGAGTGGGAGCGGAAAAACCGCCCCCACTCTGTATGTCTTGAAGTTGTAATTACTTGATGTTTACAAGCTCAACATCAAAAATAAGTGTTGCAAAAGGCTTGATGCTACCCTGACCTCTCTCACCGTAAGCAAGATCGTAAGGAATAAAGAACTTATACTTGTCGCCCACGCTCATAAGCTGGAGACCCTCAGTCCAACCGGGGATAACCCTGCTCAGGTTAAGAGTAACAGGTTCCTTTGATTCATCAAACATGGTACCGTCAATCAGCTCACCGCGATAACGAACCTCAACATCACTGGTTTCAGTAGGCTTGGGACCGCCGTCACCAAGTTTTACAACCTGGTAAAGCAGACCGCTCTCTGTCTTGAAAACATCATCCTCCTTAGCTTTCTTCTCCAGATAAGCGGCATTCTCATCACGAACCTTGTCATACTGCTGCTGGGTGAGAACCTCATACAGACGGTTTGAAGTCTCATCGGCCTCTTCAAATGACATATACTTCCAGTTTTCCATAAGACCGTCACAGAAACCGCTTATGTAATTGCTCTTGTTGAATGTGCCGCCATCTGTACCGAACAGCTGCTCGCTCAGACCTACAAAAGCCTGACTCATCTCCTGGCTACCAATCTCATAACCCAAGGCATATGCAAGACCAGCCTTATCCTCAGGATCCTTTGCTGCTTCCAAGAAACCCTTGATGAATGATTTCATAGTAACGGAATCAACAATATCATAGGGAAGCTGATCCCTGTATACACGTACAGCGCGACCCATACCTATTGAATATGAGATAGTGTCCTTAACGTCATTCATAGTCACTTTTCCTGTACCTGCACCGCCTGTGCATGAAACCAGTGCGGCAACGGCCATTCCGGCCATCAAAACATTCAGTTTTTTCATCTTTCTATACTTTATTAAATACCTGTTTCTTAGAAATTTTGTGCAAAAATAGTGTATTTTTCCTATGGTTGTGCCATCTTACTTTTTTATTTGGAACTTGACATCCTGACTCCAATAAATATTATAATTTTGAAGTATCTAATTTCAAAATATTCAGTGAAAAGATTAATCCTTATATTAATGATTACAGCGTTCATATCTTCCTGTCAAGATAAGGACACTTCTAATAACCTTTATAAAGCGGAGCAGTTGCTTGACACCACCCCCGCTGCAGCCGATTCCATTCTGGAATCCATGACAACTCCATCATCCAAGCAAGACCGCGCGTGGTATGCCGTCCTCAAGACCCAGGCCACCTACAAACAATACAAGTCTATTTATTCTGATAGCCTTATACTCACTGCCACCAGTTATTACGGTTCCCACCACAAGAACTATCGCTCTGCTATGGCCTGGTACACCCAAGGATGCGTATATAAAGAACTAAACGATGATATTGCAGCAATAGATGCCTATCTGAAAGCCAAAGACCTGTTTCCCGATACACTTGTACGCTATTATGCACTTACAGAACAAAATTTGGGATTACATTTCCTGAATAGAATGATGCTTGAGCAGGCAAAATATCAATTTTTGTGTTGCAAAATCAATGCAGAAAGATTGAATGACCACAAAATATTAAATTACGTATCTGTTCGCGAAGGACTATGTGCACTATATGAAAGAAATTTTGAATTGTCAGACAGCATCTTCAGTGAAATAATAAGTAATGACAGTTTTTCAAAAAGTCAAAAACTAATTGCCACACTGCAAAAAGCAAAAATCTGTCTTTACTATTCCAGAGACTTCCATAAGGCCTTATTTTACATTGATTCATATCTGGAAAGCGTAAAACAAGTTTCAGATTTAGGAGTCGGTTATAGCGTAAAAGCAGATATTTATTATGAAATTAAAGAATATGATTCTGCATACTACTACTCAAATGAATCCATGAAATATGATAATGAACTATATACAAAATGTTCTAATGCAGACCGTTTGACAGAACTAGCAGTTTTATTGGATTCTCCTAAAGATGCTGTAGAATGGTATAATCTTTATAAAATATTGCGTGACTCCATAAATATATCGGAAAGGTCGCAAGAAATAGAAAAAATACAATACGCACATAATGAAGAGTTAGCTCAAGAAACGCTTAAATACAAGCAAATACGTTTTATGATTATTGGCTCATTCTCTTTATCGTTGATGGCCACATTATTCTTTCTTCTTTACTATATTTTCAAAAACAGAGAAAGAAAAAAGATTGTAGAAAAACAACAAGATCTATTGCGCCAAGAAGATGAAATAAGAAAAAGTAACATTAAAGTTCTACAAGCAAGGGTAAGTGAACTCTCTGTTTTTGACCAAGAAGCCCGCAGTACATTGTTGGATTTATATCGAAGCCGGTTAACTGTTTGTCGCAACAGATTCAGTCAAACAGAATCTTTTAAAATTCTGTATTCATTCAAATTAGGCACACTCTCTAATAATCTAAGCAAAGAAAAAAAAGAGACGTTGTTTGAAGAGATTGAATTATCATATATGGAAATCATCTCAGATATTGTAGCAGAAATACCTGATGTAAAAGAAAAGGAAATACTCACAATTATTCTTAGACAATTAGATTTAAGCATAAACCTTATATCAGAATTGTTTTCCATAACTCCAATTGCCGTTAAGCAACGTTTGTCCAGATTGTCTAAAAGAGCTCCATCAGACTTCCTTAATCTATTTACAAGCCATACATCATTCTAAAAACATACCACAGGAATAACACCTTTCTAAACCTCTTTTTCATATAGAACATTCTCTAATACCTGTAAATGTATACTTTTTTGTATACCTTCTTTTGGTCAATGATATTGTTTGCGCTCCTACATTTGTGTCTGTAACCAAAAAACAGATATTTATGAAAAAGGTATTTTTATTTATGTTCACTTTAATAGCTGGACATTGTGTTGCTAATGCAGATAATATTCATTTGGTTCAACATGCTCCACCTGTTATTGATCCTGACGATGAACCTCGTTCAATTGTAATTGAAGTAACGGCATCAATAGACGACCAAGTTGTTACCGTATCGTTTGATGAAATGACATCATCTCAGATTGTGGTGACAGATTCATTTAATATGCAGGTTTTCAACCAGACCTACGCACAGGCATACAGCGTACAGGCAAATCTTTCAACATTGCCGTCCGGAAACTACACTTTATATATCTTTGCATTAGGGGACTGGTGGTATGGATCTTTTAATTTATAAAAAGGTCTAAATTAAAACACAATGTGCTTATGAAAAAGGTGGGTCAGTCTTTGCGACCAATCGTAATCTCTTTGCTTTTATTTACCACAACATTGTCTGTTCATGCCGACCGCATATTATACACGTATGATGCAGCCGGAAACAGGGTGGTATCGCAACGTGAAATCATTTTCAACCGTCAATCAGACGGAGATTCATCAGAACAACGTACATATCAGGATTCATTATCGTTTTCCAAGATTACAATCTATCCCAACCCCACCCAAGGAGACCTTAAGATAGAGATAACGGGGACAGACTCTTTTGACGGTTCATCCATGGGCATATACTCCATGAACGGAATCTTGTTGTATCACAAGGACAGGCTCAGCGCAGTAAATGAGATTGACATCACAGACTATCCTGATGCCACATACCTGTTTGTGATACGCATAAACGGCAAGAACAGTGTTTGGAAAATAATCAAGAACTAATGCCTGCTCACATGAAAACAAGACACTTTTCATTCTTACTCTGCCTCATCTGTATAGTATTCTCCCTTTCCGCACAGACAGGAAATATAAGGCAGGACAGCATCAAAATTATTCAGCCGGGAGATTCTGTATGTTGTGACACTATCAAGGACACGATCCCTCCTGTCCGTTCATACCCTACGGGCAACTCCTTTATGGATCCTATCATTGTTCCGACTATTTCTTCATCGGCCACGCATCAAACCTATACCAACACAGTAAATACCAATGACTACTCAAATGTATATGTTGGCCAAAACACTAAAGACGTATACTATGTGTTCCAGTTGCCAAAAGAGATGATAGTAACTCTGACCCACGATGGCTCAAACGTTTATGACACCTATATGCACCTGCTTGGCAGTTCCATACAACTGATAGCAGAGAATGATGATTACAGTGGTGATGGTCACTGTTACTATACCACACAATCATTTATTCGTATGGTCCTCCCCGCTGGGGTCTATTTTGTGGTAAGTGAAGGCAAGACATCTGATGGATACATCACCACCAACATGACATTTGATGAGGTGCCCACGGGTGACAGCCGCACTCTACCTATTGTGGCAGGAACGTATTCCGGTTCATTCTCATATAGCAACACCCAAGATACCCATACCTTCAGCAACCGCATGGGTCAAGCCACAAATGATGTCTATTACAGGTTCACTCTGTCTACAGAAATGAACGTCACCATAACCCATCAAGGCTCATCCTTACAGGATACTTTTCTTTATCTGCTCAACTCATCCGGTTCTGTTATTGAAAGCAATGACAACTACTCAGGCGGCGGACATTGCTCCGATACATGCCAGGCGTTCATCAACCGTCAGCTCTCTCCCGGCACATACTATGTGGTGTCAGAAGGAAAGACAGCAAACGGAATCATCACCACAAACATTATCGCCAATACAGAGGCCGGATACGACTACCCCGTCATACCCTCCACGTACAGCGCTGAGCCAGGCACGGCAGTAGGTGCCATGGGCGGATTTTTCGGCGTATCGCCCATGGGTGGAGCTACGTATAGCATACCCATAGCTGTACCGCAGGGCGTGGACGGCCTGCAGCCGCAGCTGGCCATAACATACAATAGTCAGGCGGGTAACGGATTGTGCGGATACGGGGCCAGCCTGTCAGGACTGTCATCCATAACACGCGGCCCCAAGGATATCTTCCATGACGGAACGGCACAAGGCATGAAATACCTTGCCGATGACGCACTCTATCTGGACGGCGTACGCCTGATACTCAGATCCGGTACGGCAGGCCGTGACGGCGCTACATATAATCCTGAATCTGACCCTTTCACCGTTGTAATTACACATGGAATTTGTTACAATAGCGCCGATAATACATGGTATGAGGTTCAAGGTAGCAACGGCATGACATACTGGTACGGTCATGACCCGTATTCAAACTCCGACTACAATTCTCGCCTTTCATACACCGTGAATAGCAACCGAAGGACACACTCATGGTATCTGTGCCGTGCCCAGCAACCCACAGGCAACTACATGATATACAGCTACCAGCAAAACAACAATTGTGTGTATCCTTATCAGATAACATATGGCAACAATGTTAATCATACAAACTCACTCTCCAATGTAGTGGAGTTCACTTATGATTCCCGTCAGGATTCCATACTCATTAGATTTGACGGACAGAAAGGGAGTATGCAGAGGCGTCTTGCCAATATAACGAGTAAGACAAACGCAAACACATTCCGCTCTTATGACCTCAACTACAGTATGGGTGACGGCAGCACATACAAATTTTCACGCCTTGTGAGTGTTACTGAAAAGAACGCTCAGAACCAAACTCTGCCTGCCACACAACTGAACTGGTCATACCTACCGGCAATAACATACTCTAATACAACGCTTTCGGATCCTGTTTTTACACATGAAATACCTTTTTCCGAACAGATATATTCGACAGGTGATCTTAATGGTGATGGAGTCTCTGACATTGTCAGTTATGGTATAAAAGAGTTATATAATCAGAACGGTACATATATTGGACAATTATATGCATATTATTATCCAACTCAACTTAATAGTAACAGTTCCGTTAGTTTTCCCACAGGTTATGAATGCACACTGGATCCAATCATAAGCACTTCATCAGACAAATTTAAATTTATAAATACCATCCAAGGTTCATCATCAACCTTAGATTTTAACGGTGATGGTTTGAATGAATTTGTTGTGCCATACTACTTAGAAATTGATGACGGGAATAATATACACAAAAACTATAAAATATTGATCTGTGGCTTTGACCAATCAACCAATTCTTTCAATATCAATCAACTGTGTAGTTCCGTAGATTCAAAACCTTTATTATCGACAGGAGATATGGATAATAATGGTACTAGTGATGTGGTCGTCCTTGAAACAAGTCCTGAAGAAGGAAAATACAAATGCAGAATAGGTCGTTTTAATACTTCTACCGATACAATAAACACAGAAGTTCTTAATCTCGGCATTTCCGAAGAGCCCCAAAAAATGTTCCTGTCTGACATGAATGGGAATGGACTTACGGACATGATGGTCATACATGAGAACGGCTATTGTATATATTGGAATAACGGTGATGATTATATCGGAGGAATATTTTCAGATTATAACAATGTTGCCGGTTTAACCCTGACTAACGCTCATATGTTAACTTCGGGTGATTTTAACGGTGACGGGCTACTTGATATTCTTACAAATGAATCAGGCTCTGATGAATGGTATCTAAATATAAATAACGGTGACGGAACTTTCATCAGAATGCTGGCATGCTATCTTGATGCCACAGAACAATACTTTACCGATAGGGATAATGACAAGTTCCACTGCGATGTATTTGATTTTGACGGTGACGGTAAGGATGATGTGGTTGTGACCAAGGCCAAATATGACAAGCATTCTGACTGGAGCGGTTCGTGGGGTACATTCAACAAAACACATACGTATTGGATGCGCTCCAGTGGAGCCGTGCTGGAACAAGTATATCATGCCACTTCAAATAGGGCAGAAGATGCATTGTCAAACAGATTTACTGTAGGTGATTTTGACGGTGACGGCCGCATGGAACTGGTAAACTACGGCTATGACTGCGCCCACGGTGTCAATGCAAACTCAGATCCAGTATGGCGCATATACAAGAACAGCAGTCTCACTGCACAAAGCGGCAAGGTCACTTCTGTCAGCGGTGATTTTGGTGCCACCACCAATATAACGTACTCCACTCTTGCTGATCAGAATATATACACGCGCGGTACTGATGAACCCTATCCTGCCCCGAGATACACCATACCTCTCAACGTGGTCAAGCAGACCACCCAGAGCAACGGGGCGGCAGGCAGCATGACAACACAGTATAGCTATGAAGGCCTCAAGGCCCACCTGCGCGGCCGCGGACTGCTGGGGTTCAGCAAGACTATTACAACCAACACCACCACAGGTGTTACCACAGAGAGCGGTGTTACCCTGTGGGACACTGCGCATTATATACCCAAGATTACATACTCCAGGACTACCATTGGCAGTGATGTGTCACAAGCCACCATCACCCTCAGCATCAGTGACACATATAACAGTTCCAACCGTAAGATATACTTTGCATATCCGTCACAGACAGTTGAGACTGATATGGACGGTTTCACTACGTCAACATACCACACCTGCGATACGGTAAAGGGTTACGTCTTGTCTGACAGCACGGTCTATGGAACCAATATGTACCGTGCAGTAAGATACCGGCAATATACCGATACCAAAGTGGGGGGCGTATATCGCCCGCAGACGGTGGTAACCAGCCAACGTCATCCCAACGACACATCTCCATTCAGCGTCACAACCAATTACACCTACAACAGCACCACAGGCACAGTTTCCACAAAAGTTGACAACTGCGGGACAAACGCTTCACTTACCACCACCTACACTTATGACTCATGGGGCAACCTTTCAAGTGAGTTGAGTACTTTTTCCGGTAATACAACCCCTTGCACCACCTATTACAGTTATGATGCCACACACCGTTTCCCTGTAAGGATATACACTAACCCCGCATCATCAGTACGCAAGTACACCTATGACACATGGGGCAACGTATTGACGGAGCAGGACAGCATAAACACATCAATAGACAATACTGTTACCTACACGTATGACGGTTGGGGCAACATAACCCGCACACAGAAAGCCGGCAACGGTGAGGTGACCTACACCCGCGGCTGGGGCAGCGATGCCTCTCAGCGTTGGTTCGTGCTGGAGCAGGGAGCAGGCCGCCCGTGGGTCAAGACTTGGTATGACAACCAGGGGCGTGAGGTGATGACAGAGAGCATAGGGCCAAAGAATGTCAGCATTAGCAGCACTACATCATATAGCTACAGCAACCATGAGCTGACGGTAAGCAGCACTGATGTGAACGGAGACCTGTCACTTACCAGCAGCAAAAGATATGATGTGCGTGGCAGGACCGTAGAGGAGGTCTACCCCGGCGGCGGCAGCAAGTCATACACCTACGGCAAGAGCGGAAACCTGCGTACCGTCAAGCAGACGCAGAACGGCAACAACAACCGTTCCACCACATACAGTTATGACGCTATGGGTAACCTTACGTCTGTGGCTGCTCTTCCTGCAGGTTCCATAACCAATACTTACTATTCACACGGAGGCATCAAGACCACCGTATCCAATAATGCCACCTGGACCTTCCAGTATGATGACCGCGGCAACCGCACCTCAATGACAGACCCGGATGCGGGCACCACGACATATGTTTATGATGCTTTTGGCCGTGAAACAAGCAGGACTGATGCTCGCGGAGTTGTTTTTTCCACAAATTATGACTACCTTGGCCGTGTGTCCAACGTCACGGCATCCCAGTCCGGCAGTTCAGAGACCATCTCTTACACCTACGGAAGCAGCACAGATGGTACGGGGCAGATGCGTCTTGTGAGTGAGAGCCTGAACGGATGGACCAAGACCTACACTTATGATGCTTATGGCCGTGTCACTGATGAGACTATGTTTAAGACAGGCGTGATATCAAGAACCAAGTCATACACGTATGACTCCAATGGACTGCTCGCTACCAGCACGCAGCCCGGCAGCAAGACGTTCGCTTACACATATGATGCCTACGGTAACCTGACAGGCGTGAACGGTGCGGGCGGTGCCGTCAAGTGGAACCTAACAGGATATA
>Ga0265298_10001240_pt1 | contig 37782 bp, 40 predicted proteins | sample AusTroGonzalo_MG_3_FD_193486 | JGI IMG/M metagenome (GOLD analysis project Ga0265298, IMG submission 193486) | Bovine rumen microbial communities from tropical cattle in Woodstock, Queensland, Australia - Gonzalo_01 | ecosystem: Host-associated > Mammals > Digestive system > Stomach > Rumen ...
TGTAAAATGTCAAATCACTTGCATCTACTGAAAGAGGTATGCTTTGATAGCTTGCTTTATATCTATCTAAAGTAAATGAATAATTTGCTGAAACGGTTTCATTCACTGACCAAACTTCACGCTTATCAGACATTATTATCTGACTATCGTCAAATACTGAACTTTCATATGCACCAAACTTATTGAATGTCGTAACACTACTATTTGATCCAACCCTGCGAATGACGCTGTTGCTATTAAATGTAGAGAATATGTCGCCAAACTTAGTGTTGACTGCAGTATCGCCTATTGTAAAATTCTTAGACTTCTCAACATTATTCTTTAAGCCAAAACAAGGCTGCCAAATGCCAAGTTCATTCGTGAATCCATTCAAATCTATTTTGAACTTACCAGCCTTAATCCTGCTAGCTAAACTAAAATTTTCTTCAATGTCGTTCTGTATTTCAGTTCCGTACTTTCCATTGATTGCACTAAGAAGACTATATGGCTTATCTTCACCAGCGGTCGCGTCAATGTTAGTTGGATCGTTTATATAGGGCGAAAAATACAAATCTAATGGGCCGTCGTTGTTTGCAATGACAGGCTCTGTCATTGCATCACTTGTCACCTCATATGAGACGTTCATTATCGTATAAGGCGAATCAAGATAATATGTAGTTCCGTCTAATATGTCTAATTTATACTCACCATTCACATAAAGTGACACTTCATCAGTCATTTCCTTTGGAGCATTTAAGACTGACTCAAATATTTTCTTATGCGTCTTCTCAGATCGCTTAGTCTCCTTTGTCGTGCTATCATAGTCTTCAATTTTGTTTCCAACTAAATCAAACCTATACGTATCAGCCATTTGTATAGAATCGCCATCATCATTCACTAAAGGAAACGTCAAACGCTTCTTAAAATGAAGATTCAGCTTTGGCTCGTCTACAGAAGTCATATGCTTTTTATCAAGTGGCCAAACTCTTTTTATAGCAGAATACACACCAGACAAATAATAAGTTCCATCTACAGTATACGGAACATTCCTACTCGAAATGCCATCGTTTCCAAGCAGAAGCCTATTCTCAATCGAAAGAGAAGGCGATGCAGTGTTGTCATCGCTGCTATACACGTTCTGCAGAATGTCCGATCTATAACCCTGTACAATGCTATACACTGAATTTTCATCTGCGTCTTTTTCATTTATGAACTTTAAGAAAAACGATGGCGGACAAGGCTCTAGATTTTGTCTAACGACTCTATCAGCTGTTTTATTGTTATCATATCTCTTTACTTTATAATATACCCATGGCGGAAGATCTATAGTTTCAGTCTCAAACTTAAGTTTCTGCTGAAGTTTAGTGTTCAGATTACTAGTAGAGTTTACAATAGGAGTCGGCGAACCACAATCCTTTAGAACGACGTTTGAATTCTCATAAGCGTTTACAAATGAAGTGCCTTTCTTAATGAAAGACTTGTCAATCACAACGTTTGAATTCTTGGCAATGACGCCAGTAAAACCAAATGGAGATATTATCGATCTTTCGTTAGTTCTCTGCTTAAGACTTTTCATATAGCGATTATCTATTGTTCCTGGTAAATCTTCTTACCATTATATTTCATAACACAATTAAGTATATTTATTGTAGCGACATCGTAGACACCAACCAAACCAATGAAAACTTGTTTGTTCTTAAGAATGTCTACTAAGCTATTAGACGAATACTCTGACTGAAGAATAAGATTAGTAGGTCCCTCGTCATATAAAGCTCTGAGTTCTTCATCTGTAAGCATTCCAGCAAAGAATGAAAGGTTTCTTAAGAATGCCTTTATTTGAGACGCATTATCCGGGCTTTCGCCAATCCATAGTTCAGCGGTGTCCAACAATCCAGTCCTTACTTCATACGTTCCATCTTCAGCATGAACTGTCAATGGCGAAGATACTGTATGCTCAGTAGTAGACTCAAACACTGTGCTAATGTTAACTTCATTGTCTTTCGTATGAACGACTCTATATTTTATTCCAATGTTTCCAGTTCCATTAAGCTCATTGTTGTCAAATTCAATGCATATCAAATGCCATTTGCTCAAGTCTATGTCTGAAAGCATATCGCTTCCAACGCTAATCAATTCTTCATCAGTGTTTTCGCTACTATTGACTGAAAATGGCGTAACGCTAAAATATGTACCAATATCTTCAGCTAGAACTATTGAGAATAAACACTGATTGTTTGGAGTAAATCCTTCAGTATTCGACAATATGTCAGAATGATACCTTACCCAGCATGTAACAGTTACGCCGCGTTGAGAATTCTTAAACATCGTATCCGGGTCGACATATTCAAACTTATTCTTCAAATTTCTCCATATCTTATCGTTTGTAAACATCAACGTAGCCAAATATTTCATTGCTGAATTTGAGTTCCTATATGTCACAATAGATTTAGACTTTCTATTAGCAAGAAACGCTTTAGTAAGATTATCGTTAACAAATGAAATAGCAGAATCAGTCGTAGTAAGCTCAAATGAAGCATCGCCGGCTTCATTTGATATTGATTCGATTATCTTAGAGAAATCACTTAAGCATATTTCAATGTCATCAGCATAGTTTTTAATCTTTGAATTCCAAAAGTTCATTTCAAGACTCTCAGTATAGTCGATCTCTTGAAGATCATCAACGACTAAATCTGGGTGATCATCTAAATACGCAGGAAAGTTTGTCTGGAAGACTACTGATGACGTCATGTTGTTGAACACACTAGCATTAGACACCAATTGAATAAGATTCTGCGAAAACTCTGACGTATTGAATACGCCATTTATGATATACGAATCTATGCTATCGCCAATCGAATACTTAAGAACTGTGTCAGCATATCCAGAAAGTCCGAACTACTTTAGACCTAAGCAATTGAATGTCAGACTCTGAAAGCATTGAGTCAGTAGAGTTAGACATCGTGTCAATATGATTCAATACACCAGACTCTCCATTGAAGAATACATCAGCAATAGACTCTACATTTGATTTCATCCTCTCAAACAAAACATTGACGTCACTAACATTCGTTTCATTCTCAAATTCTAGAATGTAGTTCTTGAACATATCGTTCACTGACGCCTTCAAATCATTTTCCAACGAATAGAATACAAGAAGCTTATCGTTAGAAGGCAAAGTAGAGTCTTTAGCACTGATGTCTATCTCGTCCGAATCTTCTAAAACTGGAGGAAGTGGATTTCTAAATGCAAGATCAAGAAGATATGTTCTTGCTTGAACATCATAGAATGTCATTACTGAAAAATTATCATTAAGAGCGTCTCCGCTCTATTATTATTCGATTAAGATTCTCGTCTTGTCTTAATCCAAAATCATAATCAATAATATTGTCAATTGGCACAGGCTTTTCTAACTTACTTTCAATATTTGCGATTACTTCCTTTATGTTCAAGTTGTCGAACTTTATTGGATCGCTGACTTGCTGCTCAGTCTTTCTACTAAAATCATACAGAGACGTTACAGATCCAACTTTCTTCTGCTCATCGCCCATCACAATAAGAGTCCCGTTGTAGAAATTGTTAAAGCAAACCGACTCGCTCTTAGCGTTAAATACAAACTCATTGTTTGGATTGTTGTAAGCAGTCGTTACTACAAACTTAAATATAAGCGTAAATCCATTTAAGTTATGTGGCGTATTGACAATGATGCTATTGATGTAAGCGACATTCTTATCTATTGGCAGATATTTTATAGTGTCTTTATCAAGTCTATCGTTATTGTATGTAGATCCGCCTTCAGTAATATAGACGTCCGTCTTATATTCGTTTTTTATAGTCGTGGTAAGCTGCTTTGTCTGGTGTATCGTGTCATCGCTTATATGTCGTTCCAACTCGTCTTTAATAGCATCTTCGTTCTTTATGACAGCCGACAGTTCTTGACTCATGATAAACGTTTTCATATCAAGATAATAGTCGTTGTTCAACAGCATCATCAAACCACGATTGATAGTCGTGTCTAAGATATGCTCGTCAGATCCGAATCTGTAGCTTCAACGGATTTGTCCATGGAAGACCCGCATTTAGAAGTAAAGCTCCACTTGTCTGCGATACATTGGAGTAGCCTTGGATTGTAGTTTTACTCATTACAAATCAAATATTGTTATATCAGCGTTATTTATTGCAGATACATCATTTTTTTGAGGTTGCTTCTTTATGTATTCGCAATAGTATGACGTTCGCTTTGGAATTGCAGAATATGCGAACTTATATATCTCTCTTGGAGTAAGTGCTCCACTTACATAAAGCTTATCTAAAAGCAAAGCAAAGTCTATCATCTTAAAGTCCATTGAAAGAGTTCTAACAAACGTCTTAGCAGAAAAAACCTTGCTAAAATTAGGAGCTTCATCTAAATTTCCAGATATCTTAAGCATAACGTCTCTAACAACATCAAACGTGCTATTTATTTGCTTAGACTCAATGTCTACTAATATCTTATCTTTATCTCTCATATATTCAAATTAAACAAAAAAGGCGAGCTTTGCATAGCTCGCCTTGAATAATAGCTAACTTAAAACTAATTTATTTCAGCCGTGATTATCTCATCTTCCTTAGGCTGAGGATCCTTTGTGTAAAGCTCAATCTCTAAAAGTCCATTGACAAACGTTGGATTGAACTTATCCAAATCAATGTCGTTGAAAATCCTAAACGTAATTTCGCCTTCTCGATACGCGAGTGTCTTTGAAGAGAACACATACTCTACAGTCTCATCGTCTTCCGTCTTAGTAGTCTGCTTGTCATCAGCGTCTTCAGCAGGCTTCGCGATCTTGATTGTAAGATACTTGCCCTTCTTCAGCTGGACTTGAATGCAGTCTTTCGTAAGACCAGCCAACGCGACATCAAACACAAGCTTTATAAGCTTGCCAGTCTTCGTCGAAAAAACCTTTTTTACTTCAATTGGATACGGAAAAGCGTCTTTAATCGGCTGTTTGAAGAGCTGCTCTAGACCATTAATCCACTTCTGAAGTGGATCGCTTGTCACTGTTGGAAAATAGCTCGGGAAGAACTGTCTGTTGACTAAATCGTTGGTAATCAAATCGTTCATAATTAAAATCCTTTTACATTATGATTTTTAGTAGTCCCAAATTGGCGGCTACTGGTAAACGTTAGCGCCCGCTAACAATATTATTTATCATTCTTCTTGCGGTTTCTCAAATGTAGATGCAACCCAATCAGAATCAATGACTTCAAAATACTCTCTATGTCGTAGTTTAAAATTCTTAAGACTATCGACTACTTTATTGTAGAATTCATGAGCTATTACAATTTTTCTTGCAGCTAAATTAGTTGTCTTGCTTGAAAAAGCAACAAACTCAAGATCAGCTTCCTTAAGTCCATCGAAATATAGCAAGTCGTAAGACTCTTCATTCACGATTTTCTTATCGTAAATCCCCTTTTTGATGAGCTCAATAGCTTCATCATCAAGCCCTATTTCAAATATGTTCATCTTCTCTACAAGATCGTTAGGAGCAAACACTAATCTCGTATTGTATTTCTGTAAATCGTACTTGCCATCTTTGTTGAGAGTAGTCTCAATGAAATAAGTTATCTGATACTTGAATTTGTTGTGTAAAGATCTGTCAGAAAGTAGATAAAGAAAATACTTATGAACATCATCCACGATTAACGTGTCGAACTGCACTATTTTCGTAGCTCCGCATTTTTCACATTTGACTCTAAAAATGTCAAGTCCCTTTACTAACGCATAGTATTCAGGATTCTCTGCGAAATTTATATATGGCAGAATATTTATAGACTGTTTATTTCCACATTCAGAGCATACATAATCAGCCTTCATACCATGTATGACAGATTCTATAGTATTTTCTTCGTTCATCTATCTCAGCTTAAATTACTTAACGATAAGCTTACCAAAGCCCTTCGTCTTAGCAAGCTGAGCACCAAGAGCTTCAAACAGATCTGGATCAATCTTGTTGTAGACACGAGTCGCTACTTCAGCAGTAAAGGTAGACTTATACAGCCCGCATGGAGACTCAGCAATTAGAGCCGCAGTCCTAGTATTAGAGTCTTTGCAGAAGTTCTTTTCAATGTAGACAGTCAAATCACCAGCTTCAGTTTGATACAGCTTAGTCTTAACAAGACCCTTGACGAAAGCCTTCATAGCCTTCTTATAATCACCAATTTTCTCAATCATTTTTTAACCTTTATAATTGATTTGTTCTTTTTTACTTAAAAAATATAGATTAGAACTACTAAATCCATATTATCATATAAAATATAAACGAATATTCTTATTTTTATAATATTTTGCTACATTTTTGACTTTAAACACTAGAAACGATTTAAGTGAGTCTTCATCGCCAGCATACTGCTCAAGTCCATTTGCTGATAAAAGAAGATATCTCTTATCTAGCTTTGAGTCGACAATCCCATTGACATCCATTTCAAACAGCTTCATCCAACTGCCAGCAGCATCGTCTAACGCGCCTCTATACTCAGCCACGAGCACATTCTTCAAATTGTCTGAATACGTCTTCTTCATAGCGAAGAACTTCATATCAGACTGAGCGAATGACTTCCTCTTCCATTCACGGTTCTCGTATGACGCATTGAACGATATGTTCACAACGACTTGGATGAAGTCGTCTCCGTTTAATCCAGATGGCTTGATTTCTCTTCTAACAAAATACCCAATTGGCTGGCCATCATCTCCTAATAACTTTGTGACGACGCCATGATCTTCAAATAGCTGTCTGTTCAGAGCAGCAGCTTCTTCCTTTTTCACAAATTTCATAAATAGCTATTGATAATATTATTCTAAAAATAAATCGATTTCTATATAAATATATTCAAATTTGTTTTCAAAAAGAAAAAATGGCAAACAATTCTCTAAGTTCACCAGGCGTATTCAGAGGCCAAGCAAGGCTCGCCACAGTGCAAGACTTAGCGTCTCTGAAAGAGTACATAGAAAGCTTACTTACTGGTCCACTGATGGAGCTTAGCTCTCAAGGCTATATCCCGTGGGTATACAATGAATCTGGCCATCTTGATGTCGAATATCTATTCCCAGAGCTAATAAGCAGGCTAAACGAAGGCCAAGGCGTCGACATCATGAAAGACGGTCTTAAGTTCGCAGATGGTGTCACGTCAATCGACATCAATGGTAAGTATGTTACATTAAGCGTAGACGAAAATGGCGCATTGACAATGACGATAGACGAGCCAAAGGTAGCAATTCCATCGTTTAATGAAGCTAATCATTTCAATTCAGCTTTAGTGAAGTTCGATAGCGACATCGTGACCGGTATGATCATACCAGACAGGACGGGCATGGCATTCGACGTCTATGGCGATTGGGAAGTTGGACAAGTGGTGTCAGGATTCAATTGGAATGGCGAAATGCAGCACGATTTCATTAGCTTGTCTACATACGGCCCAGTATTTGCTTCAAGTACAAATACATACTTTGAAGTGACTATAATGAATGGAGAAGACACCGTATTCTCAACATTCAAGTCAGACGTAGTGAAGTCTTCAACGAAGATAAACCAAAAACTACAGGGCACTGGATACAATGTCAACATATACATAGACGACTTTAAAGAAGAATCTGTTGGATATTCGTTCAAGCCAAGATTCGACATTGACTTGATACGCATAATTGGAGAAGACGGCGGCAGATTCAAAATCAAGATCGTTCATTACGATGGCGCGGGAACTCATACGTTCATATCAAACGAATACTTATACAACAGAGGCGTTGTTCCAACAATAGGATCTACATCAATACAATTAATAACAGATTCATCGTCGAGCAATGTAAAATACAGATGGTGCTCAGGCCTAAAATACGTAGCAAATGGCAATGTCGTCGTCCTAGCAAACAACATAAGCAACCTCAACAACATGGCTGCTGTAGAAAATCAGCTTTCATATGATTTCGATGTTCTAACAATAGCCGAAGACAGTCCAATCACCGAGAACAACAACTCATTAGCTATTAACAATTCAAGATGTTCTTTCGCTATAAGATTCGACATTGCTAAAGAAGTTCTAAACACGGAAGTCATATCAGGATTTGTTAGCGTAAGAAATGCATTCGCTGAATCGACAAAAATGCCAGTTGGCGTAAACATATTAATAAATTCAGTGAAATATCCAAAAACGTCTGACACGCTTCATGAATACTTCTCTGATGAACAGTTTAGGGTATTAAGCAATTTCGCGCCTGAATCAGATGGTGGCACTGAATATTCAACGTTGATGCCGTGGGATTCTACAGCAAGCTTAATAGAATACGACAGCGGCAAGGGTCTACAAGTTATTCCAGGAAAAGGCTTAGTCTTCCCATATGGAAATTGGAGCTCGTTCGTTCCACAAGGGCCAAACTATGAAAACCAGGCAAACGAAAGATTTTTCGCAAGAGTGTTTACTGGCAACAGTAAAGTGAAGTTTGGCGGCACATTCGTTTTCGAAGGTCTTCCATTAAGCGCTTTTTATGACGATAGACTATCTATAATAATAAGTCCATCATATGGCGAAGACTGGTATGACTTAAAGAGCATTAGAAATGTAGAAAGCGCAATCATTAGAATGGATGGAACTTCAGTGTCGACTATTGGCGTAATGACAGATGCATACGAAAAAGATGGAAATCTATACGTAGAGTGGGCATATCCAATAAGTATCGCATCAAATCAGCCGCTTTACTTCAAGCTTGGCATGAAATATACATATCCTTACTGCATTAAGAGCGTAACTCTTTTGAACACTGACTTAGAGGAGGGCTGGTAAAACAATGTACACCTCGAAATTCGCACAAATAAGAAATTCAATGCATACTTATTCCAGAGCTCCTTTAGCTAAAGGACAGCGCTGGATTGACCAATGCACAGCGCCGGCTGGACACAACGTATACTTCGATAGGATAAGAGCGGAAGAAATACCTGAAATATTGACTATAGAAGATAGAGCCGCATACTTAGTGAACGCTGGCGAAAAATATGTCATAAGCGCAAACTGTCCAGGCAACAAAGACTATACAAAGGTATTGAAGTTCATTGACCACGCAAAAATAGCGCCAATACTAAACACTAACAACGAATCATACATCGTAGTCGATGAAAGCAACAATCCAATTACAGGGTTCATTGATCCAGCAGACAAGCCAAAGAATCAGTATACATTGTCCGAAGGCTATACAGTAAGACTATTTGCAGCAGATGGCGTAACTGAGATAACGAGAAACTATGGTTGGACGTTTGACTCATTCAATGGAATCATAACATTCAAAAGCGACTGCTATCCAGGCGGCCCAAACTGGCCAGTCGAATTTGGCGAGCCTACAATCGAAGGAATTGTCTACATTGGCAAATACGTAAGCGACATCTTAGACGAATACAAAAATAGTATCCAAGAGATTAGCGAAGCTACACAAAACAGCGACGACAATTCAATGATCATAAAGCCGTTTAAGTTTACTACATCGAATATGACAGCGCTTGGCGAGCCTTATGCTGTAGACGACCAAGATCCAAATTACATCAATTATTATCAACTTATGTCGATTGTCATTCCAGCATATGTATTCGAAGTAACGATGCTTGACAAAGACACCACGATACTAACTGAGCTAAGGCATCTTCCAAACGGCTATACACAGATTCTAATTGACATTCCATGGGATGTCAGATATAGCAGACCAATCATTAGGTTCGACTATGAAGGTGGAAATTCAGCCATTGGCGCAAGAATTCCAGTCATAGGCGCATACAAATTCATGGCAACGTCGTTCATGAATAAAGACGGGTCAACAATCATGGTCGCTTCAGTAAAAGACTATGAAAACGATCCAAACGACGTTATCGCAACGCCAAGCCAATATGAGTACTATGAAGAATATCAAGATGGGGAGCAAGCTCCTTATAGTCAGCATGCTCTTCCAGCTCAGTCGACAATGGGCCATAACCCAATGCCACCTCATACATACAGCGATGATGACATCGTTGTAAACAATTTCTTCCATTAAATATTACATTTAAAATAAATAATAAAAATTGAGGAACTACTTATATGATAATTAACAATCCTACATCTTTAGCTGGATTCACCCGAACCTCTGTTACAGGCGCTACTGAAACTGAATATCAGTTAGCGACAATCGGGCAAGTCAGGACTGCAATCAACAACATAAACAAGAAGTTTGAAGAATTGCTTAAAGGCACAGCTGGATCTCCTGGTGACGAAGCAGATAGAAGCGACCAGGTAACTGGAGGTGGTCTTAAGCTGAAGAAAGGATACGCTTGGATTGCTAGCAATGGCAAAATCGAGCCAAGTCTCCTTCCAAATCTCGCCATTACGAATACATACGTTGTTCCGTATGGCGCAATTCAGCCTTTGATGCTAAATGGATCTGGAAACAACGAATACAGTATTTATGACGCTCTTAGCATGTGGTGCAAAGATCAGATCGCTCACAGCGTAGACACTGGAATTTCAGAAATCCGCAAAGGCGACATTTTGATTATCACACCTACCGACAATACTACAGACGTAAGCTATACGACTGAAGACGTGATCATCAATGAAGAAGGCGGCCGAACCAATTCACGCGCTAACATCAATCCAGCGTATCTTGGTACATACATCGTGACACAAGAGCCAATAAATGAAGATCCATATATCTTCGCGAAAATGGCTTATACCGACACAAGTATCGTCACAATCAATGGTATTGCGCCAACGAATAGCGCAGGTCAGCTTACTCTATATCTACACGATATTCTTAAGACCGGTTTCAACGATGGAACAAGCGATACAATGTCAGACGCTGAGACGCTTTCTAACGTGGTATATAACTTAAGATCTGGAAGCACGAAGCCAATTATCGTTTCAAATGGCGTCAATAATACTGAATACGTTAGATTTGGATTTAAATCCAATAGTCTTGACAGTGGCATTGAAGATAGAGTTTTCTTCTATACTACTACTGAAGAGTATGAAGCTGAACAATCGAAACGTGAAGCAGACGACAATTTCCTATCAAGCGCAATCTTACAGCTGAGAGCTGAATCAGAAGCTGAAGATGCTAGCATCAACAACAAGATTGCTGGCATTAGTGGCATCGTTGGGACAAGTGGCGCAATCCAAAATCTAAACGATCCAGCAGTATTCAATGCAGCTGCTGCTATGACTGCACCAGTGTTCACACAGTTAGAAGCCCTTAGATATAGTGTCGACTACAACGCTGAAATGCTAGATACTACAAGAAACAATACGAATGCCCTTCTCCGTAATCTGTACAGCAATATCGATTCACTATACAGTAATTTGAATGGCCGAGCCGTTGCGTTCATCGAAAGAGAAATTACGTGGACTGCAAGCGGAGATGAAAACTGCACATACACAAACGCGCCTGGCACCTATTCTACTGACGATTTAGTGTATAACAGCGAAAACGCTGCCGCTGAAAATGCAGTGATTGGCAAGTGGATTTGGAAATATACATACAAGCCATCAGTCGTTGGAACGACTGTAGATGAAACTGCAGCGCATACTTACAGAGACGCTTACAAAAACTCAGGCGCAAACAATGGTGATACTGAAGGCACAAATGACAGAACCATAAAATCTGATGAAAGAATTGTTGCAGTATTCGATGAATATGGCAATCAAATCAACGTCGACATACAGCGTGTCCTTGATGACAGCACAGGCGTTTACGATTCAGTCATAACAGTCGTAGTCGACAATGTTGGAACTGAAAATGGTATGCCAAAGAATAGTTTAAACGGTGTCAAGTGGACATTGTTAATTGCAAAGACAATCGTTGGTATCGAAAATATCCATGCAGTTACTGACATTGCAGTTGGCAAAGGACGCGAACTCAGCAATACACGCGACCGCATCACCGGTGCAGGCTTTGCTCAAGCAATCGATGAAGTTCTCAATCCATATACGCTTCCAACACGTGCTAACTAAAAATTAGTACTTAACAACCAATAAAATAAAAAAGCTCGATTGATAGATTCAATCGAGCTTTTCAGTTTATATGGCTAACACAACAAATGAATTATTTCTCAGTAAGCATATCCGTAAAGCGATCTTTTAGAATCTCTTCACGAGCGATGTTGAACACTGACGCTTCAGCCAGGTTGTTAGCGTATTTCTGAAGCTTATCGTTGTCCTTCACAGACTTCATAGCTTCAGCAGTCACCATTTTGTTGAAAGGACCAGGCTTAATCCCGCATTTGTTCTCTTTCGAATAGCGCAGCTCCTCAGGAATCTCATTCTCAAAGATGTTGATCTTAATTTCGTCAGCTGACTTGCAAATGTTGCCTTGACAAGCAGAGCCATCGTCCAAAATAGCTCGAAGATTCTCCCACTGCTCGTCCTTTAAATTTGGAAAATCGTCTTTCAGCTTCTTAGACTTATTGTCGTCGATGTAGATGCCACGTTCAGCTAGAAAATCTCTAAACGACGTAATCTGAGCGAAATCCAAAAACTTAACCGCTAATGCGACGTCATCTGCAAGCTTAGCCAACTTAGCAGGCGACTCAGGCTTCGGCCATCCTCCCATATAATGATGAAAATCGACAATCTTCTTAAAGTTCTTACTAAGCTGCTTCTTCGCCTCGTCCTCGTCTGCTGAATCACTAAGTCCGCTTGACATCAAGTCGACAAAGTCGCCTTTGATGTCTTTCATCTCAGGTGTGTAGTCGTTCATAATCTTTAGCCTATTCTCAGCAGCATTCTTCAAAACATCCTTGAACTCATCTGAATGAATATAGTCTTTAACATCGTCGATCTTTACATCGGTTTCTTCTTCTGCCATGAAATAAATTCTCCTTTGGAATACTATTTTCAATTTAAACTCATTTTAGCCAAAACGCCACTATGCACATTGCTTGTCAAGAACTTTTCTGACTTCCATAAGTCGATAAGCTTGTCAGAGTAGATGACAGACTCGTTTACGTCCTTGAACTTCTTTAGCGTCTTCGGCCAAATGAACACTTCCTCGAATGGACTACTGTCTACTATCTTTCTCGTAGCGTTTCTTGAAGACTCGTCTACAAGCTGATTGTCTGGCATCCATACTATTCTGTAGTCTTTCCTATAGTTTTCTAATATATCCTTCTGATGATTTGACAGCTTAAGCGAACCAGCCGCGACGCCGTTCTTGCACCATATAGAATCGAAGACGCCTTCCAATATGAAGATGAACTTGAAATTCTCGTCTATCATATCAAGCCCAAATATAGGCTTTTCAACGTCAGGCGGAAACTTATACTTGTCTTCGTTCTTCTGAGACTTTAGAAACGTTCTTTCCTGATAGTAGTCGTTCGACCATGGTATGACGATTCTTCTCAATTTGTTGTCATAATAGAACCTGAACCACTTTGGAAGAAACGTCGCTCTATCGAGCTTTCTGCTTTCAATATACGTCTTAGCTAAATCAGGTAGCTCAAGCGACCATTCATGCTTCATCAGCTTATCATCTATAGCGAACTCGTCAGCTTTCTTCGGTTTCTCTAGTCTATCGTTAAGAAGCTTACTATACCTATCGCCGTCAGTCTCTTCATGCTCATGACTTTTGATTGAGCTAAACATATTCGACTTCTCGAAAAGCTCAGCCTTGACGTCTTGTATAGACTTGCCTGACACAGCTGACAGGAACATAAGGCCTGACATGCCAGAGTTAGCCGGGCATCCTGCGTTCCAGCAGAAATAAGAGCCAGTGTCGATGTAGAACCACCCTCGCTTCGAGCGAAGCTTCTTTCCATCTCCGCATATAGGGCATCTAAAGTTAAGCTTGTTGCCAACTCGCTTTACATGCGGGACATATTCGTACACCATCTCTGGCATATAGTCTTTTATGTCGAAGATATCCATGCTCTAAAATATAGAGAATTGCAGCAATCATAAATTTTCAATAAAATAAATATATTAAATGAAATTGACACATATGAACGGTAAAGACGCGATAACGAAGTCGTATATAAGAATGATATTAGAGTCTGCTGAAAACGATAGTATTGAAAGCCTGAAGAAAGCAAGACCTGAACTAGTAGACATTGAAGCGATATTCTTAGTGCTAGCGACAGATGGGTTGACAGACAAAGAAGATTCGCTCGTCGAGCTTCTTAAGAAAGGCAGCTACGACTATCTAGACTTAGTAGACACTGATATGCAGCAGTTCAAAGAACTTGTAGACAAGATGACGTCTATGTTCGGGCCAGACGGATGGCCAGTCGAGTTCAGCGACTTCTCTACGCTTACTGAAATGAAAATATTGATAAACGACAACAGCGGCATCGACGATGGCGTCATACGAAGAAACCAAGACGCTATCGTGAAGCTTATGAATAAACAATACATAGAAAATGTAAATGCGGAGCATATAATGAAGTTTGGATGCATAAAAGACGCCAAGCCAGAGTACTACAAGCTACTTGTAGACGCAATCATAAAAGCTTCAGGTGCATTGTATCTAATAACTAACATACTATATGAAGGACTCAGCCAAAGAACTGACTGCGATGACACGATCATTAGCATCCTAAAGAAGTTCAGCATAGCCATTCAAAAGACAGAAATAGAAAACTTCATCAATAGACGCCGAACGCCATTGTCGAAAAAACTGCAAAGATACTTCAAGTCGATTTGCGGAAGCATGATCGCAAAGAAGATAGACTATAAGTTCAACGAGATATCTCAGAAAGAGTTCGACAGACTTATCCAGACAAAGGACATCTTCGTCTACATAACGCCATTGTCGAACAACACTACGCTGTCAGAAGACATGAGACTAAAGATGATAGACGTATTAGAGCAGCAGATAAGAATTGGGAACTCAAACTATGCGCTGATATTCTACGACATGGGAAGATGCGCAGGCATCACAGAAAAGGTAGCGAAAAGGCTATTCGACAAAGCTGACACCGCAGTCGACATAAACTTAGCGTCGAACAAAGACGTCTCCAGCGAATTGAAGAAGCAGCTACTTGAAAGGCATAAGCATCATCCAAACACATACAGACTCATAAAATCTTTAATATAGTAGAATGCATATGAATACATTCGACATAATATCTAAAGAATATAAGAAGACTTTACTACTAGATGACACCACTGAAGACGCTACTAAAAATCCAGTAGACAGAATGCTGAAGAAACGTCCAGATCTAAAAGACAAGAACATGGATGCAGTATTCTTAAAGTTGGCGCTTCTTGGGCACACTGACAAAGAAGAAGAGCTAGCAGCTCTTCTAGAGAAAGGAACGCACCAAGTCGATCTTCAAAATACAGTAGTCAGAGGCGGGCCGCTTGGAATGGGCGACGACATTGGAGCCGAAGACGAATGTGAAGAAGCACTTGTGAAAATAATAGAAAAACTAGACAGAATAGCGAGCAAAACTGGAAGCGGATGGCCAGTCAGCTTCAGAGATTTCACGACACTCGTCGATATGAAGATTATATTGATGCTTCCGCTCCATTGCACAAAAAATGAAATACTCATGGCGAACGAAAATGCATTGATAAAACTATTGAAGAATGGAATGCTAAGCGAATTCACGATTGGCGAGATGAACGTCATACAGATACGAGTGCTTTCAGATGTAAAGGAAATGTCAGCTGAATACTATGCATCACTTGCAGAAAGCATCATAAAGTATGTCAATATAAGCAATTCAACAGACGATGTAGCTACCACGACTCTACTGCTATGCGACGTTGTAAAGTCTGCAATGACAGCCAGCGATAGCGATGCAGCTGTGCTGAGGATATTCGACTTAACCAAAAGCCAAAGCATCAAAGAAGCCATAATGTCTACATATGTGAAACTCAAGACGAAAAACGGAAAACTACTGGACGAAAAACGTCTGTTCTCAAGAGAAATGCTAGAATACTTAAAGAAGACGTCTTCTATGCACTCAGTGTTCGGCTTGCTGTTCTTCAGTCTTCCAGACGACATCATTAAGCAAGTAGAAGACAGCTCAAAGTCGCATGCAATGCTTATGCGTCTGCTGCAGTTCATACCAAAAAACAAGAACCGTCTATCTGAATCTATAGCTTCTGAATTGATAGACAAATTCAAAGAAGCTGGGGCAGCTAACATATGCGAAGCCTTGGCTAAACGAGACGACGTGACGCCAGCGTTAGCCATGAAGCTGCTTAGCTTGAAGTCGCGCTATATAGACGAAGCTCTTCACAGCAACAGCAAGCTTCCAAAAGACACGAAAGCCGTCGTCAAGAAGAACGCTATGCAGAGTTAGAACTTCTTCTTGAAATACTCGACAAGAGTCTGCTCAGTCTCTACGCTTAAGCCTCTACATTTGTAGAAATACGTCGCGCATCCATCTAATACTTTAGTCATGCCAAAGCCAGCATAGTAAGCGTCGAGCTTCTCCTGGTCGAAGCAGCTATACGACTGAAGATAGATGAAGCTGTAGTCCTTTTCGATAGACTTAAGAAGCTTCAAGCCAAAGCCGCTTCCTAAGCGAGCAGAGGCAATGGACGAACAGCGACTTGACGCCTTCGACTACGTACTCTCTTACGCTAGAAACAGCTACAAGTCGCCTTCTGTATGTAGCTGCAATGAAGAACTCTGACAGCAGTGGCCATTTAGCAGACTTCCACAGCATGCTCTCCGGAACTAGAAGAGCATTCTCGTTCAGCGATTCAAGCCTCTTCAATGGCCACTTAAGCATAAACGCTTCAGGTGATAGAATCAACGTCTTCATCTTTACTTAAACAAAAAGGAAGGCTTATGCCTTCCTTTTATATCTTTATTTAAATTTGTTTCATTTTACTTTAATGTCATTCAAGAACTCTTGCAATGCATTGAACATATATTCTTTCTTCTTATCGTTGTCAACAGTAGAAGTATAATCATCAAGCTTCTTCTCTAAATTGTTGTAAGCGCACTCAACGACAATGCCATGCTCATTGACCATGTAGTCTTTCTGCTCCATGACGACATCATTTACATAGCAGCCAGGTCCAGACGGATCAAGAACTGTATCAATCGTTATAAGATTGTATTGGTTCTTTTCATTAATGACTTTATTATCCGGATTGTCGACTGCACCACGTGTAGACTTTCCAATCTTTCCACCATGCATCAAGATTGCGGCTAAAATATCGCCGTTTGGTGTTCCAGGTGTTCCAAGCCTACTATCAGAATTCAAGACAATCGATTCGCCAATGTAGTTCTTTCCTTCAGGCGTAAGCGACGTGATAATCTCGCAAGCATCCTTTGGATTGACTTGATGCGACTGAGCGTGGTTAAGCTCCGCATAAGCTCTCATTGGCTCAATCCAAATCTTCCTATATTCAGGAATGACCGACTCCTCAAAATACTTAAAATCGTACATTCTACCATTTACGTTCACGACATCGCATGCAATGTATAGTCCTTTTATCTTCAGTTTAGCCGGTTGCTTTGCATTTGCCTGCTCTAATATGACAGATATATCATTAAACGCTACGTCTTTAGGCTGTGTATTCTCAAATAATAGTTTCATAGTTTACTATTAGAATTTTCATTTAATATTATTTATATAGAAAATGAAAAATAAGAGCTATACGCATTGCATTTATAAATAAAATAAAATATCAGTATAGTTTATACATTATGCTTTCATTTTCAGACTTCTTTAAGATAAACAATTCAAGAAATCTGCTTTACAAATTAAAGCAGATGACACTTCTGTTCGAAGGCAGAGAATTCGCAGATTTAGTCACGTTCAACTCAATTCCGTGTCCAGCGAATATAAATGATGCAGAAGATTTGATAAACGGCGGGCCGGTTCATAGAATATCGTTTAGAGACGACCAAGGCAAACCAATCAAAGGCTGGGATGAAGAATTTAAGAAAGCAGCAATCGTCATTATGTCATTTAGAATTCTTGCATTGCTTGGAGCAAGCGGACATAGCGTTGGGCAAGAGACAATCTCAAAGGACACTCCTGGATACTGTTCAGGAAAGGACATTAAAGAACTTGAAAACAAATTAGTTGCGTCAATGCTGAGATTCATACAGTTCATAAGCAACAAAGTCTACAAATCTAACACTATCACAAATTCTCTTATGTCCAGTCCAGCAGACTTTGCTTTAGCATGCGCAACGAAGCTTACAAGAGACACTAATAGATATATGATTTCATTAGATAGAGAAAGCTTGTACAATGCATTAAAGAAACTTTTAATAGACGATCCAGACAATTTCTGGAAACGGATTCGATTTGCAAGTACGAAAGAACTTTTTTAAGCGCTTCAAGCTTCTAATATTAGCGGCGAATAGATCTGAATGGGACAATTATCTACAAAACATATTCAAAGCAGAAATGACAATAAACAACGATGGTGGCTGGAAGATAACATATCCAAATCTTACTGTAGAAAATTTATTTAAAAACTACCATCTAATGCATAAGATAGATGTCGATACAAACAATCGTGAAGATATTAAAACTAAAGAAGAAGACAAGGATACTGCTGAACAAAACTTAAGTTCATATGAAAACGGCGGTGACATCATTGATACAGCAGAAGAATTGGAAAGAGCCGCTAAAATGGATGAAGACTATCGCAAGATACAGTCGTTCCTCGGATTCGACATAGCAGAAAGCAGTAAGTTCAACGGAAAGCGCTTATCTAACATCGACGTTGATAGAATGTTTGTCATAAGCTTATGCAAGATAGCGTCATGTTCAGGCGATGAAAGCGGCTCCACAAGTCAGCTTAACAATAAAGAAGAAAAAAGCATTGGTAGAATGCATGCAAGCTATTTAAAACAATGGCAATATGAAATAGAATCTCAAGGTCTTGCATGGAAGAATCTATGCGATGGAACTAAAAACGTAAAATTGTCAGACATAGACAATCTATATACATGTTTAATTAGAGTTATTGTGTCGAACATGAAATTCGCGGCAGCAAAAGAAAGGTCGCAGATATTCACAGATGGCGTTGAAGGCAGAAAAACTAATGTCCAAGGCTCTACTGAGCATGGTTATCATGCTTCATGTGGAATTATGATTTCAATCGACAGCCCAATAAATGCAGGCAACGAACGTGGCGACAAAGAAATGACGCTTGGCGACACAATTGGCGACAATGGTGCAGCAGCAAAATCTACATTTGAGTCTGCTGCATTGAACGACATGAAGATGTCTGATGAAAATGGCGACTTTATCGCAATAGAAAGACCAAACAACGGTATGTTCAAAGTATACTTCGATAATGACAATGCTATAAAATACGTTCAACCCGTCGATAAGAATGGCAGAACTGAAAGCATCATCTGCGATAAAGATGGAAATCCAATCAATAGCAGCGACCAATCGCTGCTTCCAGGGACATTTGACATATATGAAGAGATTAGACGAATAAACTTAAAGAAATTCGACTTAATAGAAGCAATATTCTTTGAGAAGGCATCATCAATCGTAAATCCAAATGTCGAAATCATGAATGCTAATGAAGAAGTTGAAACGTTGAATCTGAATACATTGTATCACACAATGTTCATCACAATGAAAACTCATGCAACCGACGACGACAATTCAATAGTGAAGATTGGACGAAACCCAAGAGCTAAAGATTCGTCGTTTAGATATAAGCTAATGACAAATGGCATATATCCATTGATGAAAGAAGACTATGAGAAAGGCATATATGATCAGAAGACAATGGAGAATCTAGATAAGCTAGCGTTCTTCATCGAAGGCGCGGCTTTCTGCGATGCATCAGCAATGGAAGAATCAATGTATGCACGCAATCCAGAAGGACTTGCTGTAAAAGGAAAGGTCACAAAGTCAGCAGTGTTTGCAGATGACGACGAAGGTACCGCTGTGCAGCATCATAGCATAACTGGCGCAAAATACTCAGATTGGAAAGCTGATAGAATAAAGCCAATCGAACAGCAAGAAGGCATGGCGCCAGGAACCTACACAAGAGGCGTATATCCACCAAATAGAGAAAACAAAAATAGAGACGATGGAAAGAACATTTACAAAAATGTAAAAAGCTTAGGCAATGACGACTATGCATTCTCAGATTCAATGCTAGATGGTCTTGCAAAATCGTATGACATCGTAAAAGTGTTTTCAATAAAAGTCTTGTTGAATATGATATTCACAGCATTCAATTCTAGCATTAAGAAAATTGAAGAAAACTTAAACGAATATGGCACATATGGTAAGTCTGGCCAAGCTGAACCTGCAAAGATAAGAGTGTATAAAGACGGTAAATCTACAGACGAAGGCTATAGCATAAGTCCTGGAATATCATTAAGAGTAACAGATTTAAGATACGACGGCGACATCGACAATTTCATCTTTAAGCTATGCAATGCGTTATTCCATATTGAAGAATTCTATAAGTCATTCTCCGACATAAGTCCAAAGAAGCAGATTGGAAAAGAAGACATTTTCAGCGGCGTCATCACAAAACCATATGAAAAAGAAGAGGACGAAGAACAGACAAATGAAAATGGAACAACTAAGAAGCCTAGAAGAAGAAAAAAAGTCGAAAGCGAAGATCCATTAGCAAATGTCGATCCAAATATTTCAAGCGAATTAATTAATGGTCTTACAGACAATAATGATGAAATCGCTAATTTAATTGGAAACGATGAATCTGGACTTACAAATAACATAAACAATGTCTACTTCAATGGTGGAGTGATAAGCGACGCATATGACAAATATCTTACAAGAGAAGGCAATTCATTAGTTACATTGTCGTCTATAAAGAATTTATATAATAGATATCTACAGTCATTGATTAGATATGGCAAAGCAAAGCCAGAAAAACGAAAGACTGCTAAAGGAAATATGTGGGACGCTGCGACTACATTCTGTGATGCAGCTTTAAAACTTTGCAACAAACTAAAGAAGAATCAGCAGCTTCATCCTGATACATATGAAACCGATTTCGCAGATCAAATTGCAGCATATAAAAAGGCTAATGCATTTATTACAAAACGCATGCTTGAAAATAGAGTATTGTTCAATCCAGAACAGATAACTGATGCTGAAGAATATTGGCAAACGAATGTTCAGCCTGGAAAAAGTGGACGCAAAGCTCAAAGCAGCAACGAAGAATAAAAAACAATAAAATAGATGCATGAATCCGCAGATATGTAAATATTTGCGGATTCATTCTATAAAAAAAGACTCATGGACAAAAACGACCTACTAAGAGGAAACCCAAAGCTTAAGGCAGCTAACGTGTCCGAAATCGTCGCGCCGTCTACGCTAATGGACAGACTTAGCGAGATGCAGCGAATAATGGAAGACCCGATATACTTCGCTGAGAAATACTTCTACATAACGACACTTGACAATGGAACACAGCTAATAAAAGTATATCCAAAGCAAGCTGAAATGATAAACGCGATGTGCAAGAAGAACAGGACTATCGTGTTGTCCGCAAGACAGACGCGGAAAATCGACATCGTATTCCATATTCGCGCTATGGTATGTCTTGACAAACAAAGAGAAGAACATTCTTATCTGCGCTAACAAACTAAAGACTGCTATGGAAATCCTCTCTAGAATACAGATGGCGTACCAAGAGCTTCCAAATTGGCTAAAGCCACGGAATAACTGAATGGAACAAATGCACCATAGCGTTCGACAATGGATGCAAGATTTCAGCTGAAGCTACTTCAGGCAATTCAGGAAGAGGACAATCAATCCGGAGTATTAGTTTGCGACGAGTTCGCCTTCCTTCAGCACTCAGTCGAAGAAGAGTTCTTACAGTCAGTCTTTCCAGTCGTGTCTTCTTCAAAGACTTCAAAGATCATCATTGTGTCTACTCCAAATGGAATGGGCAATGAATTCTACAAGATATACACACGAGCTACATTAGCATTAGACGGAGAAGACAAAGTAGACGATAGATTTAGATGGACCCCAGTAAAAGTCGATTGGTGGGACGTTCCAGGAAGAGACGAAAATTGGAAGAAACAACAGTTAGAGACGTTCAATGGCGACGAAAAAGCATTTGCCCAAGAATTCCGGAAACAGCTTTAGCGGATCTACTGAAACGCTAATTGATGCAGGTGTTCTAGACGTATTAAGAAACAATTTTGCAAAATCTCATATTGAAGGAACTGAAATACAACTGCACAAAGACTTCTCAAAGACGAAAATAAAAATATATCACCCACCACAAGAAAATCATGCTTACATTATTGGCGCCGACCCGTCTATGGGAACTAAAGCAGACTTCCATGCAATGACTATATTCGACATAACAAATGCATTCAAAGTAGTTCAAGTGGCTACATATCATGACAATGAAGCTTCTCCTAAGCTATTCGCATACATGCTTGCTAAGATTGGAAGAATGTACAATAGCGCATACATCGCTATGGAAGACAATGGCGTGTCGCAGGTGACGCTCGATGCTCTATGGAGAGACTTTGAATATGAAAACATCATATGCGAAGGTGGAAAGGGCACAATGGGAATACACTCTAACAACAACAGAAAAATGATTGGATGCATTGCATTAAAGAACTTCCTAGAAGACGAAATGAAAGAAATTGAGATAAACGATGGAAGGCTGATAGCGGAGCTTGAGACATTTGAAAGAAAAAGCACAGCTGGCAAAATGCCAACATATAGGTCAGCAGATGGTCATGACGACTTCGTCATGGCTACAGTATGGTGTATGTTCTCGCTTGACATGAAAATAGCAGACAGATACTATGACATAAAGAAGACTGTGCTAAACAACTTAGGAGAACAGACGCCTCTTCTTATTCTTCCAATGCCAGAAGACGCAAACGACAGAAACGAGAAGATGCGACTAATAGACGAAAAGATGGTTGGATTCAAAGAAGCATATACAAATGGCATTGAAACTGGAAAGAACGCCATTGAAGCATTCATTAGAGAAAACAAGCTAAATGCGTTCGATACGTCAGATCCTGAAGAGCCAGCGATAAGAAGACCATCTGAAGACGAGGCATTTACATTCCAAATGTTCAAATAGAAAACTATATAGATAACAAAAAAGCCAGACATTATGTCTGGCTTTTTTTTTCAATTATACTTTATATTACCATGGACGCTTAAACGGACAGCCTGGAATCCAAGCTGGGCCATGATGCCCGCGTTGAATCTGATAGCCAAACGGATCATCCACGCATTGAGAGCCTGGCGCCCAGCTAAACTTGACTTCATATATGTTCGTGTTTATCTGCTCGACGACATCCTGCAAGTTGTCCGTATACATCGTAAGCCATTTAGCGCGCTGGAACTTAGACTTGTCGGTAAGATACCTTATGTCGTGAGCATCGCTAAGAGAATGCAGATACATCTCATCGAACTCAACCTCTAAATCGAAATGCGCATCCATTGAATTTCTTCTAAATACAATCGCCATTCCAGTCTTATTGACGTCTATCAGCTCGTCGAAAGCTTTGTCCGTCTTCGCTACGTCGTTCTTGTTGACTAGCCTATTAGACGTCGTGTCGAACTGTGGAAGCGTCTTCAGCGAAAGCTTATACGTCTCGCCTTGAGCAGGTGGCGGGTTGTCTTCATTAAAGATAAGATGTATCGTGTGAGTAGACTCGATGACGACTTGCCCGACTGAGATGGAGTCAATGCCTTCTTTAAGCAGCGGGACGTAAAAGATTGGCTTGCCTTCAGCGTTCCACATCTCAAGCGTCAATGGAAGCGTCAATCCATGCCTAACATACAGCGTGTTGCCGTCTATCCACTTCACGTCTGTCGTGTTAGTGTCCGCTGAAATCTCAAAGCTTCTTAATTTTGGAAGCTCGACCTGGTACTCGAACTCTTTCCAATTCTTTGGCATTGCTGGAAAATAATCATCAAGGAACAGTATCGTGTAGAAGTATTTGTCTCTGCTTTGCATAAGTCGTCGTAAATCATCTTTAAATTATTTATAAATATCAACAATATACAAAAAAATAACGGCAATGAAAGACAAGTTCAACAAAGTGTACGATAAGCTAATGTCAAGCATCGCGAGCTCAAGAAAGCATCTAGTGTCTGAAGCTCCAGATGAAGAATATGCAGTAGTTTCATTCTCACTGGTAGATCCAATGGAGGTAGAAGACGAGCTAACATATGAAGACTGGGCTAGCCAGATGTCAGCTATAGCTGACATATTAAGCAAGTACCCGCATCAAATCGACTACGACTACGGGCAGTCGAATTTATATTCTGTTAGGGCTGTAGTCCCAGTAGACGAGATAAGGCAGTTTGGCAGCATGAAGCCATACATTGACACTGACACAGGAGAGCCAAACGAACTTCTAACGATTAGCTACTATTTGACAAACAATGAAATATCAGATCCATTCACTGAATGCTCATCAGACAGCGACTTCTTAAACAAAATCCATCAAGCAGAATGCTTAGAATACACTTCAACGCATCCTGAGACGGATCTTCCAAACAATGCAAAAGACTTTCTACTGTCAGACGAACAGATAAAGAGCGCTAAGAACTGGCTTGAAAACGAAGACGAATAAGTCATTCTACATAAAGCATACCAAAAGACAGTCCTTGACTGTCTTTTTTCATTCTATATGCTCATCAATGTATTGTATCCAATGACTCTATAGTCCATCAGCTTCCTGAATAGCCACTTGAAATAGCCAGGCTCGAATCGCTTCATATCTGAGCGCTTCATATAGATCGCGTCGTGGCATGTCATCGACTTTACGCCTAAGCTATGCAAGAAGTTGACCATCTTCACTGACATAGCCTTGAACTCCTCGTTCATGCATATCTGCCAGACGTCAGCTCTACTCCTGACGAACTTCCACACGCTATGCAGATGCAAGCGCATCAGATTGTCCAATCCCTGCATTCTAGTCCCCTTTCGTATCATGCTGTACTGCTCCGGCTTCATGTTGAGCCAGATCTTCATGATCTTCTTCGCGCCGTCAGTAGCTTTTCCAGTAGCTTTAGACTTTCCAATGACAGTCCTCATGTCTTTCAGCACGCATGCTTGGAACTTCAGTAGCTCGTCGCCTTTGATGTGGCATTCGCTTCTCTCTAAATGCTTAGCAAGCATATGCATATCGCTGCCTGGAATGTCGAACGCTTCTACTATCCTCTCGCCGTCTAGCCTAAGTATCCTCTTCCTGAAAGACTTTGGAAGTCTATGGAACAAATGATACCATCTTCCCTTTATGTACGTAGGTTCAAGCTTAAGCTGGACGTCAAGCAGTCTCTTGAAGTGGTTGTAAAGTAGCTCATCGTCTCTACAGTACTTCAAAAGCGATTTCTCGTCGTATGTAAGCTTCGTATAGAACTGTCGTATAGTGTCTTCTATGTATATGTCTTTTTCTAGCTGGTTCGTTCTATAAAATCTGTTTAACTTGTTTTTCTCGTAAAGTGTGTCGTCTGCTCCAGAGACTCTCTTCGAGCTTAAAGCTCGCATCACTTTGCCTGGCACTTCTACTTTGATAAGCTCATACGACAGCTGACGCTTCTGCTCGTCTATCTTGTCAAGCATTCGATGATGGATTAAAAACGACTTTGGAAAAGCGTCGTTAAGTCCGGCCAGACCAATAGTGGTTGTTTATCGCGATGACTTTGTTCTTCTGCATATCAAGCAATACTTTATGATACAGCTTACATGAGAACGTCTTTAGCGTAGAGCTTCTAATCTTGTTGAACCTGAAGTCAGTCTTATTGACCGACGTCTTGTTTAGTCGGATGTACAAGAAAAGCGCGATGTCTCGATATACTTGCATCGTAGACGAAAGCACTCGCTTCATCGACTTGCTTGGGTACGACTCTGCTCTAGCTTTAGCGAACTTCAACGCCAATCCGCTCGACTAAGTCGAAATATCTCTTTGAAACTACAGTTTTCATAGATCTCGTTCAACAAATATAACGTTTTTCTGACGTTAGAAAAGGCATATTCAGAAAAATCTATGTGATAAATATATAAAAAGACGTTTCATAAGAATGCAAGACATTGTAGAAAAGTACTTAAATGTCATATCAGAAAGCTCAAGCGAGATAGAGCTTCATATAGACATTGGTGCTGAATTCCTTGACGAAGACGATGAAAGACGAGCCGCAAAGCTTTTCGAGGAATTTCATTGCAAGGATGAAGATGAGCAGATGCCGCATTCAAAGCTATACATAAAGAAACAACCTGTGAAAATATGTGATCTCAATATGAGAAAATTTTTCTCTATGTATGAAATGCCATACACAAATATGATGTATGAACGACCGAACGTCAGCGAGATCGATCTAATAGCTAATGTATATGTGATGGGCGCATATATATGCTTCACGCCTATCGAATGCGACGATGAAGACGACAACAATTCTATACATGAAGTAGAGGCAGACGTCCGTCCATTGATAGCTTTCTGCTTCAACAAAGACTATATCAGAAACGACGTAGAATGGAGTCCACTCACCGACAACTTAACGTTAGATTTCAACTACAACGACTATCCATTGCATGGGCATCGACTTCTATATGACGCGAGCCAATTTCCAGCATATGCATTCATAGAGAGCTTCCATCCGCTAAGACTCGAGACAGCGTTCATTAGAATTGGAAACGTCTATGCATGGTACTGGGCTAGCGACTACGTCGACTATAAGTTTGAAAAAGACATCAGCGGAAACAATCCGGACATATTGTATAATGTAGTGAAAGAGACATTGAAAGAGCATACTAAAATCTAATCAATTGGCTCTATTAAAATGAAAGACTTCATAAAAGAGTATCTAAGCGTCATATCTGAAAGCGCTGACAACATATGCATAAATGTACTCTATGGCTCAGAGTTCATGGATGAAGCTGACATCGCGATACTTCATAGACTATCAAAGGAAGCTGTAGAGAACGACGAATACATTGAGAGAATGTATGTAAAGAAACAGCCTGTGAAGATATGCGATCTCAATATGAAGAAGTTCTTCACAGTAAACGAACTGCCAGACGTAGATGAAGACAGATTCGCTAAGCCTAATGTAAGTAAGATAAACCTAAAAGCTGAAGTATACGTGATGGGCGCTGTGATATGCTTTGCGCCGACGTATGTAGAAGATGAAGATGGAGAGGTTATCGCAGATGTAAAGACGTTCGTGATGCCATTAGTAGCGTTCTGCTTCAATAAAAAGCATATCGACAGTCTAGAAGTAGACGGCCTTATAGACTGTCTTACGTCAGAAGAAAGCTATTACGACTTTCAGCGAAACGGGCATCGACTTCTATATCAATCCGAATACTTTCCATGGTATATGTCTATGAAAGAGTTTCATCCGAATGAGTTAGAAGAAGCTTTTGAAAAGATCGGTGACGTCTATGCATGGTACTGGGCTGCCGATTATGTCGACTATGAATTTGAAAAGGATGTCAGCAACTATGAGCCAGAAAAACTATACGACGTAGTAAAAGATACATTGAAAGAATTCGCGTAAGCTCAATCAGTTCTTTTAAATAATACGCTACCACAATATCTTTGAATTGAACTTTTATATAATCAATGTTTATAATAAAAAGGCCTTGTAAAAACAAGGCCAAAACAAATTTAGTTTGTTTTTAATTATTTTTAATTATTCTGAAGTTTCCTGGTCAGATTCATCATTATCGATGATTTCTTCAGGTTCTTCTTCGTCATCTTGGTTTAGCGCTTTGTAAGCTAAGTCAGTCTGCGACCATTCGTCGAACTTTGTAAGAAACGTCGCCCACACATCCTTAGATTGATTTGATTGAAGATACGATGTCCTAAAATTTTTGTTAGGATCACTGTATGTCGGGCATGAATACCAGCCTTGTTTTGTATTGACGAAGAACCCACCTCGAACAGCTTCATCAAAGATTGACTCAAACTGACGGACGAACCCTTTCTTAAAGTCAAGCCAGATGTCGCATTCAAGAGATGGCCTAATCAGACGGTTTTTAATAGTGAAGAAGTGAAGACGAGTCTGGCCATAATAAGCTTCAGAGTCCTTTTCTTCATTTTTCTCAAGGCAGCGCGAACACTGGACATTGAGCGAACCCATATATTGAATCCCCTTTCCTCCGCCTTGATTCTTAATCTTATTTGTAAACATCGCAGCCGGGTCGTCGTAGACGTGGTTGATGACGATCATTGGTGTATCAGACTTCAAGCATGGCACCGTGATAGCCTTCATCATATTGTTCACGATCTTCGCGCGGCCACCCATTTCAGAAACGACTTTGTCTTTCTCAGCGTCTCTAAACAACTTCGCTGGAACAAGAGCGCCTAAAGAGTCAAGCACACACATAAACTTCGCGTCAGGGTCTTTCTCTTTATACTCCATGATCATATTGAACGTATCCAAGATCTTCGTCTGAGCGTCTTCTACAGTCTCGACTAGAATCTGCTCAACACTTTCAGGATTGCAGCCAGCGTTCTCGAAAAACTTTCTGCCAGCGCCACCTTCAGAGTCGAAATAAAACACATGCTCGCATCCATCTTTCTGAGCGTTAGCAATCAACGTAGCAGCAATCAATGATTTGCCAACTGAATTTTCACCGGCTAAAATTGTGATTCGACCGCTTGGAATGCCTTTCTTAATGCTGCCGGAGCAAATCCTGTTCAATGCCATCGAACCTGTCGAGATCCAATAGCTAGGCTCGCCATAGCGTGAATTAAGAATAGAGTCGCTGCCGATCTTCTCTCGATACTTGTTTAGGAAACTCTTAAAATTAGCTCCCATTATGTTCTCCTTTGAATATTTTGTATAGACAATTTAACCGTTTTCTGCCTGTTTTATATAGTATTGATTATATGCGTTGCTGACAGCTTCTGGCGTCAGTGTCTTAAAGGCTTCCCCATCGTCGATCATCTCTATGAATCTATTGATGTCGATTATTGTATAATAGCTAAGTATGTCGTCTATGCGTATCTGGTTTCCTGAAATCTCAACGTGTCCAGGCTTTATCAGTTCAAAATCTCCAGAAGCATTCACCATGAAAAAATCTGTCATTGCAAATTTCATAGCTCTTGTGACCTTTGCGCAGCCATAATCGTCGGTTTCGTTGTTAGCTTTAATTTCATTTTTAGATGTGTTCTCTACATTTGCAAATATTATTTCTTGCATTGTCTCAATTCTCCATCTTAACAAATTAACATTGGAATTTTTTCGACAGCCCTTATTTCTTCCTGCCTTCGAACCAATCATAAGCATTTTCGATAGCCTCGATGCTCAAAGTCTTAAATGCTTGGTTTCTGTCGATGAGGTCGTTGAATGTCTCTTTAGCATAATAGTGAGATTCGCCGGTGATATCGACGATCTTAAGCTTTTCGACTTTATCTGAATTGACGTAGAATTCTACATAGCCCGGCTTTATCAGTCTAAAGCCTATTGTGTCTTTGACATAGAAATCAGTTGAAGCGAACTTCATGATCTTAGCTCTTATGAAATTGGCGTCAGTAGATTCTTTATGCTTGACTTCATTCTCTACATTAGCGAAATTGATTTCTTGTAGCATATTCATTCTCCTTCTTAACTAATTAACTTCAGGATTTCAAATAAAAATAAACATATCTAAACCGTTTTAAATATTTTCGGATTTTATACGATATGCATTATAATAAATATTGTAAAAATATTTGTAATCATTATGAGCAAGCGGAATATATTCTATATACGAAAAAGTCCTCAAAAGCAGATACAATAAAAATCATGTCATTAAAGAAAGCATAGAAGATGACTTATACTTAGAGATGAGCATTAATATGCCTAAGCTTTATAAAGAACTTGCAATTGCAAACGTGTTACTTGGAGCTGACGTAAAAGAAGCAATTGAAAGTAGTGTTGATGAAAATAACAACTTTGATGTATATATTACATACAATGCAGAAGGCGAGCCTGAAACACCACCAACAATTGGCATGACGCCCGAATCGTCGGATCCAGGCGATCCTGGATATTTTGACCTACTTGATATAACTGAAGCTTCTTTAGATAGAGACACGGCTGATGAAGATGAAGCAGAAACTAATAAAATAAATGAAGACATCAGAGCTTTCTTCGAAAACATCTTCATTGGAAGTACATTCGACGACGAGACGAAATTCCCGTACATCAATTCACTTAGAGCTGAAATTGAAGAAGACTTCTATGAAACGATGAAAGACAGAGCTGACGATTACGATAACTACGATCCAAACGATTATTAATACATAAGGCTTTATAGATATGCTAAAGAAATTAGACAATCTAGTTAGAAGGATATTGATGGAGACATCCAGCGATGAAGAGCATGGGTTATTGAAAATTTCATCTAACGAGTTCTTTTCAAAATATGTAAAGAAAGCAGCAGAAGACAAAAACGTCATTGTTTCAATTCAGCGTGAAAATACATTTTTAGTTCAAGGACTATTAAACGATATTGAAAAGTTTTTTAGTGCATTTAAAGTCGATAAAGACTTCATGGAGAAGCCTGACGATTTTGTTGTGTATTCGCCAATATTTACATACGGCGAAATTAAGCATCATATGAAATATGATGAAGATTATCCAATTGGATTATATGGATTTGGCCCAGAAACATCGCATATAGTAGACAATGCAGCAAGAGACGTTGTAGAAGGTAGATGGTATTCATTGTTTGAAGAAGGCGAGAATAAAGTGAAAAGCATAAAGCCATCTGAAATAACAAAATATTTGAGAGCATTGTTTCCAAAATGGACTAAAGAGATGGAAGACGATGTATTGATTTTCGTCGAATTTACAGTAGATGTAAAAGGATACGCCAATACAATATACGATAAAATGTCAGAATATTCAAATATTGAAAATCGAGAAGACGCCAATAAGCGCGAAGACAAAGACGATGAAGAAGATTTCGACTATACAGTTCCATTAGTGAAACCACCAAATGACGACGACATCGTTAAAGCTGCTTTAAAAGATGTCGACAGGAAATTCATCGATGTAGACAAAGAAGCTGAACGAAAGCTTGAGCAAATGAAAAATAGAAAAAAATAATTTAATTTGAAAACAAAAAAAAGGATTAAAAAACGAATGAAAAAGAACTTTACATTGATTGAGCTCCTAGTAGTTATCGCAATCATCGCAATTCTCGCAGCAATGCTTCTTCCTGCTCTATCGAAAGCTAGAGAAAAAGCACGCGCCATTTCTTGCACATCTAATCAGAAACAGATCGGTCTTGCTATGAGAATGTACATCGACGACAACCACGGCGGGCTCGTCGTCCAAGCTACTTCAGCTCAGACTATAAACGTCGCAGGAACTGATAGAGGCAGCTATCCAACTTGGAGAGAATATCTTTACGCTAACGTTGGAGATGTTAAGCCATTTAACTGTGGATCAGCCACGACCAACAAATATGATGGCGCTATCGCGGTGAAAGGCCATTATGGTATGAACATTAGATGTCATGGTAAAGCAGACGGCTCATTTAAGAACCCAAGTTCATGTGCGTTCTTTGCCGACTCTGGCGATAGCGCCGCAAATGGCTTCGCGCTGCTTACTGGTAGCGGCCTTACCACGACCGCCGCGTACAATTCAGCTAATGCGACCGGTGGTTATGCAAAGGTTGCAGCAGGCGCTTCTACTGCATCAACGGCAATTCATTCACGTCATGGAAATCAAGCTAACGTCTGCTATGGCGATGGCCATGTTCAAGCAGCGAAAGACACATCAATTCCGGCATATAGTGCTTCTAGCAAGTTCTGGGAGCCGACATACTCTGGCACTGCCGACTAATTTAGCTTAAAATACGAAAAAAGGCCCGGACGAAAATCCGGGCTTTGTTTTTATATCGAAATTGGATCAGCCATTCTCAAGCTTAAGAACATCAATTGCGTTTTTGATGTCATATCCAAACTGCGATATGATTTGCTTTGCTTCAGCGATGAATCTTAGAATATCGTCTTGATCTTCCATAGCTTTCTTTAAGTCATAATACTTTGCGTCATTCTTTACAAGCTTCTCAGTTTCAATTTTTATCATCGTCTCAGTCGCAAGCTTATTTGCTATAGCCTGTTTCTTCTTTTCAAATAAGTCAGTAGCTACTTGATTTTTCAAAGCATCGATAGCAGCCTGGATTTTGTCCTTGAATCGACGTTCCTCATACTCGTATCTACACCACTTAGCAGCTAAAGAAGCTCTTAGTAGTGTCTTGTCATGGATGTTCGTTTCGTTTAAAGTCATATCAGACTCAAACTCTTTCATGAAATTGTCTAGCCTTTTTGGAAGTATGCCATCAGCATACGACCTATCGAATGTAGTAGCTAGCATTAGTCGTCTCCTTTGTTTAAAATGTCTAAAAACGTAGTCATTAGTGATTGAGCCGAATAAGCCCAGCATTCACTTGTATGCGTATCCATTCTGCAGCCGCGTTACTGTTGATATGGCGATGATAAGATGCATTAGCTCGTGCGTCAACACCCCGATATGCGATTCGTCATTAACCCAATCTGACAGACAAACCACGCCAATTAAATTAGATTCGTCTATAATGCAACACGGTGCTTCCTCAGCTACATCGCTTAAATCTATGCCTTCGCATTCTTTAAAGCATTCTACTATAGTATCTGACTTTTCATCCGTGACGCATAGATATACTTTCCACATCCAATAGTTCGGCAGCTGAAAGTACTTTAGCATATTTAAAATAACCTTGTTTAGAATATTTATGCAAAACATCATGCATTTTGTTTATATTAAATATGAAACTTTAACTTATTTTATATGCTTCACTTTAGATACAAGAACGACATACAAGGCAAGATAGACTACGATGAAGACTCAAGACGAGACTTTGACATTCTTAGAGACAACTTTAAAACTGAAAATAAAGCATCGCAGTTCGTCAGGTCTTTCAAAGCTAGCATTAGTCCGTTCATCTACGCGATAACGCCACTTGGGACGTTCTCTATTGGAATGTGCCAGGAGATAATGGACAAATGCAATGAACTATACATCGAATACGACATCGACGACATTCTTGCTAAGTCTATAAAGCCAACATTCGACATAGACGACATACGTCCAGTTCCAAATGAAAAATACAAATATAGAGACTATCAGCTTGAACTTATAGAGAAGCTATGCGAGAATGGCCGAGGCGTCATCATATCGCCAACGAGGTCTGGAAAGTCGCTTGTAATTGCAGGTCTTATTCACAACGTCTTTCAAGAAGTCGCTACTACAAAGATACAGAATGTTCTCATATTAGTCCCAAATGTGCAGCTTGTATATCAGTTCAACGACGACTTAAACGACTATGGCCTTGGTGAATTATATCATATACAGATGTTCACGGCGAAATCGATGAAGAAAGACGAAGTCAAAGTCGATAAGTTGAACATATACATCGCTAATGCTCAATACATTTTGATACATGGCGAAGAGCTTCCATTCATCGATATGTTGTTCATGGATGAATGCCACGGCTGCACAAAAGGTGCTGAGATCTCGAAGATGATAAAGGCTATTAAGATCAACCACAAGTTTGGCTGTACTGGAACGCTTCCAGAAAACATCAACAATCGATGGATGATTTCTGGCGTATTTGGTCCAGTGCTAGACGAGATATACATAAAACAGCTGCAGAAAGACAAGATCTTAGCGAACGTGAAAGTATATCCAATTGTCTTCAAGCATAAGAAGAAACAGAATTTCAATATAGCCGCAGAAGACGAGAATGGACAAGTAGAAGACAGCTTCACAGTCGCTCAAAGAGCATATCAAAGAGAGTCGATGTATCTTGGCGTTCATGCAGAGACAGTTGGAATAGAAGTGAACATCTGCAAGAAGCTCATCGACGAGCATCCAGATTGGAACTTCTTAATTCTATTCGATTTCACGGAGCAGGGAAAGCTACTATACAAACTACTAAACTTCAAGAAAAAGCATTTCGTAGATGGATCGATAGACGTCAAGATTAGAAGAAACATCGTCAGCGAGATGGACAATTCTGGTGGAAACATAACGATTGCTCAAAGCAAGACATTTTCTACCGGTTTGACGATTTCAAGAATCAACTGCATCATGATATTGACGAACCAAAGCTCATGCACAAAGATCATACAATCGATAGGACGAGGATTGCGAAGACAGAACAAGACGACGATTCTGGTATTCGACGTATCACATGACTATAAATATTCAAAGAAGCATTTCAACGAGCGAGTAGACTTATATAAGACATTCTATGAACTTGAGCTTGGAAAGGATTATAATATAAAATACATCGACGTAAATGGAAACTTGGATGAATAATGAAATTAAAACAGATCGATACATTGAAGCAAGTAATTTCTTTACTCCATTCTTTAAAAGCGTTCTTTCAAAAATAATCCCATTAGTTCAAAAAATTTTAGCTTAATCATCCTCTAGATAATGAAAATGCATTATTAAGTTATTAGATTATAAGCTTCTTACAGAAGAATTTAAGATAAATAAGATTGATGACCAAAACAATTTCCTAAGAATAGACATCTTATGAATTATGCAAAAATTTTAAAAGCTGACATCGCTAACGGCACTGGATTTAGAGTCACGTTGTTTGTGACTGGCTGCGGACGCAATTGCAAAGGGTGCTTCAATAAAATAGCGCAAGATCCAAACTATGGCAAGCCATTTGACGACACCGCGAAGAAAAAGATCTTCGAAGAGCTTGACAAAGACTGGTGCGACGGTCTTTCGCTACTTGGCGGAGAGCCAATGTCAAAACTTTCTGACAACAGAAAAGTCGTACTTGAACTTGCAAAGGAAGTAAAAGAAAAATATCCAAACAAGAACATTTGGATGTGGTCTGGATATACAAAAGAAGAACTTGAGAATATTCCAGAAGGAAGGGAAATTTTAAAATACATAGATGTTTTAGTCGATGGGCCATTTGTTGAAGAACTTAAAGACATATCTTTAAAATGGAAAGGATCATCCAATCAGCATGTAATTTATCTAGATCATAATAATTGTAATAAATAATAATAATTCGATATATTAAGTAGATAAATGAAAGACGAATTGACATTAAAAAGCAATACATCTTATTTAAAGGAGACGTTTGCAACAAAAAGATTTTCAACTAAGAAAATTGAAAATGCTATATTTACTGAATGCGATTTTAGCAGATGCAATACTAAATATTGTATTTTCGAGAATTGCCAATTTTTGAAATGCAATTTTAGCGATGCAATATTTACGCGAGATCAATTTAAAAACTGCAATATTTATGCATGCAATTTCGAGAATGCATTTGTTGGAAGGGATACAATATTTACAGAATGCACATTGCCTGATACTAATATCAAACTACATGATATATTTAATGAATAAAATTTAAAATTTAAAATTTTATATACGATATATAAAAAGCGCTTTTTACAAAAGCGCTTTTTTATATTTGTTATTTTGATTTTGGTAGATTTTGTATGCCGGCCATACACCATGTCAACGCCATCGACATAATCATAAGCATTCTTTCCTAACTTATTCGTAAGCTCGTTCTGAACGTTCTTTCCCTTTTTCTTCTTAAATGCTTCAGCTTCAGTTTCTTGTGGATTAGACATATTGAAAATCTCTTCTATGTCTTCGCCAGGCTCCCTGTAGTTCAGTTCTTCAGTGTTCTTTTCATGCGAATCCATTCTCTTCGTAGCGCTAACTTGGAATACATATTTTCCTAAGAATGGATTCAGTCCGCTTTTCGTCAAGTTTCTATCGAACACCTGCGTTATCTCCCATTTCTCGTCTAACCCAGTTGGCGTGTTCAATTGAAAATAATCGCCAACTTGTGGAGCGACATGCCAAGTCGCAGCGTCTTCTACGTTGTTCAGCGAATGATATGACAAATCGCCTTCAAGAAATCCATATACGACAAATGGATGCTCTTTGTCATGCGTAAGCCTTCCATGCAGATCGCCTGATATTGGGTAAGCATTCGTCTGATATGTTCTAGTCTTATAGAAGTCAATGTCAACCTGTCTTGGAATCATCGTGACTTCAGTAGTCTTTACTCTAAGTCTATCGTCAATTGTAGCATACACGGACGCTTGAAACTCTCGTGTATCTATCATTCCGGTGACTTCATTGTTAATTGTGTTTCCTGACACTGGAATCTCAAAATACTTCGTCTCAACTTTGCCAACTTTGCTAATGAAAGCTTGCTCAAAGTTCTCTATAGATAGATAAATCGTTATCTGCTCAGTATTTTCAATGCCCATCTGATTGAACATCCAATTAGATGAATCTACTGATGCAAACGCCCTTACGACGCCACTTGCATAAAACTCAGCCGTAGTATCTTCTCCATATATCATATTAGCATGATTTTCTTCGCCTTCTTTAAAGAACGTATTGTATTTTCTAAAATAGACAAGATCTATCCCATAGTTAGATATGCATTGGTCGATCTGATGCTTTACAAGATTGATATAGTTCTTGTTTCGTTCAAATCCAGCATATGTGAAGTCTTTTGTATTGTTAAGTAAGTCAGTCTCTTTCACGACGCTGACATCTTCCGATTCTTTCACATACTTCTTCACTCTTCTGCGTGGACGGCTTTCACGCTTAAGTATGTCCTTGTTGCTATTTGGACGGTCTGTTATTCTCGTTACACGCATATCATATCTATTTAAGCTTATAAATTTATTTATTAGACTAGAACCGTTATAAATATATTAAAATGTTTTGTTGATGTTGATGCAAATATATGGATAGCAGATTTATAGATTCTCTTAGCAAATACTGTGGCGTTGATATGTCATGTCAGCAGAACGAAGAAAAGCCTGAAAAAAAGCCATCTGAATTCAAGCAAGACAAGAAGATCAACAAAAACGCTATCATCGACATGCGTGCATTTGAGAAAAACACTGAAGCTCAAACACTAAATGAAAACAAGATTATTTGCGACAACATTATAACATATTTCTTTGGTCTTGAGAACGATAAGTTTATTGCTTGCATAAACAAGATAAACGAATGGGGTTTTTATGAATGCATGAAATCGTTTATAATGAACTACTATCTAGTAGTAAAGAAGAACAACAAGCTTAGACAATATATCATCAATCATTTGGACTCTATCATAAATATGCTGAAAGATCATCTTGAGCTCAACTTAATGAAGAGCTTAAAGAACTTCGATTTCTCTAACTTCGCAGACGACGCAGAAATAAAGTTCTTACAGCAAGATCTTGCAAATAGAAGAGAGCTTCTAAAGAACGCTAACGTAAAAGGATTTGAACAATATGCGCCTCCGCCGGCTGACGAACGACGCAAACTAACGAAGCAAGAAAAAGAAACGCTCAGAGATCAAATAAGAAATAAGCTTATGATGGCGCATCCTGAATTAGAGGAGGACTTATAAAATATGTCTAAGTTTTCACTTGATCTTTCATTAGAGTCAGCACTGCATCCAAAAGGCAAAGAAAATTTATCATATACATTCAAAGATATTGGAACTGACAATTTTAGATATAAGACTGACAATATCACCGGAAGCGAAAAAGTAGTAGTCGTAAATAACTCAAATGTCGATATGAACGCAATTAAGACATCATTGCGTAACATATTAAGTTTTAAAAATGGCGAACAGCCGCTTGATCCAACATTTGGAATAAGCAAAGTATATGAAATGCTATATATGCCGTTTGACAAATACACTACTCAAAAAATGGTGAATACTATCAAAGGCATCATTGCTTCATATGAACCGCGAATAATGATAACATCAATGCCTGCTGTATATGATGATGATAAGAATGAATTTCTAATAACTATAAATTATATTGTTCCAAAACTAAATAAAAGCGAT
>Ga0265298_10001241_pt1 | contig 37776 bp, 36 predicted proteins | sample AusTroGonzalo_MG_3_FD_193486 | JGI IMG/M metagenome (GOLD analysis project Ga0265298, IMG submission 193486) | Bovine rumen microbial communities from tropical cattle in Woodstock, Queensland, Australia - Gonzalo_01 | ecosystem: Host-associated > Mammals > Digestive system > Stomach > Rumen ...
GCTCGATCGAACCGTAGATCTCGGGGACAGGCACGTTCAACTCAAGAGCGAGCTGGAGGATATCCTGACGGTTAAAGATCGCAAACGGCGCGGATCTGATCGTGGTAGCACCGAAGTAGTTGCAGCCGTTCACGCGCAGGCTCTTCGCTCTACGACCGCCCTCGGACGCCATCAAGCCGAGAAACGGAACGCTGTTATGCTCCCGGGCCCAATCGTCGCACGGTTTCTCTTTGAGGTAGTAGCAGCACTTCGACGATACCTTAAACGGGGCGATCTGATAATGCTTTCCCTCATTCTCGTTTTCGTAGCCGCCGAACTTCCACAACCAGCGCTCAGAAAGCCGCATCCGGCTGTCTGTCTGAAAGCCTCCGTATTCGCCGGTCTCGCCGGTGATGATGGCGTGCCGCACCGTGGCGTTTTTCTCCGAAGGCGATTGCAACAGTTCGATCTTAGCGGCGATCTCTTTTGACAGCACCGGGAAGCCGAACTCCTGTATGATCTGCGGCTTGCTCCAATAGTGCACCTTACCGTCCGGATCAACGTGGTGCACGGCCGGTTTCAGACGTTCAATGCCGAGCTGCCGGTGCACCCGCTGTATGCTCACATCTTCGAGTGATGATACGCTGATCCCCGGCGCGTCGATATGAATACTTTTCAGAAACAGAAAAAGCGTGATACTGTCAAGGCCGCCGACGGAAACGTGATAGTTGAGGCCGCGGGCGTCGCATTCCCGAATAAACTCTTCGGCGCGGATCCGTGCGTATTTAACCTTGAAAGAATAGGGCATCTTCTCTTTGACCATAAAATCCGCGATCTTCTTTTTCGCATCGATCCGTTCCATGCGTTCAAGTACATTTTCCATAAGCCCCTCTTATTATTCGGTCTTCTTCTTTTTCTTTCCGTACAGCTCGTGCGTGCCGTCCATCATGGCCTTTTCCTCGTCGCTCATAACGTAGCCCAGCTCGCACAAAAAAGCATACGTTTCGTTCAGTCTTTTCAGGTCATCGCTGTTTTCATTGTAATAGGGCGGCGTCGTGCCGTACCCTTCGTAATACGGCGATCTGCTTTTACTGTCGCCTGTCAGCAACCAGGCGCACAGGGTCAGCCCCTCGCCCTTATCCAGCTTTTCCGTCACGTCATCCATGGGCGGCCGGCTGTAGCCGTTCTTATTCTTCTTTCCGATCAGCTCCCACAGCGGGGCGTAATCCACGCCGGTATACCCGAGCCATTGCCGTACCAGTCCTTTCATGAACTGCCGCTCGATCACGCTTTTGTTTTTCTGTTCCGCGGTAAAGTCCTTTATAAACGCCCGGCGGCTTTCGTACATCCGGCGCCGGATCTCTTTCATCTCCGCGCGCTTTCTGTCCGCGCCGATCTCCCGCGTGCTTTTGGCCGGTTTCCCGTTTTTGGTCCTTTTTTGTTTTCGGTATATGTAAAAATACCTGCTTTCGCGCATCCAGTACACGTCGGTCAGGTCTGCAGGCTGCTTGATCTCCTTCTTCGCAGCCAGCTCTTTTATATCCGTGCCCAAGAGCCGTTCGTCTTTCCAGTGCTGGTAATTGTCCGGCCCGTCAAACTTCGGGATCCCCGTCTGCTCGATCAGCGGCAGCAACTCGTCAAACGCAGCGTCGTATGCCGCCTCTTCCTGCGCATGTTTCAGTTCCCACTTAAAATTGTTGGTACCCACCGCTCTCAGCACTGTTTTCTTCTGTTTTGCCGGGAGCTGCGCTATGGCCACATAGTCCTCTATGCGCAGATCGCTTTTTCCGAAGACGTCCTCCGGCAGTGTGGCGATCTGCAGACGCCGCTGCACGGTGCGTTCCGCAAAGCCGGTCTTTTCGCTGATCTCTTTCACGCTGCTGCCCAGGTCCATCATCATCTGAAACCCGTGCGCCTGCTCAATGATCGTCAGATCCGCGCGCTGCAGGTTTTCCAGCAGCATCACGCTCATCTGTGTTTTGCGGTCCACGCCCGTTTTCAGTACGCACGGCAGCGCCGGCACACCGGCCGCTCTCGCTGCCGCTGCTCTGCGGTGGCCGATCAGCGTCACCACCGCCCCTTCCACCGGCGGCGCCTCGTCGTTCACGTCCGCCCACGGCACCACGGTCAGGTTCTGCATCACGCCCATGGCGCGTATGCTGTCCGTCAGTTCCGTTAGATCTCCCAGGTCCTTTCTGGGGTTGTCCGGGTGCGGAAAGATCCGCGCCGTCGGTATCATCTGAATGTTGTTTTGATCCATGCTCATATTTCCCTCCTGTTTTTTTGTAGGGGCGGGCATGACCGCCCGTCTATGATCGCGGCGTCAGCCGCCACCTTAACCTGACGCCTCGCGTCAGATATCACCCGCCACCGGCGGATATCACCCCGCGAAGCGGGATATCACCTGCCGCTTGCGGCAGATCTCACTGCGGCGCATGCGGCGCCTGCGCCTCCGCGTGCCTGTCCTCGATACGGTAATACTCCAGCATCTGCCTTTGCTCCTCGGTGATCCGGCCGCTGCGCTCCAGGTACCCGATAAACTTCCGGTAATCCCTGAGCGCCCGGGTGCGCTTGTCCCGGTCCCGGTCTTTCAGCCGCACCTGGTACCCGCGCAGCGCCGCCAGCTCCGTCTTGTTCAGCCGTGCGTAGATCTCACTCAGCTCCATTTTTCCGTCTTCCCCGGTGCCACCGTCAGCCCCAGCTGGGCGAGCCACCTGGCGCAAAGCGCCCGTTTTACGTTACGGATCCACCGGTCCTCCCGGGCCCGCAGCTTCTCGTCGTCCCGGAGCCACGCCATAAGCAGCGCCCCCACGGCCATGGCCTCCAGCACGATCACGATCATCACACTTATCTGCATTCTGTTTTCCTCCTGTTTTGTCTGCTCAGCAGCAATATTTTTCCGCCATCTTCTCGATCTCCGCGCGCAGCTCGTCATCGCCGATCACGTCCGGCGCCGTATCATACCGCGGCAGCCCGAACAGCTCGGCGTCCTTTTCGGTCGCCTCGGTGAGCTTCAGCACCCGCGCGCGGAACCCGTCCAGGATCTCCCGCGCCAGCTGCAGCCGCTCCTGCTGCACCTGCAGCTCCAGCCGCACGTCGTCCAGCTCGCCCCGGAGCATGTCCGCCTCGTCTCTGGCCCGGAACGCCATGCTTTCAAAGGTCTTGCGGATCTTCTTTCCCGTTTCCAGCGCCTTCTCCAGCGCCTGTTCGTAGCCGTCTTTCTTTCTTCGCAGCATCATTCCGCACGCGCCTCCTCTGCCTTTTCCAGCAGGGCCTTGATACCGGCGGCATAGTACCCCAGCGCGTTGCCCAGCTCCGCGGTCACCACGTAGGGCACCCCGCTGATGATGCCTTTCAGGAACATGCCTTCCTTCACGGCCACGTATACGCTGCCGTCCGCCCCGAAGCGGGCGAACAGGTCCACGTTCTTATAGTATTTGTCAAAGACCTTCAGGTCCTTTTCATCTAAAAACAGCAGCCCCTTTGCGGTCTGCATCGGTTCAACGCAAAAACCGGCGTATACGATCTTCACGCTGCTGCGCTCCAGCGCCTCCTCGGTCTGGCCCTCCGGCGGGTAGTCGTCCAGGCAGATCCCGGTGTCCTCCCGGTCCTCTTCAAAGAGCGTCCACTTGTCGAGCTCCTCTTCGGTAATGCCCATCAACGCCCTGATCTGCTCCATGGTGAGCCCCGCCATGCCGAACATCGGCATATAGACACCGCCGTCCGAGAGCCACAGCACGTCGTTATCCCGGTCCCTGGTGGCCAGCAGCATGTGCGACCGCCGCAGCACCTTCTCAATTACGTTCAGTTTCATGTTTTCCTCCTGTCTTTTTCTATTGCGCCACCGGCGCCGAATGTAGGGGCGGGCATGACCGCCCGCTCTATGATCGCGGCGTCAGCCGCCACCGACGCAGCCACCGGCTGCGCCTGTCGGCCCCGCCGACTTCTTTACAATGCCGACCGCAGGTCCCACAATCTGCCGCAGGCAGATTTCATCCGCTCAGCGGATATCACCTGCCGCAACGCGGCAGATATCACTGCGAAGCCTGCGCAGCCCGCGCAGCTATGCGCACAGCCATTCCGGCAGCTCCTCGTCGATCTCCACGGCCTCAAAGCCGCCCTCGTAGCTCTCCGGCGTCAGCTCGCCGCGCTGGATGGCATAGATCTCTTCGAGCTCGTCCTCGTCCAGCCAGTTCTTACCCATCACGGCGCGGAACTCGTCCACGGTCCAGCCCTGCTCCAGCATGAGCTTGCGCTGCCCGTAGCGTTTGAGCATCTCGTTGGTCTCCCGGCATTTGTGCGCCGCCTTCGGCCCGTTCTCGTGGCACCGGTCGTGGCAGAGCGGCACGGTCACATTGTACCCGTCACTGATCCGCCGGTTCGCCCAGCCGAAGAAGATGTGGTGCTCGTCCAGCGGGTCTGTTGTCCCGTTGCGCCCGCATAAAAAGCATGTTCCGTATGCCATGTTGTGTGCCTCCTGTCTTTTGTTCTCGCGGCTTCACGCCGTCTTGTTCTGTTCCACCACGCTGGGCGTCAGCAGCGACCGGATGAACGCATCGAACGCCGCGACCTCCAGCATCGTCTTGGCCCCCAGCTTCATCACCGGCGGGCATCCTTCCTCCCGGAACAGGTTGTAAAGGGTCCTTTTGCTGATCCCGTACCGTTTGCACGCCTCCACCGTACCCATGAACAGCGGTTCGTTTTCCTTTCCGTTCATTGTTTTAGCTCCTTTCTCACCCGGCCAGCTCATTCACCGGCGAGCGGAAGATCTCAATATTGATATGCAGTTTTTCGCAGATCGTCAGCAGCTCATCGGCCGTCATTCTTCGTTTCCCGCCCAGGATCTTGCTGATCATATCCTCGCTGTAGCCTGTCTTTTCTGCCACATAGGTTTGTTTTATGCCTCTGTCCGTCAGGTATTTACGCAGGATCTCATTTGTTCTCACGCCGTTCTCCCTCTCCTTTCGTCAGCGTTTCGGCGTCTGCAATTCTACATTTTGCAGACTTCACAGTCATTATATTCTATGTTTTGCAGATTGTCAAGCCCTTTTCGCAAAATTATTCTGCATTTTGCAGAATTTTGTCTTGACTATGCCAAATTCTGCGGATATAATATAAACGTGGACAAAATCCATATTATTATTGCGGAGGAATAGAAATGTCCAGAGAAACCATAGCGAACGCGCTCAAGCGTCTCAGGCAGCAGAGCGGGCTGACGGCCGAACAGGTCGGCGCCATGATCGGCAAAAGCGGGAAGACGGTCAGCGCGTGGGAAAACAACCACGGCCAGCCCGACGCCGATATGCTGATCCGGCTGTGCGATATTTACGGCGTCGCCGATATTCTCGCCGAGTTCCGGGACGAACCCGCCGAGAACATTTCCCTCAACGAACACGAGCGCGCCCTCGTTGCCGCCTACCGTGCACAGCCCGCCATGCAGCCGGCCGTCGATAAGATCCTCGGCGTCACGCCTGCCGGTGACGTCGCCGACGATATCGCCCGGGCGCTGCAGGATGCCGCCTCGATCCCGTTTCCTACACAAAAAAAATAACCGTCCCGCTGTTCGTCAACGGGACGGCCTTTATCTTCATTATCTTTTATACATCATAATCACCGCCGGCGGGACGCGCTCCGTCCCCGCCTCGGCGGCAGATTGAAAGGGCTTTTCATTATGGAAAAGAAAAAGAGAACCAAAGTTGTGAACCATAGATCCGTCCCCCGCCGCATCTGGGACGCGCTGCGCCCCTGGGTCGCCGGTCCTCTGATCGCGCTTTTGATCTGCGGCGTTTATTTGCTTATTCATAATGGTAATGAACGCCGGAAACAAAAAGAATACGCCGAGGTCATTTCCTCTGCGTACAATCGCGGATATGAAGAAGGATATGAAGAAGGTGTTGCCAGCGGCCACCAGGTCGGCAGCAGAAGCGCCTTTTTCAACGGTTTCTATGCCGGATACTACGTCGGTTATGACGACGCTGTCGCCGGCCGGGAGCAGGACCAGGAGCAGGCCGAACCGTATTATGATGATTACATCAATAAATGAGGTGACCCCATGCCCAAGCAACGATACGAAAAAGATGAAAAAGGCCTGTATTACGTTTGCGTGCCCACAAATGAATTCCGAAAAGACGGGTACCGGAAATACAAGCGCCTCCGCGCCAAGACGCAGCCGGAGCTCGATAAAAAGCTGCAGGCGTACAACGACAACCTGAAGGTCGGCGTCGTCAGCGACAAGACGACGGTGGACGCCTGGTTCAAACGCTGGCTGCGCGATTATAAGGGCGGCGTTGCCGAGAACACCCGCAAGTTTTATGAGAACCTGTACAGAACCCACATTTCTCCGGTGATCGGCCCGGCTAAGCTCACCGACGTGCGCGAGATCGACGCCCAGGGGCTGCTCAACCGCATGGCGCAGACCCACGCCGAAAGCACAGTGAAGAGCGTCCGCAAGATCCTCTTTTCCCTCTTCGATACGGCCCGCAAAAACAAGCTGCTGCCGTTCAACCCCTGCGCGGATCTGACGGCGACCGGCCGCCGGCCGCAGGAGCGCCGCGCCCTCACCGAGCAGGAGCGCCGCGCGTTCCTCAAATACTGCAAAACGTCGCCCCACGGTGATTTCGGCGCCTTCCTTTATTTCTTCGGCCTCCGCCGCGGCGAAGCGCTGGCCCTCACCGGCGCCGACGTAAAGAGCGACTGCATCGTGATCAACAAGCAGGTCACCTACCCCGACAACAACGCCCCGGTCCTGAAGCTCACCCCGAAGACGGACGCCGGCTTCCGCGAGATCCCGATCCCGGACAAAGCCCGGAAGTATATCGACTTCAAAAACCTGCCCGACGGCCTTCTCTTTCCGGGCGACGACGGAAAGCCCCTCACCTATTCGCCCATGATCGACCGCTGGAACGCGCTGATCACCGGCGCCCTCGGCGACGACACCGACGTCACCATGCATTATCTGCGTCATAATTATTGCACCATGCTCTTCGAGGCCGGCCTCGACCTCATGGCCGTCAAGACCCTCGCCGGCCACAACGATATCAAGACCACGCTTGAGATCTACACGCACTATACCGAGAGCCTGAAAAAGCACGCCGACGAAAAGATCCACAAGATCGGCTGACCCACCCCGCCGGAGGCAACAGGAGGCAACAGGAGGCAACAAAAGAGGCAACAACGCTGTTCACGCCGATACACTTCCACACACGCCTCAAAGCCCCGTTTCCCCTTATTTTACAACACATCATGCACTTTCATACACTCCCACGCACACCCCTCCATATTTAGCTGGGGGTCAAGAGGCCGTGAGTTCAAGTCTCGCCACTCGGACCAAGTGAAAAGCCTTGCAATATAAGGGAAAACCCCGATTGCAAGGCTTTTCATTTTTTCCCGTTTTTCCACCCAGGAGGCAACAAAGAGGCAACAACGCTTTTTTATTATCTAAAATATTATATCATTATAAGTGAAACGCCCCCGGCTTATTCTGCCGGGGGTTCGTCTTCTTTTTCCTTGTCTTCCTTTTTTTTCTTGTTTTCCGTCTGTTTTTTCAGCACCTCAATGGCGTTTATGATCGGTGCCGGTATTGGCACGCCCATAAGCCCCAGGTTCTCTATAATGCTCAGCGCCTCGTTAGATATTAACGCGATCACCACGGCGTCGCGTATAAAGTGGTACCCGAGCAGCAGGTCCAGCCGGCAGGCAACCAGCACCACCAGCAGCATGCCGCCCTTGCGCAGCAGTCCCTTCAGGCCCGCCTTGCTCTCCAGCGCGCCGGTCTCCGTCTTTGTTGAGTTGTGGAACACGCCGGCCACGATCAGCCCGGTCACGTAGTCCACGGCCATAAAAATAATCAGCGTCACCATGGCCGCGTCCCATCCTCCGAATATGCCGGCGATCCCGGCGCCGATCGCACCGATCCCCGCGCACAACATGTTTTCTTTCATTTCCTCGTCACCGCCTTTTTGAGTGCTGCTGCCGCGTCCGCCGCGGTCACTTTTCCGTCGTGGTCCATATCGGCCGCGAGCAGCTGCGCGTCCGTCAGTTTGTTCAGGCCTACTGCCGCACGCAGCACCGCCCTGGCGTCTGCCGCGCTCACACGCCCGTCAAAATCAACGTCGCCCATGTGCAGGTATTGCACCCACGGCAGCTTCCCGTGCTTCGTCCAGGTGCGCGTCATATACCCGGGCCGGGTGCCCATGTTCCCCACGGCGGTGATCTGGACTTTATCCGCCCACGACGGCGTGCACTCCACGGCCAGTCCGCCGCCGATATACACGCCGATATGACCGCTGCACCACACGGCCTCGCCGATTTCAATGTCGTCGAACCCTACCTTCACGACCTTACACATCGTGATCATCAGGTCCGCGCCCACGTCCGGTACGCCGTTGCTATCGTACGTTGCGCCGCCGTAGATGGCGTTCTTGTCGCCGCACCAGCCCCACAGCACGCCCTTGATCAGGCACACGCAGTCAAAACCGAACGTGTCGGCTGTGGCCGCGTTGATCTTCTGCCGGCGCTCCCATTTCTGGTTGTATTTGTTTCGCTCGATGTACCTTTTTTTCGCGGCGTCGGTCAGCGGCGCGCCGAAGCACCCCATCACGTACAGGGTCTTGTACTTCTCGGCGATCTGCTTCACCTTTACTGCCAGTTCAAAGTTGTTCATCATATTCATCCTCAAATAAGCGTCTGCGTGAGAGTTGCGCCGTCCGGCGTTATCGTCAGTTTGACGTGCCAAACATCGGTTGATAGGTTCGTCTTATAACTCCCGTAAAACGAGACGAATTCACGTCCCATTACATTGATGTTTTCGTATTCCGTCAGCGTGAGCACGCCGTCCGTGACCCCGTCTATTTTCGCAGCTATTACTTTTTCGTTTTGGATCGCATTTGCAATATCCTCATATGTATAGTCTGTTTCGATCTCTCCATCTTGGTAGTCGAAACCGAAATACTCAATGTTTTTTGTTTCTTCATAATACCATTCTTCGTCGTACAGCCAAATATGATATCCGTCCTCGGTCCAAAAATCCAACACTTCCTCGTCTTCATTAGCAGCTGTGCACCCGTAGAAACCGTAGCCGTCATACCCCTCTACGCTTTGCCCTGCATTGACTGCCGCGAATATTTCTTCCGGGGTTTTGTCTGCAGTAACAGTTATCGGGTCTTCTTCAAAATCGATCGTAAAATTCACGCGCAGCGTGCCGCCGCCACCGCCTTTTTTCGCCATCGCGTATGTCAGCAGATCCATCTCAGCCACCCACTTTCGCCCAGTCGCTGCCGGTGTAGTAATACACGTCGCCGGTGTCCAGTTCCATAAACAGGCTGTTCACCGCGATCTTCTGCCCGCTGAATTCTCCCGTGGGCTTGCTGTCCGTCGAGAGCCCCTTCAGTTCCATGTCGGCCTCGCCGACGCCCGTTATCTTGTTTACCGTTACCATGTTGTTTATCTCCTTTCTTACGTTTCGCTGAATTCAATCTCAAGGTCGGTCACCGAAAACTCGACCGGTGAGTCGTTCACAATGTTGGTGAAACCGTCTTTGTTCACGACCACTTTCACATATCTGTCTTTTGCGAGTACGGCGCTCACGGTCACGCCCGTCGCGGTCAGCCAGTTCGTGTTGGTGGTCGAGCCGTCGATATACCCCTGCACGCCGCGCATGGCGCCCTTCAGCTTCGTCACGGTTGCAGTTTGTATTTTCTCAAGCGATTTCGGCACGTACACGCTCAGCACGATGTTCTTTGTGCTGGATGCATACATCCCGTGTACCGGCAGATAACACTTGTTCGGCAGCGAATATTTATCCCCGTCCAGATATTTGTTCCAGTCTGTGATCACGCCGCTGATCTCTACCCACTCGCCGAACTGGTACTCGTCGCTCAGAGCTTGGCTGAAGAGCCGCACGTAGAGCGACCAACCCGTCAGCGCGAACTGCACGTAATCGCCGCTCCGTATCTCCACCACGAACACGCGCCCCACCATGCCCAGGTTCCCCATGGGCCCGTGCGCAACGTTGTTGTTGATAACGCAGTAGCTGCCCGGCGTGGTCAGCTCGTTCATATCGTCGATCTGCGTGGTGGTGCCCGCCTCCATGAACAGTGCCTTCAGCCCGTCGCAGGCCGCCTCTTTCGTGCCGCCGCCGGTGCCGCCGCGCGCCACGCCCAGGGTGCCGCTCGCAACGTCCGCCGCCGCGTGGGTGTGGGTGGCCGCCGCCTTTTCGGCCAGCGCTGCCTCCAGCTGATACTGCTGCACAAAATCGTCAATATCCACCGTCGGGCCGATCTCGGCCTGCGCGATCGCGTTATAGATCCCGCGGCTGGTCACCGGGTTTCCGCTGCCCGAAACGGGAGTCTCGTCCCATGTGAGCTTGTCCTGCTTGAGTGCCAGCGCCGCGTCCCTGGCCGCTTCCGCTGCCACACGGGCTGCCTCTGCCGCCGCCCTGGCCGCCTCCGCCTGTGCGCGGGCCTCTTCGGCTGCAGCCCGGCTGTTCTCCCCGGCGATCCGCGCGGCCTCGCTGGCCAGGATCTTTTCATACACCGTTGTGCTGTTCACGATCGCATCCATGGCGTCTTCGTCAAAGATCGTCTTGCGCACTTGCACGGTGAACTGTGGCGAGGCCGTCCAGGTGCCGTCGCCGCTGTACACACGGATCTCGCAGCGCACGTCGCCCTCGTTCTCCGTCATTTCCCGCGGCAGTATCACAACGGCAGCGTTGTCCTTGACGTACCCCGGCGCGTCCTTTATCGTGCTGTCCGGCAGCTCGTACACCAGCTGCACCAGCCCCTCGGTGCTCGCCGGCAGCTGCACCTCCGTCTGCCCGTTTGCAAGGGTCACGCACAGCCGGTGCCCCAGCACAAGGCTGCGCACGTACACCGTGCCCGGCGCCGTCGCTCCCGACAGATCAAGGGTTATATAATGGTCGACAAAATTCACTATCTTCACTTCCTCTCATGTGTATTCTATCATACACGCACCCCCGCAGTAAGCCCAGTTAAGCTGCGAAAAGAGCGGGCCGTCTCCGGTCCCGCCCTCTCGTTTTCAGCGTTTGTGCCACGGCGCCTCCTGCAGCTTGCTTTCGGCCCAGCCGTTCTGCATGTACAAAAAGTCTTTCTGTTCGTTCGTGATCGGCAGCCGGTCGATGATCTGCAGCACCTCCGCCTTCACGGTGCCGCTGTCGGCCTTGCCGTCGCCGTTCGCGTCGGTGCCCTTGGCGTCCTTTTTCAGCGCTGTATAGGTCTCATACGTTCCCACCGTGATCCCGCTCGGCTCGATCTTCGTGTAATAGGTCTCATATGCGCTCGCGTCCAGTGTCCCGTCCGGGTTTTGGTACTGGTACTTCCAGAACCCGATCTTCGTTTCCGCTTTGTCCCAGCTGAGCCCTGCGAAGTCCGTGAGGATCCACCTTGCCTTGTTCACGTCGTTGGTGTTTTCCCACACATCTTTCGCGTAGTCCACCGCCGCTTTCGTCACGGTGTCCTCCTCCGTGCCGGCTTCGATCAGCTTGTCCGCCACGTACTTAAAGCCGCTCACGTCCTCGTTCCTGAGCGCGTCCTGCAGGTTTTTCGTCGTGTAGGCTGCCTTGTCTTTAATGCCCTTTACTTCCGTATCTGCCGGCCGCATCTCGCTCACCAGGCTGTCGATGGCACTCTGCACGGCGTATTCCGGGAGCCCCTCGGCGATCATCTCTTTTCTGAGCTGTTCATACCGCTGGTACTGCCCGGCGCACACCGCCACGGCTGCCTCCGTCACGCGCGGCTCGTTCTCCAGCATCCCCTGCTTGACCAAGTTATAATAGGATCTCATGGCGTCGTTTTCGGCCTGTTCAATTGCATCTTTCACCGAATATCTTTTGTCGCGGTACTCTTTAATTTTTGCGTCGTCCGCCGTCGTCAGCCGCCGGATATATTCTTTATTGCCGGTGCGGGCGGCGTCATACGCCTTTTTCGCCCGGCTGCTCTCAAAGCCCAGGCCTTTCACGACTGCGTCCCGCGCCGTCATGGCGGTGTTGTGCAGCTCCCGGTGAATGATGTTCGTGTCAATGGCTCTCACAATGCCCTCTGCGTCCTGCATGATTTTCGCCAGCGGTACCGGCGTGAACGCGCTGATCGCGCCAACGATATCCACGATCGCGTCTTTCCCCGGCCACTGCAGGCCGCCGTCGTCCGCTTTTACGCCCTCGGCGAACCCCTGCACGGCGCTGATCAGGTCGCTGAAGACGCTCACGTCGCTGCGGTCCACGTTGTAGCCCTGCACCATGCTCATCAGGTCCTTGATCCACGGCAGCATGCCCACGGGGCTCCATGCGCCGTCGAGGAACAGGACGTTCTTGTCGCCCACCAGGTCGCTCATGAATTTTTCGATCCATTTTTCACGGTAGGTCTCGTCCTCGTCCTTGTCACGCCACGCGCCCACGATCGCCTTGAACGCGCTGTTTACCACCACGTTGGCGAGAAAAGCCGCAATCGCCCTGCCGGTGTTGATCGACCGTCCCTTGCCGCTCATGGTCAGCAGGTTGAAGCTGAGGGTGGGCTCCGCCATAAAGGCCGTCACCATCTTGGTCAGGCCGCTCTGCCCGCGCATCAGCTCGCTCTTGCTCAGGGTGCTGTCGTACACCTGGGTGTAATCCACCACGTCCCTGAACCGCTTTTCGCAGATCTCGTAGTATTCGTCGCTGCCGTATGCAACGTCCTGGTGCTTAGCCTTGGTCTCCCGCTTCACCGCGTTCCAAATGTTCACCCAGGTCACGACGTCGGCAAACTCCGCGCCCTTGCCCATAATGTCGGCGGCCTTCTCTGCTTTCGTCTTCTCGTCCAGCATCCAGTCTACGGCGCTGCGCCCGGTGTTGGTGTCAAAGCCGCCCATTTGTTTAATGTTTGCCACGGCGCTGTGGTCCATCATGTCCTTGTAGTCCGCCGTGAAAAACTCTTTCCAGCCGCTGCTCTCCGTCGTTTTTCCTCCGGCAAAATAAATCGGGTTGATCATCGCCATGGCGCGCATCATGGCCGTCGGCTGCTGTATCACCACGCTCGCGTTGCCCATCACGGCCGCCCTTTTGAACATGCTCGTGCCCCTGTTCCACAGATTGTCCAGGCTGTCGCTGCGGATGCCGCCGTTCACGTTCTTCACGAACTCCTGAATATACTGCATGGTGTATTTGCCGTAGGCGTTGGTGAGCGTCGTTTTCACGTTGGCCTGCGCTTTCACCTCGTTGCCTTCGGCGTCCAGCGTCATGGGCTGGTAGTTGATCACGCGCTGCAGCGTATCGAGCGGCACCGTCATGGTGCTGTAAAGGGCCATCTGCTGCACGTGCCCCATGGCCACCTCTGTGAAGCCGCTCACCAGCAGCGGGCTGGAGGCCTTATACACGGTCCTCTTGGTAAAGCCGGCGTTCTTCAGGCGGGTGTCGTCGCTTACGCCGAGCCGTGTGTACAGGTAGTTTCTGGCCGTCTGGTACGGGAAATAGTAATCCTCGCCGAATTTTTTGATCCCGGCCAGCTTCATGCTCGTTTCGTTGCCCCAGCCGGCGCAGGTCGTGCTCATAAAATCCACGATCTTGTCTGCGTATGCCTTCTGCTTGTCGGTCAACTTGTTTGTGATCAGAAGCAGATCTTCCATGGTCAGCTGGTGCCGGTCCGCGTTCGCCCGGTTGATCCGTTCGTCAATGGCCGCCTGCGCGCCCTTCTGTTTCAGCCCCTGCAGCTTCTCTTTCAGGCTCTGCTTCTGCAGCTCGCTCTCCAGTACGATGCCGCCTTCCATCAGGTGCCGGCTCTCGCGTCCGCTTAAGATCTCGCGCTTTGCTGTGGCATAGATCTGCAGCACGTCCTCCACGCTCATTTCCGCGTCCCATGCCTCGCGCACGCCCACCGCGTCAAAGTGAAATTTAAACGTCTTATCCTTCCACTCGTCGTAATGGTACGTCTCTTTCATCTTCGCCAGGTATTCTTTGCCGGCTTCCGACCGGCGGTACCACTCGTCCTGCCCGTCTCTGAAATCATCATAGAGCGTGCCCAGTACGCCGCCCAGCCGTTCCTTAAAGAAATAGATCGGCGTCAGCATCTTGTTGTTGATAAAGTCGTCCCACACGGTGTTCGCCGTCAGCTTCTGGAACCCGCTGCGCTTCGCGTCTTTCGCCCGGGCGATCACCCGGTCCCCCAGCGAGCTGATCTTCTGCTGCCGTCCGTTCACCCACGCCTCGTTCGCGCTCTCCACCAAAAAGCGGATGTGCTCCGCGGCCGCTGCCAGCGTCTTTATCTGCTCAAACGTCAGCTTGTTCGTGTATACCTTGTTTCTGCCCTGGGCGTCCGTCTTGAACGTCAGTGCGTGGCTCAGTTCCTCCAGCTGCTCTTTCAGGTCCTCGTCGAACCGGCCGAACATGCTTTCGTACTCTTCGCTCACCGCTTCTTCTGCCGAGAGGTTCTGCGCCAGGTAGGTAAGCTCGTTTGCCACTTTCGCGGTCATCATGTTCCGGTCGCCGCTGAACAGCAGCAAAAAGTCGCTCACGGTCTGTTTGAGCGCCTGCGGCACGTTGTTGCTGTCGCTCTCCCGGGTGAACCGCTCCTGCAGGTTTTTCAGGTTGCGCTTGATGTCCCGCTCCAGACGGCCCCGCTCCAGATCCTCCGCATACTGCTTCTGCATCTGCTGCTGCACCCGTTCCATTCGCCGCTGGTGCGCCTGGCGGATCGCCCGCAGCCGGAATGCGTTTTTGATCTTCTCTTTCTCGATCTCAAACTCAATGGTGTCGAGGTCCTTTTTACTGAGCTTTTCGATCTGTTTCTGCATATCCGCGTCGGCCGCCTTGATCTCCGCGCGGATCCTGTCCCTGCGCGCAGTCTTCGCCTGCTCCGCCAGATCGTCAAGACGTCCCACAGTCTTCTGCTCCGCCGCCGAGATCTTCCTGCCCTCGGTCAAAAGCTCCTGCAGCATGGCAAAGGCCTCGTCCGTCGCCAGCTCCTCCAGGCTCTCGCCCTGCAGGGCAACAACCGTATCGTCCACCCACAGCTTGTCGTTCATATTGTAGAGCGCCAGCATGTTTGCGATCTGGGTGCTCGGGTCCGTCGTCTCTTCCAGCCCATAGTTTCCCTGTCTGAGGCTGTCATAGAACTCGTCCAGCCCCATGCCGCCCTTGGTCGGGTCGTCGGTCACGGTCATTTTGCCGAACATCCGGCGCCGGAACGCGGCGCGCCCGCCGTAGTATTCCGCCACGGTATTGTAGATATCGGTCGGCAGATAGATCCGCACCGGCTTGCCGTTCACGCGAAACTCATTTCTGAAGTCTTTAACGATGCTGTCCGTGTCATCCCAGTGCCCGGCGTTGGCCAGCTCCTCGGTCGCCATGTTATACAGGCCGTAGAACACCACGTCCATGTTGCGTCCTTCCGAGAGCATTTTATCGGCCTTTTCCAGCCGGTCGGCGAACGTCTCCACGTTCCTTTTTTCCGTCCCGCTCTTGATGTGTTTTTTCGCGATCTTCTGGAGCACCGTCTTGCTCAGCCGCGGTCCCTCCACCACGTACAGCTCCCGGGCCATATCCTCCAGCAGGTCCAGCCGCTCCCAGTCTTCCCTGCTGCCGTACCGCACCGACTGCGCATACGCCATCGCCTTCTCGTTCAGCACCCGGCTTTCATTTTTTTCTTGACTTTTCTCATCGTTCTGTGATATACTATTTTCAGGAGTTATCACAGTGGCGCTTTCGGACGTTGCGGCAGGGCTTTTGGCATTGTTGAGCTGTGTGACTCCTATTTTATTTGATGGTGTTCCTATATACGCACTTACAATATATATTTGTTTAGCTTTAGTATCTGGGACAGCTTCAATTACATAATACGATTTACTTCCAATGTTTTTTTCAAGTTTTATTGTCCTTGCACTTCTGTTTCTACCATTTCTAAATTCCCAATACGATGTTGTCCTTCCGGCCTTTTCAAGCTTATCGTAATGGTTAAGGATATAATCCATTTTCATTACATCTGCATCATTTGCAAGTGAATGATCCGCTTTCCCATTTTTACCATGTCTAATTAGTATGTGATCCAGTTGTTTAGCTGCTATGATTATTTCGAATCCTACAGCATTAACTCCTATCTCATTGTAAATAAGATTTGCTGTTTTTTTGTCTACAATCCCAAAACTCACAGATTCTTTTTCATTAAATAAGCCTTTTTTCACTTTTGCTAATAACGCTCCGAGAGCATTATTCTTTTTAGCAGATGCATAATCTTTCGAGTAAATTACCTCTCCATCCGCAAACACCACGTCCGTCCGGTCAACGTCCGGGCGTTTTTCTTTTCGCTCTTCGTCGGTCAGATCCATGCGCGCCTCCGCGTCCCGCGCCATGATCTCCCCGGCGGTCCTTGCATACAGGTCCGCTGTCGCGTCGGTAACGCCTTCCGCGATCATCCGGTAGCGCTGCGCGTCATCATACCATGCTTTGCCCGAAAGCTCCCGGTGGATGCTCCTTGCCTCCAGCTCCTTTTCTTCCCGTTCGCTTTCCGAAAGCCCCTCTGCGTTGTCCACTTCGTTTTCCAGCGCCACCATGCGGTTAAAGAGCGCCCGGTCGTCGGCGCCGGCGCTTTTCAATATTTGATCGAGCTTGCGCCGCGCTTCCGCCGCGAGGTCAATGCCCTTGGTCTTTTCGGCCCAGTATGCCGGTGTGCTGCCGCCCGCCATGCCCTCATACGCCTGGATCGCGTGCTGGATCTCGTGTACGAACGCCTTTTTCAGTTCCGTCTCGTTCCCTTTTACTGCGTTTGCAATGGTAATAAAACCGGTCTGTTCATCATACATGCCGCTCTGCCCTGCCGGCAGATCCGCAAAAACGACCGGCTTGTATTTCATATCCGGGTATGCCTCGAACAGCTTGTCGTGCTGCACGTAATCGCCGAGGTACTGCGGTGACGTGCCCGCCCTCATATCGTTTGCCGCCGCAAAGCCGCCGTCGGCGTCCGCCTGCATGTCTCTGTCGCTGAATTCAAACACCCAATCACGTCTGTTTGCGCGCACCCACCCGGTCTTCTGCCTTATCGTCTCGCTGTCCTCGCCGTCTTTTTCCAGCTGCTCCGCCTCGCTGAGCCGCGTGAGGTCCGCGTTCTGCGCGTTCCTCCCGGCGAACGAGAACTTCCGCTCCGTGTTCTGCGCCGGCTCCACGGTCTCTCCTTTCTCCGCCGCGATCCGCTTCTCCTCCTGCACGTTCTTGAGTATCACATCAAAATACGTGAGGATCTCTTCCGCCTTCTCGGCCTTTGCCTCCAGCGCGGCCTTCACGGTCAGGTCGCCCGTCTGCGCCTGCATGTCCTTCAGGCGCTTTTTGATCCGCTGCACAAATTCCGCCAGGTGGTCGGCGAGCTTCTGCCACAGCGTCGGGTCCTTTTCCGCTTCTTTCGCCACCTCTTTGCTCAGCGCCTCGGCGTCCTTCTTCGTCTTCAGCGTGCCGATGTACTGGGCCGCGATCTCCTCCTCGATCTGCGCCTTGGTCGCGTTCGGGTACAGCTCCGCCCGCTGTCTGTAGAGCGCGTCGTAGTCCTGGGTTTTGTCCTGCTTGATCGCTGCGATCACCACGCCGGTGAGGTTCTTCTGCGCGCCCTGGCCGTACTCGCTTTGCATACCGATCCAGTGGTACGCCTCGTGCCAGCCGGTCTGCGCCAAAATGTTACTGTCGCCCATGCCGGTTTGGAGCGCCACGGTGATCACGCCGCCGTCGGTGTCGCCGTACAACGTGCGCAGCTCGTCGCCGTCCTTAGTATAGAGCCGGTCGGTCACCAGCACCTTGAGCCCCTCCTGCCGGAACGCGTGATCCAGCAGCATGAGCTCCTCTTTCTGGTTCTTAGAAAGCTCCTCGGTCCCGATCCGCGTCACGCCGGGCTGCACCACGTAGGTACCGGCGCCGGCCCTGTAGGCGGTGTTCAGCGCTGTGTCGCTGATCTCGTGGCGGAAGTTCAGCATATAGGTGTCCGGGTCCTGCGCCACCGCGCCGGCGTTATAGGCGGCCTGCCAGTCTGTGAGAAACGTCTCGCTGTCCGTCTCCTCGGTCTCCATCATGGCGAGGGCCAGGTTCGCGGCCTCCACCGTCATGGCGGGCCGGTTCCGGCCGCCCTCGATCATCTGCATCAGCCGCTCGTATACCGGGCGGCGTTTTTCGTCCGTCACGGTGATCTCGCTGAGCGGCGCCGTCGCCCCGCTCTCCTTGTCCACCACCAGCTGCACGCCGTCCCCGGTCTTTTGAAAACCGAACACCTGCACGCTGCCCAGGCTCTTGCCCTGCGCCGCCGTGCCGGTCTCCACCAGCGTATCGGTGGTTTTGTTTTTTATGGCCGTCTTTGCCCCGCGCGAGATCTCACCGGCGCGCTTGGCGTCGTCCACCGCCTTCGCGCCCAGCTCCTTTTTCACGCTGCTCTCGGTCGCGGCGTCAAGTTTGTTTTTCCGCACCGCGTCCAGCACGTTGGTGCGGAACTGCTCCACCCGCTCCATGATCTTGTCCCGGTCGTTCTCCGCCGTCTCTTTCAGCACGTTGGCCACGCCCCGGTTATCGAAGAACACCGTCTGCAGGTCTTTGACCGTCGCGTTCTTGCCGTTCAGGATCCTGCCGTAGCTCTCCGCCAGCGTCTCGCTCTCTTTGTTACTGTACCCCTGCTTCACCAGCGCGTCGGTCAGCGCCTTGTGCTGCCGGGTCTCCGCCTCCCGCAGGGCGGCGTTCACGGCACGCCCGGTCTTATAGGCGCCGCTCTTCTCGGTCAGCGCGCCGAGCTTCGCTTTCGTCTTCTCGTCCGCCACGTCCATAAGCGGCTTCACCGTCTCCTGCACGCCGCCCTCGGTCTGCGCGGCGGCTTTCTGCACCGACCGCCCCGCCGAGATGTTGCCCGCGGTGTTGGTGATGGCGTTTTTGGCCTGTATGCGCCCCGCGCCCATGGCGCCGCTCATGCCGCCGATCACAGCGTCCTGTATGAGCTGGTTCACGAAGTCCTTGGCGTACTGCTTTTTCGCGTCCGCCTCGCTCATGCCCTGATCTTTGTACTTCGCCACGCTCCGCTGGAACGCGGAGAACCCGCCGTTGAACAGATAATCGTAGATCTCGTTTGCCGTCGTCGTCGCGGCTTCCTCGCTGGCCTCGGTGATCGTCTGCTTAAAGATGTTGACGATCGCCCCTTTGATGCCCGGCGCCTTCGACGCGTCCATGATGCGCAGCTTGTCTATGCTCAGATGCTCGAACAGCGTTTCAAAAAAGCCGGATACGGCGCCGTAGGCCAGCGCCTGCCCCTTGTCCATGCCGTTGTTCAGCGCCTCGTTATAGGTCTGTGTCGCTGCGTTCAGGCCCAGCACCGCCTCGCCGATCACGCCGGTCTTCATGGCGAGATAGCTCTGCGCCGCCGAGGTCCCTGCGTTGTACATCCAGTTGAATGCAGTCCCCAGGTTCTTGCTGGCCTTATCATTCAGCCCCATGTTCCGCCCCACGATCTCACCGACCGCCCGCGCGTTTTCACCGACTGCTCCGAGCGCCGCCTCCGAGATCACGTTGAGCATGTTGTACGGGCTGTTTTCCCGCCCCTCGTCCATCACGACACCCATAGCGCTGGAGGCGCCGCCCAAAAGACCGGCGCCGATACCGATTGCCGTTCCGGGGAGCGGGTGTTCTCTTGCAAACTCCGCCGTGTTTCTGCGTTTTTCTTCCGTCTTTTCGGCGTTGACCTTGTTCGTATACGCATCTAAAAAGGCGTCCACGTCATAGCCCTTGCCCGCGATCTGCTCCCGCAGCTTTGCCATCTGATTGCGTGTCCCGCTCTCCTGCAGGGCGGTCGGAGAGCCTAAGCCGGCCGCCAGAGACTCGCCATGCGACTGATACGTCAGGTCATACAGCTGTTTGAACAGCTCCTCGTCGCCGTTTTTTATAATGGTTTTGACCCTGATTTTGTCGTTCAGCGCCCGCATCTCTGCCTCGTTCCGCTGCTGCTCGTACAGCAGGTTTTTCCGCTTGGTCTCCAACGTCTGCACACGGGTCCTGTATTCCTCTGTGTTCTCAGGTAAAAGCGTATCATACCCGTCCCGTGCGGTCGCGCTGCGCTGTGCGAGCTTCTCCAGCTCCCGCTCCGTGTTCGCCAGCTCCGTATTGATCTCCCGCTGCCGTTTCCTCGCCGGGGCCTCGGTGCTGCCGGTGGTGTTTAAACCGTTAAAAGAGGCGAATTTCTCCGCCCCTTTAAATCTTTCTCTGCCCGTTACGGTCTTTCCGTCTTTTTCATACTGCACCCGCATTGTGGCGCCGCCTTTCCCCGCATAAAGCGGGTTTGTCAGCGCGTCGTCCTCGCCGTAGGTGATCCCCTGCCGCCTGTTCAGGTTGTTTGTGATATCCGTCGGCGTATACTTCGTCACCGATCCCGTGACCTGCAGCGTCGGTTTTTGCGAGCTGATCGCCGGCGTCGTGTCACTTCCGCCTGTGAGCCCCCGTGCTTTCAGTTTTTCCTCTGTTTCCTTTTCCGTGATCTTGCCGACGTAACGCAGCGTCGGCAGCGTTCCTATCTTTTTAAGTGCCATGTCACATCACTGCCTCCGATTTGATCACTTGCCTGCTGATTGGATCCCATTTGTAATAATACGCCTTTCCGTTCTGAGACACAGCCAAAACAGCGTTGTTTGCGTAACTTTCGATCACCGTCAGGCCGTCGCCGCGGATCGCATTCTGCGCCTTTTGTATATATTCCTGGTTTTCCGCATGGTCACCGCCGTAGAACTGGTTTAGATCCGAATGCTCCCTGAATATGGTCGGGTAATCGTAGCTGTCTTTCTGCACGGGATATGCATTGTCAAAAATAGGAACATCGTCCGCGTCATCCACCTGTTCGTAGTCTTCCACCGGGTCGTCACTCACCACCGGCTGCGTGACCGGCTTCGTGTTGTACCCGCCGCTGTAGCTGCCGCCGCCGTAGTTCCCTGTGTAGGCCCCGTACTGCATCAGCTTATACGCCTTCTCCGCGTCCAGCAGCGACGTGTCCACGCCCATGCCGGCGAGGCCGCTGTAGTCCCCGTACTGCGCCAGATATGCCGCCGTGTCGCTCATGCGGTCATACTGCAGGGCGCTGATGTCCAGCCCCATGGCCTCCAGCCCTCTGTAGTCGCCGAAGTTCGCCATCTGGATGGCCCGCTGAAAGTTCTCGTCGCCCTCATAGCGTCTGGTATCGATCCCGAGGGCCTGCAGCCCTCTGTAGTCCCCGTAGTTGGCCGCCTGCAGGGCGTACTGCAGCTGCTGGCTCTTCTGCGCGTTCGTCGCGTCTATGCCGGCATAGCCGAGCTTGCTGTAGTCGCCGTACTGCGCCGCGTCCGCCCCGCGCTGCAGGTTCTGCTCATAGTTGAGCCACCCGGTGTCCACGCCCATACCGGCCAGCCCGCTGTAGTCGCCGTAGTCTGCAAGCTGCGCCGCCCGGTCCATCCGGTCCTTATAAATGAGCGAGCTCGTATCGATCCCCATTTCGGCCAGCCCGCGGTAGTCTCCGTAGTTCGCCGCCTGCACGGCCTTCTGCATCTGTTCTTCGTTTTCGATCTTCGACGTGTCGATCCCCAGCGCATAGAGCCGGTCGTAGTCGCCGTACTCCGCCGCCTGCAGCGCGTAGCTTAGCTCGTCGGCAAACCGCATCTTCGTGGTGTCTATGCCCAGATCTGCCATCGCCGAATAATCGCCGTACTCCGCCAGCGTAAACGCTCTATTGAGCGACCGGTCTTCGTCGGCCTGCCCCCACAGCTGCTGCTCACGGTTCCGCTGGGCCTGCAGCCACGCCTGATCCGCTTTCTGCTGCGCTTCATAGTTAGAGGTATTCACGCCCATGCCGTTCAGCCCGCGGTAGTCGCCGTATTCGGCACCCAGCAGCGCGCTGTTCAGCTGTCGGTTGTAGGCGTCCTGCTCTCTTCCGTATGCCCGCTCGTCCTCGTTCCAGGCCCGGTTGTAGGCTTTTTCGTCCGCGTACTCGCCCCGCTCATAATTGCGGGCGTCTTCGTTCCACGCCCGGTTATAAGCCAGTTCATCGGCATACTGCGCACGGTTGTAGTCCCGCGCATTCTCGTTCCACGCCCGGTTATAGGCGTCCACCTCTCTGTTGTATGCCTTCTCGTCCGCATACTGCGCCCGTTCATAGGCGCGGGCGTCCTCGTTCCAGGCCCGGTTGTACGCGTCCTGTGCCCAGTCATACTGGCGCCCGGCCTCGTTCCACGCACGGTTATAGGCCAGCTCGTCCGCGTACTGTGCACGGCTGTAATCTCTTTCGTTTTCATTCCACGCCCTGTTATAGGCGTCCTGCTCACGGCTGTAGGCCCGTTCGTTCTCGTTCCAAGCACGGTTGTATGCCAGCTCATCCGCGTACTGATTGCGCTCATATGCCCGCGCGTCCTCGTTCCACGCACGGCTGTAGTCCCGTTCGTTCTCATTCCAGGCACGGTTATAGGCGTCCTGCTCGCGGTTGTAGGCCTTCTCGTCGGCATACTGTTCCCGCTCATAATTTCTGGCGTCTTCATTCCATGCCCGGTTATAGGCCAGCTCGTCCGCATACTTGTTTCGCTCATATGCCCGCGCGTCTTCGTTCCACGCACGGTTATATGCCTTTTCGTCCGCATACTCGCCCCGTTCGTAGTCCCTGGCGTCTTCGTTCCACGCCCGGCTGTAGGCTCTCTCGTCCTCATTCCACGCCCGGTCGTAGGCGTCCTGCTCGCGGTTATAGGCCCGCGCGTCTTCGTTCCACGCACGGTTGTATGCCCGCTCGTCCTCGTCCACCGCCCGGTTGTACAGCGTGTTTTCACGGTTCAGGTACGCGTCCGCCAGCGTCAGGTCCTTGTTCTGCTCGTTCTGGTAGCGGTTGTATGCGTTCTGCTCCAGCTGCGGCAGCATGTTGTTCAGGCTCTGCGCCGCGGCGTTATACTGCTGCTGGGCAGCCATGACGCCGTAGCTCGAACCGTACCCGCCGTTCATGGCGGCCGTCTGCGCCTGCGCGTTCTTCGCCGCCTTTTTCCCCTGGGCGGCATAGGCGTCCCGCGCCTGCTGATAGATCGGGTCCGCGTACAGGTCATATTGGTAATTGCTGTTCTTGTACTGGTCCAGGTAGTTCATACCTTGTTGGGCCATATAGTCCGCCGTCAGGCTGCCCTGCTGCTGCGGCTGCTGCTGTACCGGCTGCTGTACCGGCTGCTGTACCGGCTGCGTCTCCTGCGTGCGGTACTGCTGCTGTACCGGCTGTTCCCATTCGTCTTCACGTCTCCGTGCCATTCTGCATTTCCTCCAGTTTTCTGTTCATTTCGTTGAGCATTTTATATACCCGCTGCAGCTCCTCGTTATAGTGCCGCACGATCTGCCTGAGCGCCCGCTCCGTCTCCGCCGGCCGTTTGTGCTCCGGCATGGTCTTCAGGTCCGGTATGTTATACATAGTCGCCGTCGTCCTCCGTTTCCGTCGTGATAGAGTAGATCACCGCGTCCCCGGTCCCGCTCAGCTTCAGCCGGTAGGTGTCGCACCGTTTGGCGGGCGCCGCCGCTACGCGGAAAGTGCCGTTCTTCCCGTCGGCCCGCAGCAGCTCCTCCCAGGTGCCGTCGTTGTCGTACTCGATCAGCGCTTTCAGCCGCGTCTCCGGCGTGGCCTTCACCCGGATCTGCAGTCTGCGCAGCCGTTTTTCGTCCGGCCCCGTCAGCGTCAGCGGCCCGGTCTCCCCGAACCACTGGAAGGCGCCCTCCCGCTCCGCCCTGCTCTGCAGGTGCTTTGCGTAGGCGGTCAGCCCGCTGTAGGCGTACACGTTGGTGGGCAGCGTGTCCGTCGGGCGTCTGCCGTCGGTCAGGTAGCACATGTTCAGCCGCTTGAAATATTCGGTCTCCCAGTGAACGTAATACCCGCCGTCCTCGCACATGTCCCTGAGCGCGTCCATGGCGTCTTTGGCGTTTTCCTGCCCGGTCATCGCCGCGGCCGTGATCATGCTGACGGACGCAAAGATCCTGCTGTATGCCTTGCGCCCGATCCACGCGATCCGGGCGTTCACATAGGCGATAAAGTTCGGGTAGTCGTCCCGCTTCGGCTCCGCTGCCGCCGCCGCGTCCTCGTCATAGGTCGCCCGCGCCGTCAGCCATTCCTCCGTCGGGTCCGCGCTCGTGCACAGCGCCAGCACGTCCCCGTCATAGGCCAGCATGCAGCTGAGCCCCTCGGGCGGCGTCTCCCGCCTCCACATGCCGGTTTCGGTGTCGTAGGCAAACAGCCGTTTGCCGTCCGCCCCCTCCATTGAGATGTAATAGAGCCGCCCGTCCGTCGCCGCGAAGGCGCCGCTCCAGCGGTCCGGCCCCAGGGCGTCGCTCACGCAGACCGGGTAGCCGCCCTGCGCCAGGCGCATCACGCCCTTTTTGCTTTTATAGTATAAATACCCGCCGATCCGGCACAGGCTCCGCTCGCTGCCGCGCTGCACGCCCGCCGCGCCCAGCTGCGTCAGGCTGTAGCTCTCCGGAGAACTGCCGGTCAGCACGTAGATCTTGTCCTCTTTAAAGAAAAACAGCGTCCCCTCAATTTCCCCCACGCCGGTCCACGCGCCGGGGCCGCCCACGCCGGCGGTCCAGCTGTCCGCCGCTGTGCCCTCGTACAAGAAGAAGTTGAGCGGGTCGCCCAGGGCGCTGGCGTAGATCTCGTTCACGAACTCGCCCTTGTCGTTCTCGCCGTACCGGCAGCCCCACAGGCGGTTGTCGTGTTCTATGATGTGGTCGAGTACCGGCGCGCGCCGTTCAAAGGTGACGGTCGTCGCCCCGCTCTGCACGGTGGCCACGCCCTCCAGCACCACGAGCGACAGGTCCTCGTCCGCCTCGTACACGATATAGGCGCCGCTCAGCACGCCGTCGGCGCTGTCGATATTCAGCACGTCGCCGGTCTTCAGCACCGGCTTTTCGGTCGCGCTGGCTGTCCCGACGGTTATGGTCGGTGAGAACGCCGTCATGTCCAGCCGTATATACCCGGCCGCCATGCTCACCCACTGGGTGCCGGAGTAGCGGTACAGCCCGTTGTTCGACGGGTTGAACCAATAATCACCGGCCGCCGCGGTCTGGGGCTGCTGCCCCACAGTGAAGTTTTCGGCGGTGATGCCCTCATCGTTGGTCAGGCTGATCACGCCGGTCCCCTGCAGCATGACGCCGGCGCTCTGCGCGGTCTCCAGGTCCGCGTCCAAAACGAGCCCGCCGTCCGTGCAGATCCGTCTCCCCATTGGCACGATCTGCTTCAGCGCCCCGCCGGTGGCGTGGATCCGCCCCGCCCCGGCGATATAGCCCTCGGCCGTGCCCACGTAGAGCTCGCCGTCCATGCTGCACGCGCTCACCGGCGTTCCCGGGCAGGTCATAACGGCGTCGTCGTCCCGCACGATCAGCGTGATGGTCAAAGCGTTCAAAATGGCGTCGTCGATCGCCTGCAGCGCCGCCTGGTTGTCCTCTATTTTTATAAGGGCGCCGCCGCTGTACTCCGCGGTCTCCGCGCCCAGCACCACCACGTTCAATATGGCCGCCCCGGCTCTCAGCTCCGCCGGCAGGGTGCGCCGCGGCACCTGCTCCGGCTGCACGTTCACAATGAGGTGATAATCCAGCTGATAGCCGGTCACGTTGCAAACCAGCGCCTGGCTGCATTTGATGTAGGTTCTGCGCGGCCGCGTCTTCATCACGGGCCGCTCGTCGGTGGTCAGGTCCAGCATATCGTAAAAGGCGCCGTCCTCGATCCGCTCGTGGGCGTTTATGCCCTTAAAGTCCTGTATCATGCTCCGCTGCTTCGCCATGGTGCCTCCTTAAATGCCGAACCACGCGCTGCCCGCCTTCGTCTGCGCCGGCGCGTGCGCCCGGATCCAGTATTTCGCAAAGCGCTCGAACAGCTCCTCATACAGCCCGCGGGCCGTCCCGGCGTTGTCCTGCGCGTTCTCTTTCAGGTCTATCATCATGCAGCAGTACCATACGTACATGCCGTCGTAGGGCGCCGGCGCCAGCGTCTCTTTCTGCATATCGCCGGTCGTGTACCCTGTAAAGGCGTGTTCCTCGCCCCGGGGCGCGATCACCTCGCGCACGTTGCGCTGCTCCGCGTCCGAGATCCACTGCACCAGGTCCGCGTCCGGCGCCGCCTCTCTCCGCAGCTGCTGCACTCTCGTTATAATGTTCCGTACCGTCATTTTCCCGTTCTCCTTTAATGTATCTGTGATCGCCGCCAAAGGCGGCCACCACTAATCTGCCGCAGGCAGATTTCATCCGCGCAGCGGATATCACCCGCGCCAGCGGATATCACCCGCGCCAGGGGATATCACCTGCCGCCCTGCGGCAGATATCACTGCGCAGCTCGCTGCGCCCACTGCGCAGCCCTGCGCCTACTCCGTCACGATCCTGATATACCCCGGGTACATCATGGCCAGCGTATAAAAACCGCACATCACGGTGTCAAAGATCGTCCTTGCCTTCGGGTCCCGGCACCGGATCTCGGCCAGCCCCTCGTTTATACCGGATGTGTGTTTGATCCGCGCGCTCTCCAGTGCGCTCTCCAGGGTGATCACCAGCGTGCTGGCGCTGCAGCAGATCAGGTCATGCCCGGCGGGCCCGCTCCCGGCGTGCCCCTCCACCTTCAGCTTCCGCTTTTTTCCGGTGTCCCTGTAACTCACCGTCACCATGGTCTTTGCTCCTTTCCCGCGCCGCAGGCGCTTTATAATGCCGACCGCAGGTCCCGAAACATTCCGGCAACGCCGGAATATATCACATTCGCCATCGGCGAATATATCACCCGCCGCAGGCGGATATCACCTGCCGCCCTGCGGCAGATATCATTGTAGCCGGCCCCGCCGGCTTATCCGTTGCCCGGCGTCGTGCGGTCGTTTGCGATCGCCCTCTGCTTGTCCATATATCGGTTTTTCTGTACGATCCGCCCGTTGGCGTCCGTGGCGGAGGCCTGCATGGGTCCCGCCTGTCCGCCGCCGGCGGGCTGCATCTGCGCCGGGTCCACCAGCCCCGCGGCCGCCGCGGCCTGCATGGCCGCCTGGTACAGCTGCGGGTTCGCCTGCGCTGCTTGTAAGAGCATCGGCAGAAACTGCTGCATGAATTGCTGCTGCATGCCGTTGCGCTTGATCACCTCGATCAGCCGGTCCTTGTTGTCGATCTCCAATACCTCCAGGCAGGCCAGCGCCGCCGTCGCGTTCTGCGGGGCGAAGAAGCCCTGCGCATAGAAGTTCAGCATGTCCTGGTTCTGCGCGGAGCGGCTCCACACGTTCTGCTTGCTGACCTTCACACTGAGATCGAACACGGGCTTTTTGGTGCCGAATTCCATGCCGAAGCCGTCCCCGATCGGTTTTCCCTGCAGCCCCTCGTTGCTGACCTCGCGGTATTCCGTTTGGTTATCCTCACCCATCACGCGGTAGATGTGGGGCACCGTGTAAAACTGCCGGATCCGCTCGATCACCATCTCGCACACCTCGCGCACGGCCTCATACGTCTGCTGTATGTTGTCGCGGCTCGACTTGCTGCCCGCCTCCTGCAAGGCCGAAATGGCCACGCCGGAGGTCACGCCGCCCGTGGTGCTGCCCCCTGCGTTCACGTCCCGGTTAAAGGTGATCTCCTTGAGCTCCTGCACCTTGTTCATATACATGTTCACGTAGGTGCCTGAAAACGGCGTGTGGCTCATCTCTTTAATGGCCTGTTCGTTTGCAAGGCTGTTCACGTGCACCAGGTCGTTGTCGTAGTCCGCGAACTCCTTTTCGTTCACGCCGGCGCTCTGGTTTATAAAGTACCGGCGCCGCGCCGCCGCCTTCATATTGCGCATGAATAAATCATTGGCCTGGTCAATATCCTCCTGCGTGTCGCGGCCGATATCGATCAGCCCCATGCCGTGCGGCGAGTCTTTGTCCGGGAAAAAGGAGTCCATAACAAAAGGATATCTCCCGTCCCCGTACCAGCCGTCCGCATAGCGCTCGTCGTCCTCGCTGGCGTAAAGCAGTATATCGCCGGTGTAGCGGCAATAGTGCAATATCGTTCTGCCGTTCCGGCTCCGTTTATAATACCAGTTGACCACCAGCGACTTTTCGCTGGTGTCAATATTTTCATTCTGAATGAATTTAGCGACCTGCTCGCTCGGGCCGCCGAGCCGTTCCTGCACGTCCCGGTTGTCCTGGTACGTCGCCTTCAGCTCCTCGTGGTCGATCATCTCCGTAAAAAAGATGTTCGCGCTGTCCTGCAGTTTTTTAATACCCGGTTCCCAGCTGAGGCTCAGCACGTCCACGGCTTCCACCGCCACGTTGCCCATACCGTCGTCGGCGTTGGGGTCCCACAGCACGCCGTACACGCCGGCGCCGAATTTTAATTTATCGTAGCACACCTCGCTGTAAACCGCCTTCCAGTGTGCTCTGTCCAGCACCACGGGCATGATCTCGGTCAGCGACCGCGCCGTCTTCTCGTCGCTCTTCTCGCGAGGCAAAACGTTGACCTCCGGCATGTTGTCCATAAAGTCCGCGTGCTTGTTCGCAATAGCGTTGAGCAGCCACGCGGTGTGCCTGCGCACCCTGTCCAGACGCATCTCACGCCAGTGCTGCATCCGGAACCACTCCTGGTTTTCAATGATCCGCCGGTTCAGCTGCGCCTTGCCGTCCTCATAGGTCTTGCGCGTCTGTTCCGCCTTTCTGATCTCGTCCTGTCCTATTCTCATGGGTTCAGCTCCTCATATTTGATTGCCGCCGTCGGCGGCCGCTTCCGTATTTTCAGCGAAAAAGCGGCGGATGTCGCACCGCCGCTCCCTCCGTCCTCAGACGCTCGCGTTTTCTTCGATATAGGCGTTCGCCTTGTTCTCGGCCGCGAGGCTGTTAAAGTACACCTCCGCGTACTTGGGCTCCACAAATACGGGCACGCCCTTTTTCACAAGGATGCGTTTGCCGTTCACGCTCAGGAACAGGCCGTCGTCGTCCTTGCTCTCCTTCGGTATGAAGAGCCGGACCTTTTCCTGCGCCGCGCCCTTCTCTTTTTTCTCAGCCATATCGCTCACCTCAGTTTTCCTCAGCTTCGTAGCTGAACTCCGAGCCGCTCTCCATGCGGATCATGTATTCCTCCAGCAGGCGCTTGGCCACCTTCGTGGCCTTCCAGCCCACGCTGGAGCGCTGGTTCAGCGGGTCGTTGCCGTAGCCGCGCTGTTTCACGATGAGCTCCAGGCCGCCGCCTTCAATGTCGGTCACGCCGTATGCGTTCTCGCCCAGGAACAGGGTTGCATACACGGCCGCGCCGTCCTTGCCTGCGCCCTTGCCGCAAATGGTCGCGCCGGCGCTCAGCGTCACGGCGGAACCGAGGGTCAGGGTGGCGACGCCGGTAGAGTCGTTCACCGCGATGGCGGTGATGGTGTTGGCCACGCCGTTCACGTAAACGGGAATGGCGGTCGCAGGCGTGTCGGCCACCAGCGTCTCGTTCACTGTCACGCTGGTGGAGGCGGAAACGTTTGCCGCCACGGTCAGACGGCGCACGCCGTTGTTGATCACTGCCGGCGCGAAGATCTTGGCTTCGGTGCTCTCCACAAAGCGGACGCCGCCGAGCTGGCCGATCTCGCCGCGCAGAATGTTCTGCGGGTTCGCGTATTTCTGGATCCCGATCCACTGTTCGCCGGCGTCCTGCATCAGGTCATACGACACGTGCGGGTGGATGATGGCCACGTAGCTGCCGCCGATCTTCGGCGCGTTCACGGCCTTGAGCTCCGCCGCCGCCTTGAACACGTCCTTCACGCGCAGTCTGCACAGGCCGGTGATGTTGGCGCGGCTGGTGATCTCCGTCACCGTGCTGCCAGATACGCTCGGCACGTACATCACGTTGGTGCCGCCCACCAGCACGTTGCGCACCACGGTGTCCAGCGTCAGGCTCGACTGCGCAGACAGCTCCTTGGTCGTCTCCACAATGGTCGGGTCGATCGCGGTAAGCTCCAGCATGTCGGTCTGCTCAATGTAGTCGCCGTACTGGTCCACGGTCGCGGTCACGGCGGTCACACGGAGCTTGTTGCCGGCGGGCGTCACGCCCTCGGTGATGGGCGTCAGGGCCTTGGGCAGCTTACTGAACTTGCGGAACTCAATGCTTTTGCCCCCGCCCCTGGGGATCGGCCTTTTCTGCCCGAACTGCTCGTGCACCAGGCTCGGGCCCACCAGCGCGATCAGCGATTTGCTGTAAAAGGTCTTCATTTCCGGCGCCAGGTCGCCCGTCGAGACGGCGCTGCCGGCGTTCACGTTGTACGTGCCCGCGTTGGACACGTCGCTGCCGCCTGCGTAGTTTACCACGTCGCCCGCGGCGAACAGCTGCAGTATGTTCTTGATATCCATAATTTTCTCTCCTTTTCATTAATGCAGATAACTGTTGAAGATTTTTAAAATCTCCTCATCCGGGAGAGCGTTGTAGTCGATCCGTGCCTGTGCCGCAGCGCCCTGTTTCAGGCCGCCCTCGGCGGGTCTCGCGCGGTTGGCCGCCAGGTTCTGCGCGGTGTTGATGGCCGTCTGTCTCGCCACCGCGCCGGCGGTCGCCGCCATCCGCTCGTCAAAGTGGGTCGCGTTGTAAGCGAACTTCACGCCCATGCCGGCGTTCAGGGCTTTGCGGAACTCCTCGTTGTTTCTGATCTCGTTTTTGAGGTCAAAAGTCGGGTCGCTTTCCCTGATCTGCTCGGCCTCGGCCTCCCAGCCAGCAAAGACGTTCCTGCGCCTGGCCTGCTCCGCCGCCGCACGCTGCTGGTTCTGCAGCTGCCGCAGCTGCTCGTCCTTCAGCGCCTTTTCCTCTGCGGTCTTTTTGTCGTTCAGGTACTGCTGCCGCATTTCTTCGATCGTTTTGTTTTGTTCGATCGCGGCGTCCCTGAAGTTGGTGGCGTCGTCAAGCGCCGCTTGTCTGATGGCCTCCAGGTCGTTCGGGTCTTTTACCCCCAGTTTTCTGAGGTAGGGGCCTACCGCCTCAACGAATGCTTTGTGCTGCGCTTCCTGCTGCGCCTGTTTCGCGTTGGCGTTCTTGAACCGCTCATTGATAATGCCCTGCACGCGCTTGTTGAACGCGTCCTTGAACTTACCTTTTATGAGCCCCTCAAAATCTGTGTCGGGGTTCTCGTGCGGCTGCGTCTCCGCCGCCGGTCCTTCCTGCACGGTCTCCTGTTTGTTTTCCGCAGCGGCGTCCTGCGCGGCGCTCTGCGCCTTCGCCCGTGTGTCCGGTGCGGCGGGCCCCGGGTCTCCGCCGAAATACTTTTTGAAGTTTTCGGCGAAATCGATTTCTGCCGCGGTTTTGCCGCCCGCCTGCTGGGCCTCTCCCGCGCCCTCGGCAAACAGCTGTAAATGTAAATTAAGCATTGCTGCTCCCTTCTCCCGTCTTTCCGGGGTGTCATTGTTTTCTATTCCAAGGGGCCCCAGCCCCTCAAAACGCAATTCTTAATTCTTAATTCTTAATTTTTTAATTAAAAGCAATATCCAGCGGTGCGAACACCTTTGCCCCCGGCTCCTCCGGGATCCTGGGCGCCACCGGCCGCGCCATAAAGAAATACCGCATGCTGTCCGCGAAGTGGTCCTCGCCGCTCGTGTCCAGGTCTTCCGGCACGTGCTCGTCGTACTGTAAGAGCGGCAGCGTTCGGATCGCCGCCTTGCACGTGTCGAAAAAGTACACGAGGCTGCGTCCTTCTTCGTCCATCTGCAGCCGGTAATGGCACTGCATCCAGCCGGGCTGCCTCTCGTTGTCGCCCTTGTCGAAGTACACGCCGTACCTGTTGGCGATCTCGGCTATGCTCTCGCCGCGGCTGGCGTCCCATATACTCGGGTCCGCTATGCCGATGATCTGCTTGCCTCTCAGCCACCGGTGCCCGCGCTCCGTCTCCGCGATCTGCTTGAACACCGTCTGCGGCGGCCTTTTCACGCCCTCGTTGGCGTTCTCGGTACAGCCGTAGTCCTGTAATATCAGGTAGGCCACGCCGTCGTGGTCCACAGCCCACCAGTCGCAGCTGTAGGGCTTTGCGTAGCCCCAGTCAAAGCTGCGGTAGATCTGCCAGCTCCTCGGCACTTCAAAGGGCTCTATCACGTGGGTGTAGCGCCTGAGCGCCTGCGCCTCTTCCGGCGTGAGCCCCGCCTCGGCCGCGGCCATCGCGTTGACGGTCGGGCAGAAATCCTCAAAGAACTGCCCCTCGAAGATGTCCCAGTTGCCCTCCAGCCACGCCTTGCGCAGCTTCGGCGGCAGCGCCTCCAGCTGTTTGATGTAATCCGGGTCGCTTTTCATCAGCGCCTTGTTGTCGGTCACCAGCGACCGGATGAAGTTATAATCGTCGGGGTTCTCACCGAGGTTGAACGCTCTGTCAATGAAACGTCTTTTCACCCATTGGTGGCCCACGCCGCCCGGGTTGCACGTCAGGTACACCCGTTTCGGAAAACTGTTCACGCCGCGCACGCAGGCCGTGAACCGTTTGTACTGCTCCTCGGTGAACTGCGTGGCCTCGTCTATGAACAGCACGTCGGCCTCGGTGCCCTGGTATTTTTCCAGCGCCGGCTCGTTCTGGGCGCTGCGCAGTAAGATCATGCTGCCGTTCTGAAAGTGAAATTCCTTCACGACGTCCTTATATTTCGCAAGGTCGCCCAGCATCTCCTGCAGCGGCAATATGTGGTTCGCCCTGAGCTCCGGGTACGTCCGCCGCACGATCATGACCTTGATGCCCGGGTACCGTAAACACAAAAGAATTGCTTTCACCCGCACGGCCCAGCTCTTGCCGCCGCCGCGGGCGCCGCCGAAGGCGACGTAGCGGTGCTCGTCCTTTAAGAACAGCCGCTGCCGTTCGTTCGGCGCGGGCAGGTGCAGCGTCCTCATACGCTCAGCTCCTCGGCCTCTCCATCGAACACCACCTGCACCCCGGCGTTTTTCCCTGCGCCGGCGGTCTGTCGCCGCACCAGCTCGTCCAGATCCTTTGCGGTCTGGGTCAGCAGCCGCAGCCCGGGCTTGTCGATCACCTTTGTGTCCTCATAGCTCACGTGCACCGTGTGCGTCTCCACGCCGTTCTTCAGGGTTCGCGTCCGCGTCACCACCTGCCGCATGGTGTTCTGCCGTATGGCCTTCTTTTCCTGGCTGATCAGGCGCTTCACGATCACGCGCAAGTCTTCTATGTTCTCGTCTGATATGGCATCGGGCATTTTCTCACCGGTTTTTTGCCGGGTTTTCGCCCGAAGAGCCGTCCAGCCCTCTTTCTGGGCCCGGTCCCGGAGCGTACTGTACGCCACGCCGTGTTTTTCGGCCAGCGCCGCCTGGCTGATCCCGCCGCGCAGATATTCAGCTTTGATCTTCTTCCAATTGGCCATCCGCCACCGCCGCTCTCATATGATCGCGCCGCCGGAGCGGCGCACCTTATCGTTCGCCCCCGGCGAACACATCACGCCCGCATGGCACATCACGCGCCTCGCGCGCTTCACGTTCCGCCCTGCGGAACACTTCACTCACAAAAAACAGGCGCCGTAAAAAAGACGTCAGGAGAAAAACCGTATGAGCAAACCGGCATAAAACGAAAAAACCGGCGCCTGCACCTTCATTATAGTGCATGACGCCCGTTCTCGTAAGCCCAGTTGATCTCCGCCGTTTGTTTATAATGCGCGGCCCCGCCGCGCCACCTCCGCGCTTTGCGCGCCTGCGCCTCCGGCGCTTTCTACAATGCCGACCGCAGGTCCCGAAACCTGACGCCATGCGTCAGATATCATCCGCCGCAGGCGGATTTCACCCGCGCCAGCGGATATCACCTGCCGCCACGCGGCAGATATCACCCGCGCAGCGGATTTCACCCGCCGAAGGCGGATATCACCTGCCGCCACGCGGCAGATATCATTGTAGCCGGCCCCGCCGGCTACTCATACTTCTCCATCGCGTTTTGGTACAATACGCACCCCCGCCAGCACCCGTCCGAGCAGCAGAAGCTCGTCATATATTCCTCCTTGCCGCCCGCTTTCAGGAAGTTCAGCTGCACGTTCGCGCCCTCGATCGCGCTCTCGCACACGATGCTCCTGCTCTTCGTGCCACGCACAAAAAACGGGCAGTTCACCCGTTTATAGTCGTCGTCATACAGCACGCGCCGCGCCTCCCTTCGGCCGGTACAGATACACTCTGAGGTAGAAGTACCGGTTGAAATTGTTATAAAACGGCCTGACCGCACTTGCGGCCCAGCCCGGGTACAGCTCGTTGAATTTTTCGGGGTGGTCCCACGCCTCGTCGCAGATCCGTGCGGCCTCGCTTCGGCTCACCCGGCCGGTCTTCTCCACCGGCGCCGGGTCCTCCAGGTTGCGGCTGCGCAGGATCCGCGCAAAGGCGTGCCCCTTCTGCATATACTCGCTCAGCCCCGTGAGCCCGTAGGGCCCGAACTTCAGCGGGTCTATGCGGATAAAGCCCTGCCCCCACAGCGCCGCGAGCGTCGCCGCCGTCAGTCTGGCGTTGGTCACCATGTGGATATGAAACCGCTCCCCGCCCGGCGTCCCCTCCGGGATCGCCACGTATTTGAGCTCCTCGCCCTGCTCGCGCTTGATGGCGCGGCCGAGCCGCCCTTTGAAGTTCCGGAACGCCCGCAGCACCCCGGCCTTGCCCTCCGGCAGATGGGCGTCGTCAAAGGTCAGGTGCAGCCAGACGTCCTCTTCGGTGAAGTTGGCATGCAGCAGCCGCGCCACGTGCTCCCTGGCGTTGTGCTCGTTCAGCCGCTGCTGCACGTCGCTGGTGGCCTTGAACCGCCCGCGGCGCTTGCGCCCCGCGCAAAACACCGGGTAGAGGCTCACCGTCATATAGTCCCCGGCCACGTAGATCTGCTCTCTGTATCTGCACTGCATCCTGTTTTTTCCCTCTCTTCACCCGTTTATGATCGCGCCGCCCCGCGGCGCCCTCTTTGTAGGGGCGGGCATGACCGCCCGCTTATAATTGCGCGGCGTCAGCCGCGCCACCGACGCAGCCACCGGCTGCGCCTGTCGGCCCCGCCGACTTTCAGCTAACGGCTAACAGCTATCAGCTGCGCTCACTGCTCCGCATACCGCTGCGCGTATCTGTTCTCCGTCGCCGTCTCCAGCTCGAACACACTGTTGTACAGCATGGTCCGCATAAACGCTTTCTTGTGACGGATCTCTCTGGGGTATGCCGCCAGCCGGTCGGCCACGTCCTCCATGTTCTCGGCTGTGATCAGCCCGAAGATCTCCTGCAGGTACCCGAAGGTGGCCGTCTCGCCGTCCACCACCACGGGCCGCTCGCCGTCCCGGGTGTACACGTCCGCCGCGATCCGGCACAGCTCCCGGTACAGCCCGCACCGCCCCGGGTTCTGGGCGATCAGCGCGGTCAGCTCCGTCTGCTCCGCCATGGCCTGCATGGCCGCCCCAAAAGACAGGACGGGGCGGGGCCGTGCGTATGTAGTGTTGCTCATGTTCGTCTCCTTCCGCAGCGCCCCGGCCGCCCGGACCGAACGCTGAGTCTTAAAATAAGATTATTAACAAGTTTTAAAATTGTTTGTCGGTTCAGTCGCCGCCCGCCGTTCGCCGTTCGGGTCCCGCCGCGGAAGCGGAGACCGGGCATGACCGTCCGTTTATAATCGCGCGGCGTCAGCCGCCACCGACGCAGCCACCGGCTGCGCCTGTCGGCCACCGCCGACTTTCAGCTATCAGCTATCAGCTATCAGCTGCGCATCCGCACCCGCGATCTTCAGAAACAAAACGTACTGTACTGCAGGTGCTCCACCTGCTTCCCAACATACTCGCAGTACGCGTGCTCCAGCTGCGCGCCTTTGCTTCTCTGCCAGCCGCTTATAAAGAAAACTGTGTCCGCGGTGTCGATCATGGCCAGGCAGATCCTTATAGCCGTGCCCGGGTCGATCTCCTCCGGCAGCTTCGCCGGGTTCAAAATCACCTCATAGCCGCACCGTCTGAGGTACCGCTCCGCCGCGTCGAACTGTTTTTTATATTCACGGTTCCCGCTGATCCGCCCGGCGATGTACGCCGTGGCGCCTTTGATCTGTTCGCTCATTTGTTTTTCTCCTTTTTCCGCTGCGCCCTGTACAGTCTGGTCCACTCGTCCAGCTCTGCGAGCAGCACCCGCACCAGGCAGTACCGCCTTTTGTCGGGTGCCCGCCCGCACGGCCGGTAAATGCACCGCTCGCAGTACGGCAGCTCCTCACTTTTCTTTTTTCCGCTCATTTCCACGGTAGACTGGAGACTATTACTGCCGCCATGAGGACGAGCCATACAACAACGAGTATGATGACAAGCTGATAAAACTCCATGCCTACCACCCCACATACACGTCGATCGTCGCCGTCCCGCAGCCGCAGTCATACACCCGGCCCGGTTCGCCCAGCGGCGTCATGAGCACGGTGCCGCGCCGGAGGCCGTCCGTCGCAAGGCAAAGGTAGCCGTCGCCGTCCCTGACGTACCCGGCGGCGTCCGTGTGCCGGCCCGGGATCCGTAGCCCGTGTCCGGGCAAGATCCGCTCGCTGTACCACGTCCAACGGTACCCGCCCCAGCGGAGCACCCCGGCCCGCCGGAAGGCGGCGGCCTCATACGCCGCCGGCGTCGCCGCCTCCGAGGCGTCCTCCGCCCACATCGCCGCACGGTGCGCGCCGGATGCCGCGCCGCGCTCCTCCGTCTCCGTCTCCCGGAGCGCCGCGAGGATCCCGTCGGCCTCTTCCGGCGTAAAGGTCAGCACCCGCACGTCCAGCCCCGGCGCACTCTCCGCCTCGTCCTGCGTGCGTGCCGCCAGCGGCTCGCAGCGCACCTCCACCGCCTGTCCCTTATAATGTACGAATACCATGATATACAGCAGCACGCCCAGCAGAACCAGCGCGTAAAGCACCTTATTCATACCGCTCCGCCTCCTCGAACAGTACGCAGAGCCGCACGTCCAGCGCGTCCGCGATCTTTTTCACGGTGCGGATCGTCCCGCTCATCTTCTTGTTTTCAATGGCGCTCAGCGTGCTCGGCAGCACCCCGGCCAGGTCCGCCAGCACGTACTGCTTTATGCCCTTTTTCTGCCGCCGGTTCCGTATCGCCCTGCCAACGTTCATGCTTTCAGCCTCCTTATTTCTGCATTGTTCCGAGCACGCCGCGCTCATATCTGTCCTCGGCCCGTTTGTTCAGCCACATGAGCGCTTCTTCAATGTGCTTCAGCGCGCATGCGGTCTCTCTGCTCGGCAAATCTCCGCTCAGGAATGTCGCCAGCCTGTCGCGGACGATCTCGAGCAGGTCCTGGTCGCAAACGCCGGCTGTGCTTCCCCATTCGCCTCGCGCGCCGTGCTGGAACTGCAGGTTTACGAGCGGTATGACCTGTTCTTTTTCTCCGACCGGGAACACACGATATTGTATCAAGTATTCGTGGCAGGCGCCTCCCGCGCCCGGTTCGTCCATGCGGATCACCTCGTTCAGGTTGTGCCGTTTCTGTATGGTCGATAAATTGTTGCTGTTCATCTTTATGCTCCTTTCTTCCAGCGTCTCCATATTTCAATTAATCCTTGAATATCAGCCGTCCGACCGCTCGCGCCAATCGACACCGATATATTCGAGCACACGCGCCCAGCCGTATTTTTCTCCGGTATCGGGATCTGTCACGCAGTTAAACATCCAGTATTCCCATTCCTTCGGGTTGCGCTCCCGCAGAAGATCAAATCTGTTCGGGCGCTTTTCCATGTGTATTCCGAAGCCGCACATGTTGCAGCCGGTGCGCTGCGCCTTGGTGGTGTAAAGCGTTCCGTCGTCTTTGCGCTCGATCGAACCGTAGATCTCGGGGACAGGCACGTTCAACTCAAGAGCGAGCTGGAGGATATCCTGACGGTTAAAGATCGCAAACGGCGCGGATCTGATCGTGGTAGCACCGAAGTAGTTGCAGCC